>Ga0100403_1002553_pt1 | contig 14425 bp, 18 predicted proteins | sample CryGeymet201501t_FD_83663 | JGI IMG/M metagenome (GOLD analysis project Ga0100403, IMG submission 83663) | Groundwater microbial communities from Crystal Geyser aquifers in Utah, USA - Crystal Geyser metaG 2015-01t | ecosystem: Environmental > Aquatic > Deep subsurface > Groundwater | place...
CCTGTTCGGCCTCGGCCAAACACAAAGGCCTGACCATTCACGCCGGTATTATCAGCGTCAAGGTTGAAGTAGGCGCTGTCTTCGCTATTTAAGAAGCCGTGCAGAGCACCCTTGGCCCCCAAGAGCAAAGCGTTGCGAAAATGACCGGTTCCATAAACATCAAGCGAATAAGCCGGACTCACCGTGCCGATCCCCACCTTGCCGGTCGAACGATAAATATTATCCCCCGTGCCTTGAGTCCATTTGCTGACACCACCAGTATTGATCGTGGTGCAAGATCCGGCGGCAGTACAGATTTCGGTGTTAATCGGTAAACGAGCATAATTCTTGACTACCAGATTGTTAGTGGTGGTAGTGCCAACAACATCCAGATTATCCCAAATTTTAACATTACGGGTGGCTGGCGAGACTCCGTGTCCAAAAATATGAAGAGCGTTATTACCGGAAAGAATCGCCTTAACCGTCAAGGTGCCGTCTGCGTTATAACCAGCAGTATTAATACCCTGTTTTTCAAACCAGCCAGCGAAAAACGATAAAATACCCAAACCGACGCCACCCTGTTTAGATTGAGAATTAGGCGCCGTATTAATCGGCGGCGGCGTGTTGTTGCCGGGCGGGGTGGCGCTGTTACCGGTCCAACCTTGAGCCAGAGCGCCGCCGGCCAAAGCAAACATCGCCACCAACACCAAAATTGAGCGGAAAATCTTGGTGTTAAAAAAATTAGAAGGTTTTTTATTCATATTAATGATAATTTAGTTAGTTTGCTCTTGGAGCGACCGGATAATTTCGGCTTTTTCGGCGTCGGTGATTGGCGGCGTGGCTTCAACCTGTTGTTGCAGAGATTCGATGATTTCTTTTTTTTCGGCGTCGGTGATTGGCGGCGTGGCTTCAACCTGTTGTTGCAGAGATTTGATAATTTCGGCTTTTTCGGCGTCGGTGATTGGCGCCTCGCCATTCGGCTCAACCGATTGATTCAGTTTGCCGCTTTTGGCTAAAATCAAGATGATGGCGATTAAGATTAAAACGACCACGAGTGAGACAACGACCCCCGTCGATAACCGCGAGGATTGAGGGGTAGCGCTTTGTTTGAGATCCATAATATAAGTTAGATAAAAATTAAATAATAATAATAAAATAAGTTGGCAATTCTTTACCTATTATTATACCCCAACTCGCCCGCCAATCACAATCGCCCAGCGTCAAGACCTGTTGATAAGTTTCCGGTTGATTATTTGCCGTCGAAAATCGCCGCTTCTTCGATAGCCTCACGATGCACTTTCTCTTCTGAATCTTTCTCGGCAATCTTCTTTTCTTCTTCATCTTGCAAATCAGAGAAACCGAACAATGAGAAAATAACTCCGGCCGCCAAAACAATGCTCAATAAATTAACGGCAAAAAGTGAGAGTGAGTTGGCAATTAAAGATCGATCTAAAAGCGACGAACCAATCCCCAGAGCGACCAAAGGCACAATTAAGGAAGCCGAAACGGCAATACCAGGCAAAATCGCCGACAAATCCTTCCTCACCCAAGTAAAAGTCACCGCCAAGCCAACCGCAAACGAAACCAAAAAGGAGATCAGGTTAGGGTTAATTTGATCCAACAAATGACCATTTGGCTCAAGTTGGAAGAGGAAGGAGGTGATTAGACTAATAACAAAAATTAATCCCACCGAACGACTAATCACTTTAATTGACCGAAACACCGCCAAACGACTGGAAGTCACAATCCCCATCGCCAAACTCAGGATCGGAAAGAGTAACGGAGCGACCAACATCGCCCCCACTACCACAATCACTTCATCGATCAATAAACCTAAAGTAGCCATAAACGCGCCTAATCCAAGCAAAAAATAAAAGCTCCCGGTAGCCTGACTTTCTTGCAAGAGTGAGGTGAGGGTTTTTTGATTATCGAGATAACTGGAGACAAAAATTGATTTAAACATCTTTCGATTTTAACATATCCGCCAAAATTGAGAAGGTGGAAAATAAAAATTTGACATCCCCTCTCAATAGCTTTATTATCTAGAAGAGTCGTCTGTTGTGTCCCAACGGACCATTTTTTTAAGAAAAAAGACTTCAAATTAATAATTGATGTAGTAAAATAGTTAAAATAATATACCTATGGTTGACCTCAAAGCCCTCAAAGCCGGTCTGGAGCAGATGGAAGAGGAGCGGCACATCCCCAGAGAGAAAATCCTCGCCACCATTGAGGATTCGTTGGTGGCGGCCTACAAGAAGGATTACGGCAAAAAAGGCCAGATAATTCGGGCCAAATTCGACCTGGGCACCGGCAAAACCGATTTTTATCAAGTAAAAATTGTCGCCGACGAGACCACCACTCGGTTGGAAGAGGAGGAGGAAAAAATAGACGAAGACGACGAACGGCCGAAATTCAACATTGAGCACCACATTACACTGGAAGATGCCCGCAAAATCAAGAAAAACAGCGAGGTCGGCGACGAGATAATCTTCCCCTTAGAGACCAAAGATGATTACGGTCGCATCGCCGCCCAAACCGCCAAACAAGTAATTATTCAGCGCCTGCGCGAAGCGGAGAAAGAGAGCACTCTGGGCGAATACAAAGATCAAGTGGGTCTGATTCTGAACGGCACGGTCCAAAAAGTGGATCGGGGCACCGTTTTCGTGGAACTGGGACGAGCCATTGGGGTAATTTTGCGTGACGACCAGATCCCGGGCGAATTTTACCGCCAAGGCGAGCGGATCCGCGCTTATCTCTATCAAGTGGAAGAAACGCCCCGCGGGATCAATTTGCGCCTGTCGCGCTCGCATCCGGAATTCGTGAAGAAGCTTTTCGCCGCCGAAGCGCCGGAAGTGGCCAGCGGCGTGGTGGAGATTAAGGCCGTGGCCCGCGAAGCCGGCTCCCGCTCCAAGATCGCCGTTTGGTCCAATTCGCCCAACATTGACCCGGTCGGCTCTTGCGTCGGCCAGAAGGGTTCGCGCGTCTCGGCGGTGATTGGCGAACTCGGTGGCGAGAAGATCGACATCGTGGAATGGTCGGAAAAACCCGAAGAATTCATCACCAACGCCCTCTCGCCGGCCAAAGTAACCAGTCTGATCTTGAATGACGAAGACAAAGAGGCGCAAATTGAAGTGGAACCCGATCAGTTTTCGCTCGCCGTGGGCAAAGGCGGCCAAAACGCGCGCCTCGCGGCCAAATTGACCGGTTGGAAGGTGGATATCAGTTCTCCCGAACTGGAAGACGAGGAAGAAAAAACGAACGAGGAACCAACCAAAGAAATCGCCCAAGAATTATCAACCAATAACAATGAAGAATAAAACTTATGAATTTATGGCATGAGATCGCTCCGGGGACGGCCGACAAAATGAATGTGATCGTGGAAATCGGCAAAGGTTCCAAAAACAAATACGAAGTTGACAAGACCACCGGCCTGATCAAACTCGATCGCGCCGCCCACACCGCGCAAGATTTCCCCTTCGATTACGGCTTCGTGCCGCAAACGCTCTGGCACGACAACGACCCTTTGGACGTAATCGTGTTGGCCACCTTCCCGCTCCAATCAGGTATTCTGGTAGAAGTGCGACCGGTCGGCATTATGCGGATGATCGACGGCGGCGACGGCGACGACAAAATTATCGCCGTGCCGATTGAAGATCCGCGCTGGGACGAGGTTAAAGACCTGAACGATGTTAATAAACACACGATCAAAGAGATGGAGCACTTTTACTCCACCTACAAAAAACTGCAAAACAAAGAAGTGCAAGTGACCGGCTTCGAGCCGGCGGCCGCCGCCCGCGACGCTTTTGCCGAGGGGGTCAAACTATATCAAGTCAAATATCCCAAAAATGCTTAAACTCCCGGAACTCAAAATTGAACCCGCCAGCGAGGGCGAACTTGAGCTTAGCGGCGAACTCTCGGCCGGCGAATTTGAGTCTTTTCGCGCGCCAGCACTAAAGACTTTGGGTCAAGCGATCAAGCTCGACGGCTTCCGCCCCGGCCACGTGCCGGCCGAAGTGCTGACGCAACAAGTGGGCGAAGGTAAAATTCTTCAAGAAATGGCGGAGCAGGCGCTGGCTGAACTCTATCCTCTAATCTTGACCGAGCGCCAAATTGCCGCTCTGGGTCGCCCGGAGGTGACGATCACCAAGTTGGCGCCGGGCAATCCGCTCGGTTTCAAATTCAAAACAGCGGTGATGCCGGAGGTTAAATTGGGCGATTACCAAACCATCGCCAAAAAATTAAATTCGGCTGACAACACGCAAGCCGGCGCGATCGAGATTAAAGACGAAGCGGTGATGAAAGTGCTTGAAGACTTAAGAAAGAGTCGAGAAACGGCCAGCCATGCCTCCCATTCTCATCATGAACATGCCGAAGGAGAAAAAGGCGACACCCCCGAGGACTCCCCTTTGGGAGCCGCTCAAGGGGAGTCCTCGGGGTCCGTTAAGCTTGAGCTCAACGATGATTTTGCCAAAAGTCTGGGTCAATTTGAGACTCTGGAAGAGCTTAAAGCCAAAATTAAGTCTAATCTCGAAACCGAGGAGCAACTGAAACAAAAAGACAAAAAAAGAGTTGCCATTATTGAAGAAGTGATCAAAAATTCCGACCTGAAGATCGCCGCGATTCTGGTTGAGAACGAAAAAGAGAAGATGTTGGCCGAGATGGAAGGTCAGATTGGCCAAATGGGTCTCAAGTTTGATGACTATTTGTCGCACCTCAAGAAAACTCGGGACGATTTGAAAGCTGGTTGGGACCAAGAGGCCAGACAAAGAGTCGCCTTCGGCTTGGTCTTGAACGAGATTGCCGCTAGGGAAAAGATTGAGGCGCCGGCCGAAGAGCTCAAAAACGAAGTGGACTATCTCAAACTGCAATATAAAGACATCGCCGAGGAGCGCTTGCGCCAATATGCCGCCGGCCTGATCGTCAACGAAAAAGTCTTTAATTATTTGGAAAATTTGAAATAACCTGTTATCATCAAAACCATGTTAATTCCCACCGTCATTGAGAAAACGCCCCAAGGCGAACGCGCCTACGACATCTATTCGCGACTATTAAAAGACCGAATCATCTTCTTGGGCGGGGCGATTGATGACCACTTGGCCAATATTATTATCGCCCAACTCCTCTTCTTGGAATCGGAAGACGCCAAGAAAGACATTACCCTCTATGTGAATTCGCCGGGCGGTTCGGTGACCGCCACTTTGGCGATTATCGACACGATCAATTACCTCAAACCCGACGTGGCCACCGTCTGCGTGGGTATCGCCGCCTCCGGCGGGGCTTGGGTGCTCGCGGCCGGCACCAAGGGCAAACGCTTTGCCCTGCCCAACGCCGAAGTGATGATTCATCAACCCTTGGGCGGGACCGAGGGTCAGGCCTCCGATATCGCCATCACCGCCGAGCACATCATTAAAACCAAGAAAAATTTGATCAAAATCATGGCCACTAACACCGGTCGCAAAGAAGACCAGATCGAGAAAGATCTGGATCGCGACTTCTATATGTCGGCCGACGATGCCAAAAAATATGGCGTCATTGATGAGATCATCAAACGCTCGGGGACGAAATAAAACCCTTCGACTTCGCTCAAGATAAAAAATTTAGACCCGCGCTGGCTTGCCGGCGCGGGTCTTGGGTTTAGGAACAATATATATCGCACTTCAGACTAGAGTTTAAGACGACCGACGTTAAATAATCAAGAGAAAGTGTGTTAAATCGACCGCCGGCAACACACTTGAACTGGCCAAAAAACGCTTCAACGAAGCGGCCCAAATCTTTTTCGAAGAAATCGTCAATTCCTGAATTTGACCAAACAAGTGAGCTCTGGTATCATCAGAGTGTCTTTAATGATATTTATTTTGCGACTGTTTATTATCAAACCTAACTTATTCAAGTCCGCTTTGTCCCTCTAATTCAAAAAAATTCGATGATTTTCTTCCTTCGAAACAACGGCCGAACCGAATAAAAACAAAGCGGCGTTACGCTTATGAGCTTAAAAATAGTTTTCCTGCTGGCCGGAGCGGCCGGACTGGTTGGCATCGCAATCGGTTATTTGTTGCGTTACTTGATTCTCTCGGCCCAAAAAGGTTCGATGGAATTGCAAGTCAAGCAAGCCCTCTTGGAAGCGCGCGACCAAGCCCAGCAAATTGTCGCCACGGCCGAGACCGAAGCCGCCAAAACCGAGAACGAACTGAAGCGCCAAATCGCGGAAAAGGAGGTCGAACTGAAGAAACGAGAAGACCGCCTGATCAACAAAGACGAACTCCTCGACAAACGCCAAACCGACATTGATCGAGAGGCGGAATTGTTGAAGAAAAAAATCGAAGAGGCCAAAGAAATCAAGGAACGTCTCAATCAGGCCGAAGAAACCAAAAAACAAGAGCTGGAACGAGTCTCGCGTTTGACTGTGGAAGAAGCTAAGGCCGAATTGTTGAAGACAACCGAAAAGAATTACGAGGAGGACTTGCTTTCCCGCATCCGCAAACTGGAACAAGACGGCGCCGAACGAATGGAGCACAAAGCGAAGGAAATTATGACCACAGTAATCCAGCGTCTCTCCACTTCCACTGTGCCGGAAGTGATGTCGACCATTGTCGATATCCCCTCCGACGACCTCAAGGGCAAGATCATCGGCAAAGAAGGACGCAATATCCGCGCTTTCGAGAAAGCTACCGGCGTGGAAGTGATCATCGACGACACCCCCGGCTCGATCGTCCTCTCCTCCTTCGATCCGGTGCGTCGTCATATCGCCAAGCTGGCTTTGGAGAATCTGATCGCCGACGGTCGCATCCAGCCAGCCAAGATTGAAGAGACTGTTGAGAAAGCCAAAGAAGAGATCTCGAAGACGATCAAAGAGAAAGGCGAAGCCGCCGCTTACGAGGCCGGCGTTTTCAACCTGGATCCGCGCATTTTGATTATTTTGGGCCGACTCCACTTCCGCACTAGTTACGGCCAGAATGTCTTGCAACATTCAATCGAGATGGCGCACCTCTCCGCCATGTTGGCCGAAGAGATCGGCGGCGACCCGCAAGTGGCCCGCGCCGGCGCCCTCTTGCATGACTTGGGCAAAGCGGTGGATCATGAGATCCCCGGCACTCACGTGGAGATTGGCAAACGCATTCTGGAAAAATTCGGCGCCCCCGAAGCGGTCATCACCGCCATGAAGTCACACCATGAGGAATATCCCTACGAATCGTTGGAAGCGGTGATCGTCAAGGTGGCCGACGCCATCTCCGGTTCGCGCCCCGGCGCCCGCCGCGACAGCTTGGAGAATTACCTCAAACGGCTTAAAGACTTGGAGGATATCGCCAACTCTTTCCCTGGCATCGAGAAGACTTACGCTATCGCCGCCGGACGCGAGATTCGCGTTTTCGTTCGACCGGAAGACATTACCGACCTGGAAGCGCGAAAATTGGGTCGCGAAATCGCCCTCCGGATCGAACAAGAACTAAAATATCCCGGCGAAATCAAAATTACCATTATCCGCGAAACCAGAATTATCGATTACGCGAGATAGCCATCGAGCCAAAAAGACTTGATTCGCCAAGCACCCTGTATTATAATAGCCCCATTATCAGTTGTTTAAAAATAATTAATAACAACCCTATGAATAAGCAAGCGATAGTCGAAGCGGTCGCCGCAGCGTTGGACGGCACCAAAGCCACTGCCGAAAAGGCCGTTGACGTGATGATCGACTCCATCGTCTCCACCCTTAAAAAAGGCGACGACGTCTCTATTGCCGGTCTAGGCATCTTCGCCGTGAAGGACCGCGCCGCCCGCGAGGCGCGCAACCCGCGCACCGGCGAGACCGTGCACGTGCCGGCCACTAAAGTGCCGAAATTCAAACCGGCCAAAGCCCTCAAAGACGCGGTCAAGTAAATTTTTATTTTCCGCCGCCGAACCGTCCCGCAATAAACTGCGGGACGGTTTTGTATTCGAAGACTAATTTTGATAGCATAAATAATAGAAGAAACGCGAGCATAGTTTAATGGTAAAACGACTGCCTTCCAAGCAGTAGATGGGAGTTCGATTCTCCCTGCCCGCACCAAACCAAGAAACATCTAAAACAAAAAACCGCCTCGCAATAAACTGCGGGACGGAGCAAAAAAAACTTAACTTGATTCAACGGGAGAAACTAAAAATTCCAACCCTCTCCCGCGAACGAAATTCTTCCAATTCATTTTGCCAGAGGATCACCTTTCGTCCGAACCCATTGATCTCTTGAACAGAAATAAGATTGAATTTCTCCTTCACTTTCACCGGTTCGATGTAACCAGCAAAGATTCGGAAAGTCAGTCGAGGCGATTTTTGTCTAACCTGCTGAATCATCCACTCTGGCGCGACCAAATAAACCGTCCCCTTCCGGGAGTAAAACTCGATCACTTGCGCCAGATGTTGTTCGTCGACGAAGACAATATTGGGCACTCGTTCGATGCGAACATTTTTACGATGCAGATAATAAATCGCCAATTCCTGCTCTGAGGTCAAAACATGACGAGACAACCAAATGACATTTTCGGGAGTAATTTCTGGATCGATATGTTCATCTTTTAATTCTAAAATTCTCAGCTCTTTTCTGACCATCGTCTGATCCTTTCTCGGTTGACCTTGCTCTTAACAAGATCGGTTGAAATTTGAAGTCAAAGAACACTAATCAACTGACCCTGGTATATCACAAATCAACGCAGTCGCCAAATGGTCGCCAAGACTAAAAGCAAAGTGAGGCTGTTAACCCAAGTTTGCCACTGATCCAAATGGAAGGTGTCGAGTACCACCACAAAAAAACCTACGGCTGACAAACGCACGAACCACGGGTCCAAGCTACGTCGACTGCCGCGCAAACGATACCATTGCCAAAACCAAGCCAGAGCGATAATAACAAAACCGTAAAACATTTGCTTTACATTATAACAAAAATTTCGTTGTGAAACACTTGATAAATAACGCTTAAACAAAAAAATGCTCCCGTCCACCAAAGTGGACGGGAGCTTAAGCTAACAGCCGCCGCTGCAATGAGCGACACGTTTGAGCGTGAAACGCTTCACTAAGATCACCTCCTTTCTCATCTCTTTTAATTATATCAGATGTGTCAAGCCCCCGAGAGTTACCCCCAATTTTATCTTGTCCGTCGAGAAACATCGTTGGTATAATTTAGACATTATGGAAAACATTAATCTTGCTACTTTGAGTAGCCTGCCCGAGCAAGTCTGGGGCATCGGTACGGTCCTTGCCGCCGTCGGCGTGGGCACATTAATCGCGTTCTTAATTATCTGGACCTTGGTTTGGAAAGGTCTGGCCCTCTGGCGCGCCGCCAAGAATGGCGCCCGAGTTTGGTTTGTGATTCTGCTCGTGGTCAACACGGTCGGCATCTTGGATCTGATCTACTACGTTTTCGTCTCCAAGCGACCGTGGGGCCGGAAGTAAAAATTATAAACTTTTAATTTCAAATCTTAAAAAATAAAATCCCTCGCCATCGCGGGGGATTTTATTTTTTAAGATTTGGCAAAAAAATTTAACCGTAAACTTTTTTGACCCGACCAAGATAAGCCGCGAGGCCGACAACCGCCACCACCTCAACCAAACCGATCGCGAGCAACACACCGCGCGAGAGTCCGAAGTAAGTCAGATCAATCGACCACGAGTACAAGACCGCCGAAGCATCAAGCGCGAGCAAAACCAAAATTAATTTCAACCAAACTTCCCGACTCTTGAGGCCGACCAGTCGCCAATTGAACCAAGCCAAGCTCCCAGCCAGAAGCACCGCCAGAAGCGAGACACCGAGCCCGATCTCCGCTCCCCCAACGACCGCCGTCCAACCGTAGAACGCGCGCATCAGATGCAAGATCGCGACTGACAAAAAGACTCCCGTGTTGATGATTAAAATATTTTTCATAATTTTAAAATTGGTTAAAAAAATTAGAGTGATAATTTTTTAATTCGGAACGCTGGGAATCGAACCCAGGTCTCGTGCTCCCAAAGCACGTATACTACCATTGTACTACGCTCCGGCATTGGCGGGCAGGCAAAGCGGGTATGTTAGCCGTTACACTACGCCCCGTGATCCTCTTAAGAATATAGCAAAAAGAAAACCGATTTACTATCTTGTCGCCGGTCGAAGACCATGAGCGTAAGGAGAAGTGAAACGACGACTGAAGTCGAATGGTCGCAATTACTGAACGCAGTGCGAACCTACTTTGAACGGAATTGACCCGCCCCGCGGCTCCGCCCGCCTGACGGCGGCGCAAAGCAAAACATTTTTCTCTTTTTTCAATTTTGGCGCGCGACACTTTTTCTTCTAAAAGGAATTGAAAAATGTTTTGTTTTGCTTCTCTTGACGGAGCAAGAGGGCGGAGCCGCTCCCACCCCAGCCGCGCCTTCGGCGCGGTGAGCAGGCGGGCAAAAATTCCTTCCCCCAGACCCCCTTCCTTTTTGCCCGCCTGCTGGAGGAGAAGATTTTTTGTGATGGTGCGGTTTACAATCATTCTGAATAGTGTTATGTTTAGTATAACAATGTAAAGCTTTGGAAGCAAGTTATTATGGCTAAGGAAAAAGAACAAAATTTACCGGAACTACTATCTATCACAGAAGTTGCCAGACTTCTTGGCGTCTCTACGATGACCTTGCGGCGGTGGGACACCAAAGGAATTTTGAAGTCTTTCCGACCGACGCCGAATAGTCAGAGGAGGTACCGGAGATCGGATGTTGCCAAGTTTTTGGGGAGCAAGAAATAAAAAGATTTTATGAAAAAAGGAATTATATATCTACCACACATACAAAAAGAATTTGAAAATGCTATTGTTTTTCTGATTCAAAAAATCAAAGAACCTTGCTATAACGAAAAACCCTTAATTCTACACAGTATCCGAGTAGGGTTGAAATTAATGGAACAAAACCAAGCAAAAGAAGTAGTAATTGCCGGTTTCCTACACGACTTACTTGAAGATACCGATTGCAAGCTAGAAGAGATTAAAAGTAGGTTTGGAGAAAAGGTAGCAACGTTGGTTGTAGCCTGTACATTTGACCGAAATATAAAAGATTACAAAGAGTGTTGGCAAAAGTGCATCACCAATCTCAAACAAGCTAGCCAAGATGCTCTGGTGATCAAGTTAGTGGATCAAATAGATAACTTGCCGTATTACATCCTTATTTCAGATGATAAGAAAAAACAAGAAGTGATGTGGAAGCATAAGTTTTTTATTGACGAATGTAGAAATGATTTACAAAAACTACCGACGTTTAGAGATTATGAAAAAATGGTTGACAGTTTAGATTAATAAAACCAATATGCAGATGTTTGTAACGACCAAAAATTTGATATATGAAGTTTCTGGAAAGAAGCTTTTTGAAGGTATAAATACAAGTATAAGTATCGGCGACCGTATAGGGTTTGTGGGCAGAAACGGGACGGGGAAAAGCACGTTGCTGAAACTTCTTGCCGGACTACTCAAGCCATCGGGCGGGGGTATTCAGTCCAATTCTACTTCTTATTATCTTCCTCAAATCGATTTTTCCATTTTTCAAAGTGACCGCACCGTAAAAGAATATGTGTTGCAATGCGGAGAATCATGGCCGCTCGTTCGCGCTACTCTCCATCGACGGTTCAAAATAAACCTTCCGCCGACACAGGCTCTCAAAACCGTGAGCGGCGGAGAGTTTATGAAACTCCAACTTTCAGTGGCTCAAACAAAAAATCCAAGCCTGCTTTTACTTGACGAACCGACAAATCATTTAGATGTTGAAGGGCTTGAAGTCTTGAAAAGTTTTTTGAATTCATTTTCTGGCGCGTATGTCATTGTTTCGCATGATCCGTTTTTTCTTGATATGGTTGTTGACCGCATCTGGGAGTTTGATAGCGGAACCTTGCGCGAATACGGCGGAAATTACAGTTACTACGAAAAACAGAAGGAAATTGAACGTCTTGCTCGAGAGAGAGATTACGAAGCGGCCAAAAAAGAATTGAAGAAAGTCAAACGGTCATTGCAAACAGAACAGAAGCGGGCGGCCCGCTCTCGGCGCGAAGGCAGAAAACAGGCTTATGACCGCAGTATGTCTCCCATTGAGCGCGGCTATTTCAAAAACCGCGCCTCAAGAACTGCTGGCCGACAGCGAGCAAAATTTGAAGAGATGACTCAAAAAAGAGAAGAGAAGGTTTCCGCCCTCAAAGAAAAAAGGCGACGAAAAGTTTATGTGATGTTGGAACATGACTTAAGCGAGGGCAGACGATTTCTCGTCAAAATTGAAAATGGAGCTATTCGTATTGAAAATCGTTTACTTATAGAAAAGATACACCTCGCAATTTACTACGGCGATCGCCTTGTTATCGTCGGTAAAAACGGATCTGGCAAAAGCACTATTGTCAAGACGATTGCGGAAGAAGAAGGGGTTGCGAATACTTCCGGAAAAATGGAACGCGCAGATCGTTTGAGCGTTGCGTACGTTGATCAAAAGTACAACATTATTAATCCCGACCTCACTCTTTACGAAAATATTACCCGTTTTAATCCCTCTCTCTCGCACGAGTATATTCGGCAGCAACTTGGCAGATTTCTTTTCTTTGAAGAAAACGACATTCATAAAAAAGCGGATGTCCTATCCGGTGGCGAGGCGGCGCGCCTTACCTTGGCAATGGTTACGGCAAAACCGATTGACCTTCTGATACTTGACGAACCAACCAATAACCTGGACATTGAAACGCTGGATGTTATCGCTGAAGCATTAGTTGATTTTCCAGGCGCACTTATCGTTATATCTCACAATACTTATTTTCTTAATCGCGTTGGCATAGAGAAGTCTCTTATTATCAGCGATAAAAAGCTTAAAGAAATGATGTCGTCCCCCGCTGAACCAAACGAATTTTATAAAGAAATGGTACGAATAATTAAAACAAACATATGAAGATAATGGTAGTCGGAGGCGGCATATCCGGACTCTGTTCCGCTCTTGATCTCGCCCTAAGAGGAGTTGAAGTTGTTTTGGTTGAAAAAGGAGTACTAGGGTCAGGAACAACAACAAAATGTGCGGGCATGTTGCATTCTGGCGCACGATACCTTGTCAGAAATGAAAAAATCGCCGAGTTATGTTTTAAAGAGAACAAAATTTGGCGAAAGATCGTACCCTTTGCAATAGATAGTTTGCATCAAGGTATTTTTGTGGTTCTCCCCGGCCATAGTTTCTTCAGGTACGTGGTTGGAAGAAGAAGTAAATAAATTCAATTCTGGTATCGTGTTTGAATATGATACAGAAAATCAAGCAAAAACAATAAATAATCTTTCAGTGTCCATAGAACAAATGTTAAGAAACTTGAAATACTATAAACAAAATGCCATGAGTGCGGGCCCTATTTATAGGAAGATACATTCGGCAGAAAAGTTTTTTGAAGTAATATTTTCCGAATATGAAAAAAGTAACAGTAGCAATCCCAACGTATAATAGAGCCGGATTTTTGGGAGAAGCGATAAAAAGCGTCTTATCCCAAACGTGTTCGGATTTTGATTTAGTGATTATTGATAATGCTTCGACAGATAAAACAAAGGAGGTTGTTAAAAGTTTTACCGACAAAAGGATTAGTTATCATAAAAACAATGAGAATGTGGGAATAATAAGTAATTGGAACAAATCACTTGCTTTCGCAAAAGGAAAATACTTTATGATTTTAGGTGATGATGATGTGATCTATCCAGATTTTCTCAAGGAATCAATTAAAGTGCATGAACAACACCAATCCGTCGGTTTTACTTTTGCAAGATGTAATAAGGTTGATAAGAATGGTAAATTTATTCATGAGTGGGGATATGATTTTGTCCCGCCATGGTTTCTCAAAGGACTAGATTATCTTTTTTATACACTTGACTATGAAGCATGTCTTACTAACTCATCTACAGTTTTGCTAAAAAAAGAGGTATTTGAAACGGTAGGCAACTTTAAGTCTGAATTATCCAGTAATGTCTTTGATTTCAATATGTGGATCCGTATTGCTTCTGTATATGATTCGTTTTTCATTGATAAGGTTCTGTGCGATTACCGTTTGCATTCCGGTCAAGTGAGCCAATTACACTGGAGAGACAAAAAAACTGGCAAGGTTGGAACTTATTTGGAACTTTTGCGTATCCTCGACATTCTACAGAAAAACCGATACAATTTTAAGACAGAAGAGTACGTATATGATAAATTTAACTCTCTTTTGTATACACTAGCAACACACATTAAAGATTTTGAGTCAGATTTATAATAGCGCAACCGCACCATCACAAAAAATCTTCTCCTCCAGCAGGCGGGCAAAAAGGAAGGGGGCCTGGGGGAAAGAATTTTTGCCCGCCTGCCATCCCGCGAAGCGGGACTGGGGTGGGAGCGGCTCCGCTCTCTTGCTCCGTCAAGAGAAGCAAAGCAAAACATTTTTCAACTCCTTTTAGAAGAAAACGGGTCGCGCGCCAAAATTGAAAAAAGAGAAAAA
>Ga0100403_1002554_pt1 | contig 14423 bp, 16 predicted proteins | sample CryGeymet201501t_FD_83663 | JGI IMG/M metagenome (GOLD analysis project Ga0100403, IMG submission 83663) | Groundwater microbial communities from Crystal Geyser aquifers in Utah, USA - Crystal Geyser metaG 2015-01t | ecosystem: Environmental > Aquatic > Deep subsurface > Groundwater | place...
GATAATACCTGAAGTGCGTCACGTGGGTGCCCCATAGCATCCGTAATGATTTGTTCGTATATCTCCTTGTCTAGGGTTTCCCCCTCCTCCTTGACCACCCTGCGTAACAGCTTCTTCATTTCCAAGTCGGTAAGGGCACTTACCTGATACTGGCTACACCTTCCCCGGATAGTGGCTATGAGCTTCTGGGGATCCGTAGTACACAGGACATAGTATACATGGGGCGGGGAATCCTCTAGGGCCTTAAGGAGGGCATTCTGGGCATCATTAGATAGCTTATGACACTCATCCAGTATCCATACCTTACAATTCCCCTCCAAGGGTTTGAATTGTCCCTGTTTCCGTATCTCCCGGATAGTATCGATACCCCGGAAGTCAGCACTATCCACTTCCCTAAGGTCATTACCACTAGCCCCTAGTTCCTGGGCTACAATCCTCCCCAGCGTTGTCTTTCCACAGCCAGTAGGCCCATGGAATAGGAAGGCATGTGGAGCTTCCTTCTTGCTAAGTATCCCCTTCAGTATCTCAATAAGATTCTGGTTGCCAACTACCTCATCGAATGAAGCTGGCCGATACGTAATATGTAAATTCATACTTTCCTCCTGGAAGTGATTAAAATGTTAGGTTATTCTGTTTAGGGGTTTCCTCTGAAATCATACCCAAATCATGCCGCAGGTACTCTGTGGTAAATATATGTGGATATTTTTCCTTTATCCGGGATACCTTATGGGATAGTATAGATACCAAATACCATGAATCGTTGGATTCCTTTAACAACATATCCATGTCTATGATAAATTTAAGCATATCCACATTGGCTTCTGCTTCTAACAATTCCTCATCCTTAGATGTAATGATAATAGTAACCACTACAGCCCCGATACTACCTGCTACCAGGATACACAAAATGAATAGGCCGATTGAAATAAACATTTGAAACCTCCTTTAATGGGACGATGCCCATGATCCGTCTACCGGATATTCATCAATCTCTATCTTTAATGGGACAATAATCCAGTCCCATGCCTTTGGAAGATCTACGCTGGTTATACGGTGCAGGGTAGCCTTTACCAATTCCAATTCATCCGGATGTACGTCCAATAGCATAGCATCATGGATTTGACCAATCAACCGGGTATCTAGGTTATTCTCCCGTATGAAACGATCCATTTGAACGAATGACCAATCTAGACAATGGCTAGCAGCTCCCTGTACGGGGTAGTTGATAACCTCATTACGGCTCATTAACCCACTACAGGTAAACCCGGTAAACATCTTGAAATATCCGTTTTTCTGATATTCCTTATACCATTGTTCCTTCCAACTGGTATATACTGGGAAACGTTCATTCCAGAATATATCCTCAACCTTCCGGATATGCTCTACAAAATCCTTGTAGCTAGATATCCCCTTACTGATGAGGTGGTCCCCGATAGTTTCCCCGGTAGCCTCATCCAATACTATCCCCATACCCTTCTTCCATCTGGTCATAGGGAGTTTTGCCCATTCACACATACCTTCTGCACAATTGACGTAGTAGCTCCCGTAAAACTCTGGGAACACAAATCCATTCTTACCAGCTTGACGTAATGTATTATGGGAACTGACAGACTTGTCCATATGGTCCATTAGGAAAGCATCCTTGGCCACATCCAAGTGCATATCAGACTTAGGATCCAACAGGTATCTCATCATCGTAGGATCCCGATGGTAACAAGCGGATATGTTTACCTCTAGCGATGAGAAGTCAGCTTCAAGGAACATATGGCCGGGACGGGGGAGAAGGGCCTGACGGATAATCTTCATTGAGTTCTTATTCCGCTTAGGCATGTTTTGGAAATTGGGGGAATCAGATGAGGTGCGATAAGTTATGACAGTATGGGTATTGAAGAATGGATGGATATACCCGTCTACCTGCTCCCGTATAAAGGCATCTAGGTAGGTATCCCGGAGCTTTTTAAGCCCCCGTATCTCCAGTATCCCCTTTAACTCCGGGACATCTAACTTATCCAATGATTCTTCATCCGTAGCCCCCATGCCGGAGTCTGTGAGCTTAGGGGGCTTTAACTTCAACACCTTGTATACCATATGGGATAGCTGATGATTACTAGTTATGGATGCCTTCTGTCCATAGATATGTTTCCATCGTTTGTAGAAGTCGGATGACTCTACATCCTTGGTTAGCTTGTCTATCTTCCGGGTGAGGAATTTCTTTTTACGGGTACAGTAATCCAAGTCAACCCGGATACCCTGACGCTCAGCACGGGCAAAGGCTAGGATACTCTCATGCATTAATTTATAGGCATCGTATGTAGTTGGTTTTATTACCATCAAAGTACCCCCATCTTCTTCATCTGTATCATCGCTAGTCGATAGGTTATCAAGCTATCTATAGCACAATAGACCATTAGCTGTTCACGTAGGGTTACTGATTCCCAACATTCAAATATCCGGTTAGGGGTATTGGAATCCTTAGACGTCAGATAGGGCTGTATTTCATCCTCATACCCTATCAATCCAAAGTTCAAGAATCCTTGTACCTTTAGCCTACAGATATTTGGACGGTTATCAAGGACATGGGTAGCCTGCATAGTATCAAATACCCAAGGGTAAGTCTGGATACCTGCTATAACATTCATCCACGTATCCTCCATCTTCATGTTGTGAGCCATCTTACCTATATCAGGATGGGTAAGTACCTTCCGTAACAGCTTCAAGCCCTTCTTGGTACTAGGCATTGGGATACATACGCTATGTTCCATATCCCCACAGAATGATATACATACAATCCGATGGATAGAGGTATCATACGGCTTTAGCCCGGTTGTCTCAATATCATACGCTAGGTATTCGGGCCTGTTATCCAGTAATTCCTGTAGGTATTGTTCCTCATCCATCCGTATCTCACAACAATCCTCCTCATCCCCGTAGTCCGGAAAAGGAACATCAAGCATGCCTACCGCATTTTTAAGATCCTGTTTCCATATGATATGCATTTCCTTCCGATCGGTAGTAGCAATCTGGGATAGGGAGAACGTAGGACAGACCCATGCCCCATAAACCCTATCAGGAATAGTATGCCCCCTCCACATATTCACTGATTTTATTTCCTTACCGTGCCACCTAGTCCCAAATATAGATTCTACGGCAGCAGAGCCATGTAGTATGACAACTTTAGGCTTATACTTGTGAATTAGTCTGTCAATCGATTTACGACAACAGGACACATGATATTTTGTCGGGGCACTGTCTATCCCCTCTTCCCCAATAGTTAGGCAATTCACTGCATTGACATTTAGACAATCCTCAAATAAGTCTATCCCTAACATATGGAACATTCGTTTGAGTATCCTACCATTTTTACCTTGGAAGGGTTTCCCCACTTCATCGTCCACCATTTCCGGGGATTCCCCAATATTGAGGATCCCCTTCTTGAAATTTCCTACTGGCTTCATTTTAGGGTGGGTGGCCTTAGCGTAGAGTCCACATGAAGCACATGAGTAGACTTTACCATCGGGCCGTGAGGTACTTTGTGTTTCGCTAGTTGAAAAGAAACCTTTCATACCCAACCCCTTATTTTTGCAATGCTAGGATATGTACCCAATTTTCCCCAGTGAATTTCACCTTATGGTCCCCGACTACGCAAGGGGCATTCTGTGAAAGGATATCCTTAAGGAACAATGGGTTTATTTTGAATGAAACCTCCTCCCATTTCCCTTCCCCCAAGGTTGTGGTTTCTTCAAACCATCCGGCATCATCCTCAGATCTGATCTTCATCTTCCCTTCTGGGTCAATGGATATCTCAATGACTTCATCAATCCAGCGTTCCCTCTTGGAGAATACTGCAGCCCTGTCAAGTATCGTCCCTAGGTTTTCCGGGAAATGGATCTTGTTTCCGGATACCTCCATAATCCCTTCTAGGTTCACATACGTATCCTCAAAGACACGACAACTGAATATTGTGTCTTCCTTTGTCTTAAAATGAACCCATCCATGCCCTTCTGAAATGTGGGTAACATCATAGGCGATAAGGGACTTTACCGTGCCAACCGGAATGAGGAATTCACCAATGGGTAACTTGTCCTTCATCTGGAACCGGGTAACTTGGTAGTTGTTACAACTCTCTACCCGTCCCTCAGGGGTAACGTGAACACAGGTAAGCACAGGCTTGGACATATCTGTAGAGCATGAGAACATGGTGAACTTCATTGCCTGAAGTAGTTCCTCCGGAATCTTCTTCCATTTCCCAATATCCCCGATTTCCTCCAAGGGGAGCTTGATTTCAGATTGAAGGGTAATCCCTGCACGGGCTTTCCCGCTTTTTATCCGGATCTCGGTTTCAGTAACGGCTAGCTGGACTTCCTTGCTTTTCATCTTGCCAAGTAGCTGATACATCTCCTCTGCCCGCACGGCCCCTTCTATATCCAAGTCACTTACCGGATGGGATATGGATATCTCATCGTTATAGGTGACTACCCTACCTCCCATAAAAGCAAAGGAAGTACTCTGCTCAATATTCTCCTTGGCTGCCAATCCCGGCTTTACGATCTCCAGGGCCTTAATCAGACTTGCTTTTTCAATTTTCATGTTTTTCTCCCTTCTTGGATAGCTCATTGAGATATCCCTCTAACGTTTTTCTATCATCTGTATTATTCAACAAATGGAATCCAAGCCATTGTAAGAAGCCACTATCATACATGACTGTCTTAGTCCCAAAATAACTGGTAGTAAGGATCCTTACCGCCTTACCCGTAGCCTGTTCATAGAGTCGGTACAACAGCTCCATGCCTGTCCTCCCATACATCGTCCCCCCGGTGGCTTTCCCTTGGGTAGATTGATTCTACACTCTCTCCCACTACCCCACGGGTAAGGGCCGTTGTGGTAATCCCGATACAGGCATTATGCTCCGCAATCCTTCGTACCACATCATCAAGACAGCTGTTCTTCTCTATGAACACGCATTCTTCATTCTTATCAAAGGCCCCAAGCATCTGGGTTCCCTTGATATACGATAAGTGCCATTCCCCTTTACAATATTTCATCCATTCCTCCTATTGGTATGTATAATCAAAAGCAAAGTAACCGGGTTCCAATATTCCATCCACCCTCATCCAAATCTCTAGTTGAGTCCGGAAGGTATGGATTGGTTTATCCCCAGAGCAATACATCAAGGTATCTAATTGCTCTTCTGTAAGTTGGGTACAATTATCAGGTTCATACCCGAAACTGTCTTCATCCGCCATTTGATTGAGGAACGTGGAAGCCATCTCCGGGGATTGGGCAACTACGTAGATACCCTCACCCACATCGTACACAAACCATAAAGGATCCGATATTGTAGCGATATCGTTCAACCTTTTTAGCTTGATTTTCTTCCACTCCAGTACTTCCTTTTCCCCAAAGATCAGCATCAACTGGTCTACCATTACAAGGGTGTCGGCAATCTCCTCCCTTGTCGGGGTAGCGTCACGGTGCATATTGCTACGTAGGTATTTCATCAACTCCTTATTCAGCTCACTTGATTCCTCTGAATACATGCAGACTTGTGACTGTACCCCAAATTTATGTAGGGCTTTCCGATAGATAGCTTTTTCTTGATTCGTCATACCTTCTTCCTCCATGAGTGTATGGGGGTCTTGGAGTATGGGTTCATCCGGTCCTTGAAAAACTCTAGCCCCGGAGTATCCACTATCCCCCCGTCATTAACCTTCCTTCCATCCTTTAGGATTTCCTCTGATACGTAGAAAAGATACCGGGCATACTCATTGAGGTAGGGGAGGGATTCCGTGATACAATACCGGAAATTAATGTATTTCCAGTTGTAATCCCAGGCCAATACCCCCTTTACATTCCCATGGATATCCACTAATGCCCGTATCTCACATTTATCCGGAGGATTGAATATGAGATATTCAGCTATGGTTTCAGCATCCTGTATAGTGTCCTTCCGTTCCACTATCCAATCCCCCACCAACTTCTTTATCTGGTTGAGGTATCCCTGAAATGGGACTAGATACAATTCCGGATACTCATTACGGGCATGTCGGATATTCTTGCGTAGGGTATGCCATTGCCCTCCCTCTAACTTAAGGAAATTCTTTGGATCATAAACATACTGCCAATCTAGGAAATGAGGCTCTAGACAATTCCCCTGTATTATCCCCGCTAATACCTCATGACTCATTCCGGGGGTATCGCTCCATATGATATCTATGGGATAGTCGGGTAAAGGTTCCCCTACATTTTTCCTGTCCATTGGGATGGGGGGAAGCATAATGATGTCATTAGGAACATCCTTTACTATCCACCAACCCTCCACTTCTAGTAGGGTAGCCTTACAAGCATATAGATATGCCTTAGAGCAATAGAAGTTGGGGACTAGCCCCAACCTATTCATGTTAGTCAGATAACAGCCCCAGTCCTGTTTTTCTGTCATCTTTCTTCTCCTTTTTACTGCTCTTTGACTTGGCTCCATTATCCACTGGCCCACCGGAGTAATTTGCATTAGTCAAACGACTAATCAATTGCTTACTTACTCCACCACTCTTCCTACTCTTGCCACCCATAGTGACCTCCTTGAAATGATATCATTTCATCTTCTCTGCGATACTCCAGATAGACTGGCGTTGTTTCTTCTCTTCCTCAAGGGATTCCTCCCATTGGTCATCGTCCATATAAGCCCTCGCTGTCTGACGTATCAGGCGGGTAATATATGATGGATCCAAGGCATCCAGCTCCCAAGACTGGTGCCCATACTTCTGTATGTAGGAGGTGAACCGGGAATCAGATTCCTTAGCCGGGTTAGGCGGTGGATTCAATTCCTCAATCTGGTCCATATTAAGGGCTATCCGTTTCACAATGACGTTGTCTGATTCAAAGATAGCTAGCCGTTCCCGGATATCCCTAGTCATGTCAATCCCGGATGGGTCGTGGTCCCCTAGATGGATTATGAGGACTTCCATCTGGGGCTTCTGTTGGAACCGCATTGCTGCCCGCCACATCTCACTTTGACTCACATAACCACGGCAAGCAAAGTAGGGTATACGTAGTTCACTACAGGCCTTAGATACCACTCCGGCTAGGGCTTCCTTCTCTACCCATACTTCAATATAGGTTGGTTGGGATTCCCATATGTCAATCTTATACTGCTTGGCGCATGCTGTGATTATCTCCTTAGGGCTATTCCAATGAGTATAGGCATGGAGGGATCGGGTGCGGTCCTCTATTACGTCCCAATCCAGGTATCCTGCTAGCCGGGCGTTGTTGATAGTAGACCCTAGCTTGGAATACTCTGACTGCTTGTTGGGAAGATATCCCCTAGCTACAAACTGGTAATACAGCTGTCGCAGGGTAAGATCGTATCCAGCAGCTAGGTACTCTGCTATTATCTCATTTGCCCGGTTGATGAGATACTGGGAGGATTGGGAAAACCTCTTGGGCACGTACTCTATCTTCATTTTGTCCTTCTTTTCATTGAGGGCTTGCCCCCTTCTTCCTTCTTGCCCGGCTTAGTAGCTTCCTTCACATCGATAATCTCATCGTAGATACAACAGGCGATGATTCCTGACATATCCCGCTTCTGCTTGTGGATACTCTCCACCTTGATGAAGTCCCCAACACCCTGCTTGGGGAGATAGAATGTCAGTACATCCTGGAATGAGAATAGGGCTATCAGGTCCGGAGTCTTGATAGCAATAGGTTCGATATCTGCACTCAACAGGGAATCGGATGCCAGCAATCCGTCATCATCCCCTCCCTTGGTTATCTCAATGATGGAACCGGAATAGATGTTACGTTGAATCAGGGTAAGGGCTTTCCCCTTCTTACCAACAAATTCCGTATGGCTGAGGTTCCTGTCAAGGTTAGGTATAACTCCCTTGTCCAAGGTAATGGCTATGAAATTATCCATGTCCACTTCCTCGTACTCTGCAAAGATACCCTGAACACTTTCCGGGGTAGTATCCGGGGTTCCACATTTCTTTATGCGGGTATAGTCCCCGTTCTTGGTAATGAATACGATTTTCCCATCTTCCTCATGGAACTCATTGGAATCGTAATCATTAGCCCGGAAGGATATGGACTGTGAAAATGGAACCTCACTCTTGCGGAGCTTGAACCGTAGGAGTACAGTATGGTCATAATTCAATATGAATATACGGTTCTTGATTGCAAAAATCGTATTCCTTAGCCCCCCGGACTGTTCCAGTGCCACTGCATGGGCAAATACCTGTTCTACTGTTGAACTTACTTTCATGATAAATCTCCTTGATATTTTGATTTAGATACTTATATCTTCCAAAAGCTGTACCCGATAATCCTCAGCTTCAGAGTCCCATTTCCAGATAACCCCATCATCATTCCTTCCTATTGGGGATAGCCCTGCAGCCCAACGGTGGCTATACGCTACGTTGCCCCCTAGGTTCCAAAGCTCATGTACATTCTGTTCTAGCTCTGAAGTTAGGAAACCCCCCTTTTCATCTACCCAATCCCGGAACATAGCCCAAGTGACTGGGGTTCCGTTCTTCTCCTGTATGAACCGTGCTGCCATTACGGTAGACCCATAGTTGAATGAAGCTCCCTTCTTCTCAAACCAATCCCCTACCTCACAACATACTGCCTGGTCATTCTCCGGGGCATTCCCCATATCAAAGGTAGAGCAACTGAAACCGTAGTCCCGGAACAACTGCATAAAGGCCCCTAGCAATAGGGATCCTAACGGCTGGCTATCACATCCAGCTAGATACATTCGGTCAAAGTCATACCCAGCGTTGATGAAGCTCTGACGGATACCCGGATTCAAGGCAGTGTAGGAGTAGGTATCAAAGGTGATATTACGTACCCCCGCATCCCACATCGATTTCATATAATATTCCAATTCAGCGGGTTCATCTGTGAGAAGGAATAGATATGGCTCAATCCGGGCTACTACCCGGATCCCGGCCTTAGTCATATTCCGGATCCCCTCCAGCCGTTTCTCAAATGATGGGGCACCGGGTTCAAGCCTCTTGGTAATCTCATTATTAGAGGTGATGGCGGTAACATGCACCGCTGTACCCCCCTTATTCCTGCTAAGGGCATCTAGGTAATCATCCCGGCCCATCAGGTCTGACTTAGAGTTTATCATCACAGGATATTCGATATCTGCAAGATAGTTTAACATCTCTAGGCTCACCTTCTCCCTTGCTTCAGATCGGAGGAAGTCCTCAAACCGGATACCCATGCGCAATGGGATGTCTAGGGAGAATGCCTTGTAGATTCCGCTCAACTCCTTCTTCTTGTCGAATGGGAGTGCCCGGAGCTTCCCCATCTTGTCCATTTCCTGTTTGTAGTAGGTAGGGTTGCAGTGACGGAAGCCCATAGTCTTGGAGTTATCAAAGAACGCTGTATACAGGGATGCCCGGAAGGCATTAGCATAGCAGTAGATGCAATTGAAGGGACATAGTAACCCATCCCATATATCCATGTTGAAAGGCATTGGACAGGCCTGTGCCCGTAGGGATATCTCTAGGAATGAATTGATTTCCTCTGTGTTGAGTAACCGCTCCTGTTTCTTCCATTCACTTTCCTTAAGGTTGAACTGTTGGTAGTTCCGTTTACGTCCCTTCTCCCGTACTGCACTGACTTTCTTCTTCTCTGTAAACAATACTGTCATCCTAGGGACAACCTTGCTTACCATCTCCCGTATCTCCCAATAAGTATATTTCATCGTTACCTCCCGATGTTCCAAAATAGTATTGAGCCTTCAATAGACTCATGGTTATTCACTAGCCACTCCCATGCCTTCAGATCGTAGTACGGATGGGATGGGAACGGACTTTTGATTTCACTCTTCTGCGTATACTCCCAACCAGGGTCAATTATCCGGATAAATGGGATATCCGGAGCAAACAGACTCCCTTCTGGAGGTATCTCTGCATGGGCTAGGATAGACTGCCTCTTGTTGTGAATATTCCCGGATCTCCCCATAATCCCGTACACCTTGATATCATTGAGTTCCATATGGGTATAGAGGGCATGGACGATACCCGCTGCAATAGTCCCGGATCCTACGTTAACCACGATGGCATCAACAGGAATCATCTGTTTTTTGATGGTGTAGTATACTTCATTGGAAGTAGCGTATATCGTTTCCGGGAAGGGGAGACCCAGTGGGAGTAGGTGCCCGATATCCCCCAATTCCTCATCCATCCGTTTCTTGGCCACGTACCAGTTAACCTTAGCCCTTCCAGCGGGTACTGGGGTAATCACGGCTCCATACTTAGTCCACTGCCTGCGGTGCATCCGTAGGATACTCAATTCACTATCCGGGATATACTGTGGATCAAAAATCAGGCACTTGAGTCCCAATTCCCTACAGGCCCAGGCTACTCCCCATCCAGCCATGGATATGGAGGTTTCTACGTATCCAACCACCTCTAGCTTAGGATTGTCAGCCTTGAGTTTTTCCAAGTAGGGTATAAGTCCCCGTATCTTGCTAAATGTAGGTGCTCCGACTGGTCCACATTGGTCCTCCCTCTTTACCAGTATGTCACGCTTCCCGATAGCGTATGATTCAACGGGGGTATGGGTAAATAGCATGGTATCCTCCTTGTACTATTTTTTACATTTTTTGCAAGAGAAATCAAATCCAGCATCCTTAAGTGAGAACATGTCCTTGTTAGTACCATAGACAATCCCCATTCCCTCCTCCCAGTTTCCGGATCCGTCCCATGTCTGTTCTAGGATATCTTCCGGGGCTAGGGAATCCTGTGCTAGCTTCTTGAAATAATGTGTGTTGAAGGTACATGGGTTAGGTACGTCAATACCACAGCATGTATTTGCCTTCTCCCGGTAGTCCCTCCCAGAGTTTACAAAGTCCGGACACCCTAGGATAATCCCATGTCTAGATGCAATATCAAGGAGCTGGGGAAGTATCTTCCTCCACTGGGCATCCTGATTGTAATACCAAATCCTCTCAATATCAACTTCCGGGATCCCGGCCAGGCGTTTAGCCACATGAGGGGTAAAATGGAAATTGTAGGTATTGTACCGGACCACCCCCGCTTCCTTAAGCCGGATGATAGCATCCTCAAACATCTGGGGGGTATGGAATCCCGGTATATAGGGTTCACCCTGTACCCCGGTAGGAATCGGGTTTTTCATTCCTAGCCACTTCCTAATCGCTTCTAGCCTTTCCCCGATAGGTTCCGTTTGCTTCCCCTCCAAAATCTCCCAGTCTAGCTCCAATCCCGGAGAAATAATTGGGAGTAAGGTAACAAGCCCGGATAAGTTTGCTATACGCAACGATTTGCGGGCCATCCTCCACATACGGGAAGGGAACCGGGTTTGTACTACATAGGACCATTCTAGGCGGGTAAGTATCTCGATAGCCCCTGTACTCCTCCTATAATGTTCCTCAGCTGGTTGGAATGGATCTGTCTTGTTCCCCAACCTGATGGTTTTCTTAGCCTTTAGACAATAGGCTAGGATAGACTGTGGGCTGGTATTCTTCAATCCGTTCACTAGCTTCTTCTCCAATTCGGGGAGATCTATGGGACGCATATCACTACCCCAAACATGGTTCAGTCCCCGGAAGTAGCAATGGGGACAATTTGGCTCACACCACCAGTAAGGCTCTATTGAAAGTGGGAGGGGGCAGTATGCACTGTCCCCCCTCACCGTAATACCATGCTTGGCCATTCTGGGCTACAGGCTGATTGTGATGTCGTCACCGTCTACGGTCACAACTCCAAGCTCCTGACCGACACCAAGGACAATCCGGATATACAACAGGGTTTCCTTCTCATTCGGGGTGTGGTCATAGATCTTCTCTGCAGTTGCCAACAGTTCTTCTGTGGTGATGGTTTTTCCATCATTGAGCTTCAAGGCTCTTGCCACAGCGTTGGGTCTGGTCAATGCAGCAACCTTTTCCTTCTTGGCCTTCTTCTCCTTGGCTACCGGGGCTGAAGCCTTGGTTGCCTTCTTTGGAGCTGCTTTGGATTTGGACTTCTTGGGGGCTTCCTCTTCCTCTTCATCCTCATCGTCCTCATCGATGACTTCCACTTCCTCCTCTTCATCCTCATCCTCATCCTCCACGTCATCCTCATCCTCTTCTTCCTCTTCCTCTTCAGGTTCGGGTTCCGGGGCCTTCTTGGACTTCTTGGCGGGGGCTTTGGCCTTGGCTTTCTTGGGTTCCTCTGCGGGCGGGGCCGGGAGCGTCACACCCATGCCGATAAGCACTGCACGGGTTTCCGGTGTGAGGACATCTCCCTCCTCCAACAGTTTAGCAGCTTCCTTGATCTGCTTCTTCATCTTGGCCTGGTCTCCAGCAACGTCAATCTCCGGCTTGCTGTCGTCAAACAGCAGGGCGTTCAATTCGTTGGCAACTACAATCAGGTCACTTTTCTTCAATGGCTTTTCTTTCATGGTTTTCTCCTTTTCCCATCTTTGTGGGGTGTCATGAAATTCTCTTATGCCCTATTATACCATCCAAGGGCTTCTTCCGTCATGATAAAAATTAAATAATTTTCAAAAGCTTTCTAGGTAGGCCCTTCCCGCAGCTAGATCCTGTAACACATGGACCTCTGTATCGGATGAGAAGGCACTTTCACGTACCACAATCTCATTTAATCGGAGTATCCCCAGCTTCTTCTCCCGGTCTAGGGGATCCTGGTTTAACCCATACATAGCAGTACAGTGGGCAAACTTCCTCTTGTCCTCCGAATAGTTGCTACGTGACAACCTTTCCCTACGGTAACTATCTGCGTCAGCCTGTGTAGCAGTAATCAGCAGTGCGTGGTACGTTTGCGAGATACCCCGTAATCCCTTCCATACTGAATCCTGCTTATGCCGTACCTCTGAGATATGGGAATCATTTGGCTCCATCAGATCTGCATAATCAATACATATGACGTCCGGCACAAACCCGTCTACCTGCTCCCATACATTAAGCACCTTCACAATCTCATCCGGGGTAAGTACGGCTGATGGGTAGGTAGCTAGCTTGAAATGTTTCTTACTCTTCCTGAAAAACTTCTTCCATACCTTCTGGGCACTCTTCCCATCCAATGGCTCTACTGTAGGGATATGTTTCAACCATACCGTACCCTTACGATGGTGACAGGAAAGACTATCACAGGGCTGGTACTCTGGAAACTCCTCTAGCTTCTCCAACAATGTTTCTAGGTTCACATATTTAGGTTTTTCCCGGTAGAATTCATTCAGTTCAATATTGAATATCCCATGGTCACAGTTACGGTCCTTCCGGTCACATATATCCAACTGGTTCCTTACACAATCCCCTACCGGGCGATAATGCTCATTACAATACTTCTCCCTATCGCTCCTACGTGCAAGGTGGATACACATCCTCCTTAGCTGTTGCTCCTCTGTCATATCCCCGCATTGGAAGAATGCTACATTGGACTTCTGGCGATAGGCCCTTACTGCTAGCTCCATCAACATGAATGATTTTCCCCGCTTTTCTGGGGCCAGTAGGGCTACAAAGGCCCCCCGTACTAGTTCATCATTCCAAAAGGCCCCTAATACCCCCGGATAGGAGATAACCCGCTGGAGTACCTTGTTAAATGATTTGCGTACCCGTATGGATGCCTCCGCAGAGGATAAGTCCAACCCCACAGTTGTAGTGTTTAGGAGGGATGAATGAAAGGACTTGATGAGCTTCTCAGCCTCCTCTACATCCCCAGCGTTGGTAAGGTCCTGTATCCTTTCATTATGGTTGTTTAGTTCCTGGGTCTTGAAATAGGTGATAGTCTGGTCATAGAGGTATTCCGCATTGAAATGGGATCCCCGGCCAAATTCATCGCTAAGGTCCTGAAGCACCATCTCTATGTAGGATGCCTCAGCCTTGGAAAGGTCCCCGGACTTTACCTTGGACATGTAGATATTCTCAATATCCTCATCCGGGGCTTTCCCGTATTTGGAATAGTACTCCAGGCACCAGCTAGCTACCTTCCGAAACTCTATTGATTCAAGGAAAACAGGATTCCAGTACCGTTGTATCTTCTCAATGAATTCCACAGACACGATAAGGCCTGTGATTATCCTACGTTCTATGAACTCTTCCTTGTGATGTTTCATAAGTATGTCCTTACTCCAATATCAAGAATTAGCGATATGAGATACCCGTCAATGGGTCCCTCTCAAAATTATCCTTATGTGCCTCAGCCCTGCGGAACCGGGAGAATAGGGAAGCGTGTCCCTTGAATAGATCCGGCCCCCTCCCCTGTATCCAATCATTATCGTCCAGCCACTGGATATAGTCCTGTATGATCTGGGTAGGGCCGGGAAGTACCATTATCATGTGTTCTGGAGCACGGCCCTGTTCAGCCAGTATGAAGTTATAAAGCTCACACAGATTCCGGGCTACCTTAGCATGGCTAGTCCCCTCTAGGTTCATCAGGGCCTTAGCTGGCTTCCAGCAA
>Ga0100403_1002556_pt1 | contig 14419 bp, 11 predicted proteins | sample CryGeymet201501t_FD_83663 | JGI IMG/M metagenome (GOLD analysis project Ga0100403, IMG submission 83663) | Groundwater microbial communities from Crystal Geyser aquifers in Utah, USA - Crystal Geyser metaG 2015-01t | ecosystem: Environmental > Aquatic > Deep subsurface > Groundwater | place...
CGTCTGCGCGCGCCTCTCCGATCGCACCGTCAAGTGCTGGGGCGAAGGCGGCCGCACGGGCGATGGTACGAGCGCGCGGCGGTCGACGCCGGTCGCGGTGAGCGGTCTCGTGGACGTCGTTCAGATCGGCGCGGGCGACACGCACACGTGCGCGGCGCTCGCCGACAAGACGGTGCGCTGCTGGGGGCTCGGATACTTCGGAAACCCGAAGACCGATTACGCGCAGGCGCCGATGGCCGTGAACGGGCTCACCGACGTCGTCGAAGTGAGCGGCGGCGAGAGCCACACGTGCGCGCGCCTCGGCGACGGCACCGTGAAGTGCTGGGGCACGAACGGAAACGGACAGCTCGGCGACGGGAGCAAACAGGAGCGGCTCACGCCCGTCGCCGTCGCGGGATTGAGCAACGTCGTGCAAATCGTCGCCGGCGGCTTGCGGACCTGCGCGCGGCTCGCCGACAAGACGATGCGCTGTTGGGGCGCGAACGGATCGGGCGAGCTCGGCGACGGGAGCAAAGAGGATCGCGTCGCGCCGGTGGATCCGGGATTGAAGGACGTCGCCGAGATCGACGTCGGTTGGTCGCACACGTGCGCGCGCCTCGGAGACGGCGGCGTTCGCTGCTGGGGATCGAACGCGCACGGGAAGCTCGGCGACGGCACGACGGGCGATCGCGCGACGCCCGGCGCGAGCGGCGTCGATCGCGCGACGTCGATCGCCGCGGGCGGAAGCCACACGTGCGCGCGCCGCGCCGACGACACGGTGATGTGCTGGGGCGCGTACGCGAGCGGACAGCTCGGCGACGGACGAAACGCGGATCGCCCGACGCCGACCGCCGTCTCCGGAGTGAGCGACGCGATCGACGTCGCCGCGGGATGGCAGCACACGTGCGCGCGGACGAAGGCGGGCAGCGTGATGTGCTGGGGGCACAACGCTTCGCAACAAACCGGCGCGAAGGACTTCCGCGATCAACGCGCGCCCGTCGCCGTCGACGGCGCGCGCGACGCGACGGCGATCGCGCTCGGCCATCATCACACGTGCGCGCTCGCCAAGGGCGCGCTCGCCTGTTGGGGCGAGCGGCTGAGCGAAGCGTCCTCGGATTTGTCCGGACGGCCGAGCACGCCGACGCCGTTCGTCGTCGGCGGCGTGAAGGGCGCGACCGCGATCGCCGCGGGCGATTCGCTCGCGTGCGCGCTCGTCGGCGACGCCGTGAAATGCTGGGGCAACAACGACAGCGGACAGGTCGGCGACGGGACGAAGACGGAGCGCCGCGCGCCCGTCGCCGTCGCGGCGCTCAAGGGCGTCGAAGAGATTCGCGTCGCGGGGCACCACGCGTGCGTGAAGATGCGCGACAAGACGGTGCGCTGCTGGGGCGCGGGGATGAAGATCGCCGACGGCGCGGACGCGCCGACGCCCGTCGCGCTGAAGGGGCTTCGCGACGTCGCGTCGATCGCGACTGGGATGACGATGTCGTGCGCGCTCGGCGTCGACGGCAGCGTGCGCTGCTGGGGCGAGACGTTCGACGGCGACCCGTTGCGAGAGCCGACGGCGATCGCGGGGCTCGCGGACGTCGCGGAGATCGGCGTCGGCGCGCGGCACGCTTGCGCGCGGACGAAAGCAGGCACCGTCGTGTGCTGGGGACACGCGGGTCGCGGCCGCCTCGGCGACGGGAGCACCGAGAAGCGCGCCGCGCCCGCGCCGGTGCCGGGGCTCGCGGGCGTCGCGCAGATCGCGGTCGGCGGCGCGCACACGTGCGCGCGCTCGTCCGACGGCACGATCAAGTGCTGGGGCGAGAACGACGACGGCCAGGTGGGCGACGGGAGCGCGGAGGATCAGCCGACGCCCGTCGCGGTGAAGATGTGAGCGCGCTCGCGTTCCGACGCGCGACCGACGAGGACCTCGAACGGCTCGTCGAGATTCACACCAGCGCGTTCCCGGATCCGCGCGCGTTCGAGGCGCGCGCCGCGAACTTCACGCGCAGCCGCTTCGGAGCTCTCGGCGATCTGCGCGTCGCGCTGCGCGGCGACGAGATCGTCGCGCATGCGTTTCTGTTCGCGTTCGAAGCGGGCTTCGGCGGCGCGCGCGTTCGCGCGGGCGGGATCGCGAGCGTCGGCGTCGCGCCGGAAGCGCGCGGCACGGGCGTCGCTGCCGCGCTGCTCGCGCACTTGCACGAACAGGCAGAGGCGCGCGGGGACGCGCTCACGATCCTCTTCGCGTTCCGGCAAGGCTTCTACGCGCGCCACGGCTACGCGCCCGCGACACCGACGCGAGCGCTCGTCTTCTCGCCCGCGGCGATCCCGCGCGCGTGGACGGACGCGGTTCGCCGCGCGAAGAGCGATCGCGCGGCGATCGCTGCGGCGTACGATCGCGCGCTCGTTCGCGCGACCGGATGGCTCGCGCGCGACGATCGCGCGTGGGAGCCGCTCTTCGCCGACGAGCGCCGCACGTGGATCGTCGCCGAGCGCGCCGGCAAGGTGCGCGGCTACGTCGCGTGGTCGCTCGAACAGCGCGAAGCGCACGCGAAGATCGTCCTGCGCGTCCACGAGATCGTCGCCGACGACGACGCGACGCGACGCGCGCTCTTCGGCGCGATCGGCGCGCAGCGCGATCAAGTGAGCGAAGTCGTCCTCACGGTCGCCGAGGACGATCCGATCGATCGCGCGCTCGTCGACGCGGACCGCGCGCGCTTCGGCACCGCGGACGCCGAGCACGTCCTCGGCGAAATCCACGCCGGACCGATGGTGCGCGTCGTCGACGCGCGTCGCGCGATCGCCGCGCGCGGCTACGCGGCCGACGGCGAGATCGCGTTCGACGTCGGCGAGACGATCGGCGTTCGCGTCGCGAACGGTCGCGCCGCGATCGGCGGAGACGGCCCGACGCTTCGGCTCGATCGCGCGACGCTCGGGGCGATCTTGTACGGCGCGCTCCGCCCGTCGGATGCTGCGCGCATCGGCCTCCTGGACGCCGATGCGTCCACGCTCACGCTCGCCGACCGCGTCCTCGCGCTCCCTCCTTACTTCGCGCTCGATCCGTTTTGAGCTAATGCACTCTGCGATGCCTTCGGCACCCCCGGCACAACGCGAGCCCGACGCGGAAGACGAAGCGGGCTCGTTCGTCCTGCGCTTCGGCACGGGTGTCGGCGCGGGCGCGATCGCCGCGGCGGCCGCCGCGGTTCCGGCGGCGATGCGCGCGTCGGCGGCGGCCGGCGCGAGCGTCTTCGTCGTGTGGACGGCGTGCGTCGCGTCGCTCGTCGTGCCGACGCTCGTCGCGGTGCTGGTGCTGCGGCGCGCGCGCATCGGCGTCCGCGCGCTCGGTGGGACGGACGCGCCGGCGCGCACGCTCGGCGTCGTCTTGTGGTTGTTCTCGCTCTTCGTCTTCGAGGCGCTCTTCGGCAGCGTCCTTCGCGCGACGACGCACCATCACGCGCTCGCCGGGACGACGTACGCGATCGTCAGCGTCGGCGTCGCGATCGTGCTCGGCGTGTTGTGTGCGCGCGTATCGACGATCATCGCGACGCGCAGCGAAGGCGTGCGGCGCTTCCTGCTGGTCGCGCTCAGCGGATTGCTGGCGATCGCGATCGTCGTCGCGGGGCTCCGCTTCGCGCGCGCGTTCGGCGGCGGCGAAGCGGGAGCGCCTTCGCCCGGCGCGCTGCTCGTCGATTTGCTCGCGTTCGCGATCGCGGCGCTCTTCGCGTCGCGCCCGTCGCTCGCGGCGCGCCGATCGCTGGCGTTCGCGGGCCCGCCGATCGCCGCGGCGCTCTTCGCGATCGGGATCTGGTCGCTGCGAAGCTCGCCGGGCGTCGCCGACGCGATCGCGACGCACGCGCCGGCGATCGCGCCGATGTCGGGGATGCTCGCGGGCCACTGAACGCGCGCCTCCGATATCGCAACGCAGCGTGAGTCATTGACGCTACCGAGGCGGGCATTACCTTCTCGTTTCTCGCATGCACCTTCTCCGCACGCTGGCGATCGCGCTCTTCCTCGCGCTGGCGATCGCGCCGTTCGCGCAAGCGGAGACGACCCGCGCGCCCGCGCGCGGCCTCGCGGTCGTCGCGCTCGACGGCGCGACCGATGCCGCGTGGGCGCTCGCGCGCGAGGTTTACGCGAACCCGCAGCTTCGCCCGCGCGCGCTCGACGACGCGCGCGCGCGCGTCTTGGCCGGCGAAGCACCCGCGGCCGACGCGCCCGCCGACGTCCGCGATGTGTCGCAGCTCCGCGCCGGCGTGAAGGGCGACGACGCCGCGTCGCGGCAGCTCCTCGGCGCGATCGCGACGCAGCTCGGCGCGCGCGGCGTCCTCGTCGTCGAAGCGAAGCCGAGCGAAAAGCCGTCGGCGCGCGTCTACCTCGCCGACAGCGGCACCTTCGACGCCGCGCGCTACGCGCCCGACGACTCACCGCTGCTCGCGTGGACAGGCGCGGTGCAGTCGCTCGCGCGCGCGTTCGGCAACGCGCTGCCGCCGCAGCCGTCCGCGTCCGCAGCGCCTTCCGCCGCGCTCCACGAAGGCCCGCGCATCGAAAACGCGCCGCCGGCATCGAAGAAGTTTTACGAATCTGCTTGGTTCTGGGGCGCGATCGGCGCGGCCGTCTTCGCAGGCGGCGCGGTTTACTTCGCGACACGGGACAACAGCGCCAGCACGATCCATCTTCAAATGCAGGCCCCGAAGTGATTCCGCGCATCGCTCGTCTGTTCGCGTTCGTCGCGGCGCTCTTGGCGCTCGCGCTGGGGGCGGGCGTGTCGCGGGCGGACCCGGTCATCTCGGTGCCGCCGGACGCGCCGCTCGTGATGCAGCCCGAGCGCATCACGATCCCGGCGCCGCCGAAGGACTTCGTGCGTCGCGACGAAGGCTGGCTGAAGGTCGTCTATCCCGCGGGCGTGCACGAGCAAGTCGGCAAGCTCGTCGCGCGCGCGGCCGAGATGCACGATCGCTTGGAGAGCGACTTCGGCGCGACCGTCCTCACGAACGTCGAGGTGCGCGTCGCCCGCAACCCGGAAGAGATGGCGGCTCTCGCGCCGGTCGGGATGGCGCCGTTCGAGTACGCGGTCGGCATGGCGTATGCGCCGCTTCACCTCGTGCTCGTGTCGATGCAAGCGCCGGGGAGCGCGGCGTCGGTCGATCTCGAAGAGACGTTCGCGCACGAGCTCTCGCACGTCGCGCTCTACGACGCGGTCGCGGGCAACCACGTGCCGCGCTGGTTCAACGAGGGCCTCGCCATCCACGAGTCGGGCGAGCACTCCTCGCAGCGCTTCAGCGTCCTGATGAACGCCGTGTTCACGAAGACGCTCTTGCCGTTGTCGGAGCTCGATCGAAGCTTCCCGAACGATCCGACCGAGGTCGGGATCGCGTACGCCGAGTCCGGCGACTTCGTGCGCTTCCTATTGCGCCAAGCGGATCGCGCGCGGTTCGCCGCGTTCCTCGAGCGCGTCCGCGGCGGCACGCCGTTCGATCGCGCGCTGTCGGACGCGTACACGACCGACATGCGCAAGCTCGAGTACGAGTGGCGCGAGGAGCTGTCGAAGCGGTACGCGTTCGTGCCGCTCCTCACGAGCGGAGGGACGCTCGTGTGGGTGTTCTTCATCGGCGTGCTCGCCGTCGGCTGGTACCGGCGGCGAAAGCGCGCGAAGGCGAAGCTCGCCGAGTGGCAGCGCGAGGACGACGCGATCGACGCGGCGGTCGCCGCGGCCGCCGCCGAGCGCGCGCAAGAGGAGCACGCCGCGCACGACATCGTTCCGGCGAAGGTGCCGATGGTCGAGCACGACGGCACCTGGCACACGCTCCACTGACTCACGCCACGCGCGCTGCTACGGAGACGCGCGCACCGAGCCGCGCGACGCGCGCTCAGCGAACGACCGTCGGACAGCCGCCCGAGACGTTCACGTCGAGCACTTGCCCCGCCATCACCTTGTCGCACGACGCGCCGAGGAGCGTGACGGTGTCGCCGTCGAGCTTCCATCCGTCCGGCCCGTTCTGCGGTACGACCGCGCCGTCGAAGAAGACGTTCACCTTGCTCGGATCCTGCGGCGCGCTCCCGAGCTTGAGCGTGCAGCTCGCGACGATCTTCGCGGCGATCTGGAAGAGCGCCGTTTGGAACGACGCTTCGTCGTAGCCGTCGACGCGGTAGTAGTACGGCGACGCGCTGCGCGCCGTGCCGCCCGCTTGCGCGACCTTGTCGAGGAGCGCGGCGTACGGTCCGCTCCCCGGCACGCCGATGACGTACACCGGAACCGTCGCGTTCGCGTACGCGGTGACGGCGGCGATCGTCGCGGCGGAGTCGAGGCAGTTCGCGGGCCCGAAGTGCGCCGAGTCGCAGCAGTTCGGCTGCGAGCCCGGCGTGCACCCCGGCGCGGACTGCTCGATGTTGACGATGCACTCGTCGACGGTGCACGCCGCTTGGTCGTCGCAGTTCGGACCGCCGTCGGTCGCGAGGATGACGTACGTCCGCCCCGACAGCGACTTCACCTTCGGCAAGAGCGCCGTGAGCGTCGCCGCGGTCGGCGTTCCGCCGTTCGGCGAGAGCTGCAAGAGCTCACCGATGAACGCGCGGTACGTCGGCCCCGACGTCGATCCCGCAGGCGCGTCGCCGTGACGAAGCCCGACGAGCTCGCTCCCCGTCGCGCACGCGCTCCCCGCCGTCGCCCAATCCGGAAAGACGGCCGCCGCCACGTTGATCCGCGGCCCGAGCTTCGACACCGCGTGCGCGACGACGTTCACCACGGTCTGCCATTTCGTCGGTGCCGTGGACGGCGCGTTCGGTGCCGTGAGGCTCATGCTGCCCGAGCGATCGAGCATGAAATAGATGTTCGGGACGTCCGCGAGCACCTGCATGTCGACGCACGTGCACACGCCTTTGTCCGGGCCGAGGTTGCAGTCGTGCGGCCCGAGCCCGGAGTCGAAACCGAAGTCCGGTGGCTTGTCCGGGTTTCCGGTGCCGCCGCCGTCCGAGAAGATGCCCCCGTATCCGGCTTGCGGCGGCTGCTCGGTGCCGCACGCGGACGCCGCGAGCGCCGCGCCGAGCGCGCACGCCCCCGCGAACGCAGCGCGCCGGATCCGCTCGCGCTTGGATCGAAGACAAAGATCCACGAAGAAGAGCGTAGCAGCCGGGAAAGAATTGGCGCGCTCTCTTGTTCGCATGGTTGTGCGCTTGTTGTCCGCACGGCAAAACTCGGGTCTCGTGAGGTGTGCGATTGCGTGGGGACGATGAACGCCGGCGGCGCGCGAGGCTCCTCGCGATCCTCACGGCATTTCTCACGCTCCTGACGTTCGGCGGGATCCCGGGGACGCCGTTTCATCCGCCCACACTCGCGCTGCCGCTCGACGCGCCGCTCTTCGAGCACCCGGACGACAAGACCGCGCGCGTCGACGCGACCGTTCGCGCGGCCGGCGGCGGCGCGATACAGGGCGCGCGCGTTCAAGTGTTCGCGATCGTCGACGACGCCGCGTACCTCGAGGCGAGCGCGACGACCGACGCGAACGGGCGCGCGACCCTCGCGGAGCTCGCGCGCGGCGAAGTGTGGATCGTCGCGGATGCGCCGGGGCGCGCGCGGTCGTCGTCGCACGTCGTCTTGACGGAAGGGACGCGCGAGGTCGTCTTCGAGCTCGGCGACGAGCATCGCGTCGAAGTGACGGTGCGCGACGAGCAAGGGGCGCCGATCGACGGCGCGGAGATCGAGGTCGTCGCCGGATCCGATCCGCTCCCGATCGGCGGCAAGAGCGGCGCCGACGGCGTCGCGCAGATCGGGCGGCTCGGCGCGGGTCCGTGGATCGTGACGGCGCGCGCGATCGGCTACGAAGAGGTCGCGCAGCGCGGCGTGCGCGAAGGCGACAAGCTGCTCGTGACACTGCGGCGTCTCGGCGCGATCGTCGTCAAAGTGGTCGACCGCGACGACGAGCCGGTCGAGAACGCGCGCGTGCAAATCACCGGCGCGACCCTGTGGCCCGCGCGCGTCGCCGAGACGAGCAAAGAAGGCGCCGTTCGGATCGGCGGGCTCGGCGCGGGCTCGTACGCGCTGCGCGCGACGATCGGCGATTTGGTTTCGCAGATCGAGCTCGGCGTGATGCTCGCGCGCGGCGAAGAGAAATCGATCACGCTGAAGCTCGTCCCCGGGCGCTGGGTGTCGGTGCGCGTGATGGACGGCGAAGGCGACGAGGCGCGCGAGATCGCCGGCGCGCGCGTGTCGCTCGCCGAAGGCGGGCTCACGCCGTTTCCGTACGAAGGGCGCACGAACAAGGACGGGCGCGTGCGCCTCGGGCCGATCGGACCGGGGAGCGCGACGGTCGCCGCGCGCGCCGACGGCTTCGTTCCGCGCGGATCGATCCGCGTGCCGGAGAACGACGCGAAGGAGATGGTCGTGCCGCTCGTGCGCGCGGGCGCGCTCACCGGGCGCGTCGTCGACACGCGCGGATTTCCGATCGACGGCGCGACCATCGAGATCGTCGGCACCGATTTCTACGGCGCTCCGATCGCCGACGATCCGCGGCGAACGAGCTTCCGCGAGGCACACTTCGAGGCGGTGCTCTCCGGTCCGACGCCGCTCGTTCCGGCGGGCGAGCTCGGCGTGATGCCCGGGCCGGTGCCGCCGATTCCGCACGCGTTCACGGTGTCGCGCGCGGGCGCGCCGAACACGCCGCCACCGAGCGGCGCGCGCGGCGTCGACGCGGAGGAGCCGTGGGTCACGCGGAGCGACGGGACGTTCCGCGCGGCGCCCGCGTCGCCCGGCCGCATTCGCGCGCTCGTGCGCCATCCGCAGTACGTCGAGGCGCTGAGCGACGCGGTGACGCTCGCGACGGGCGCGGAGGCGAGCGTCGAGGTCGTAATGCACGCGGGCGGTTGGCTCGACGGGCGCGTCGTCGACAAAGACGATCGCGCGGTCGCCGGCGCGCGCGTGCAGATCGCGGCGACGCGCGGAACGTTCGAGCGCACGACGAAGACGGCGAGCGACGGCACGTTCGCGTTCGCGTCGGTGCCGGAGTCGGTGGTCGTCAGCGTGTTCCAAGACGACGACGCGACGCAGGCCGCGGTGCGCGAGCTCGTGAAGGTGCCGGAGCGCGAGAAGAAGTCGATCACGCTCGTCTTGCCGGACGCGCGCGCGTCGCTCGCGTGCGTCGTGAAAGACGATCGCGGCTATCCCGTCGAAGCGGCGCAGATCTCGGCGCACTCGCTCGATCCCGCGGCGCCGCTGCGCGTGACGGCGTTCACCGACGCGCGCGGCGAGGCGCAGCTCGCGGGCGCGAAGGGGCTGCCGCTGCGCGTGGAGGTGAGCGCGTCCAGCCACGCGCCGAAGGTGATCACGACCGAGCCGGCGCTCGAGAAGCTCGAGGTCGCGCTGCGCCTCGCGGAGCGCGCGACCGGCGAGGTGCGGAGCTCGCGCGGCGAGCCGCTCGCCGACGCGGAAGTCGTGCTCTACACGGAGCTCGGCGCGCGCCACGCGCGCACCGGCGCGGACGGGACGTACACCGTGAACGGGCTCGCGCCCGGACCGGCGAAGCTCCGCGTGCGCGCCGCGGGGCATTCGCCGGTCACGCGCGCGGTGAAGATCCCGGACAACGGCGGCGCGCGCCCGTACGCGCTGCCGCGGATCGAGCTGTCGGCCGAAGGGATCGTCGAGGGCGTGGTCGTGGACGCGCGCGGCGATCCGGTGCAAGGCGCGCGCGTTGCGAAGGATCGCGTGCCGACGTACCTCGCGGTCGGCGCGACGCCCGCGGGCGTCGCGGTCACCGATGCGCGCGGTCGATTCAAGCTGGCGGAGCTCCCCGAGGGCGACGTCACGCTCGAAGCCTTCGCGCCGGACGTCGGCCGCGCGCGCGAGTCGGGCGTGCGCGTCGTCGCGGGACGAACGACGGTGAACGTGAAGATCACGCTCGAGAAGCTCGACAAAGCGGACGATCCGGCGACGAGCGGCGGCGTCGCGGTGACGCTCGGCGAGACGTCGGAGCCGCGCGAGGTGGTGCTCGTCGCGGTGGCGGAAGGAAGCGAAGCGGAGCGCGCCGGGCTCGCGCCGAACGACGTCATCGTCGAGATCGACGGCGCGCGCGTGCACACGATCGAAGAAGCGCGCAAAAAGCTCAACGGACCGATCGGCGACGACGTCGTCGTGAAGCTCCGGCGCGGGGAGAAGACGGAGACGGTGCGCGTCGCGCGCGAGCAGGTGCGGCGCTAACGAACGACCGCGCCGTCGGCGTCGCGCACCTCGATCGGCCCGAGGCCGAGCGACGCGAGCTCGGGCTCGAGCTTCTGACGATCGCCGGTGACGATGATCTTCATGCGGTCGGGGTGAAGGTGCGCGTTCGCGGCGCGGCGAACGTCGTCAACGGTGATCGCGTCGATGCGCGCTGCGAACGTCGACCACTCGTCGAGGGGAAGCTCGTGGATGGCGATCGCGGCGAGCGCGCGGGTGACGTCGCTCGCGGTCTCGAACCGCGACAGCTGCGACGACGCGAGGTGCCGCTTCGCGCTCGCGAGCTCGTCGGCGGAGACGTCCGCGTCGCGAATCGCGTTCACCTCGCGCAAGAGCTCCCGGATCGCGTCGCCGACGTGCGCGGCGTCGAACGATCCGCCCGCCGAGAACGGCCCGGGACCGCGGCGCAGCGCGAACGTCGAGAACGCGCCGTACGTCCATGCGTGCGTCTCGCGCAGGTTGCGGAAGATGCGGCTCGAGTACGCGCCGCCGAGGATCTCGTTCATGACGACGACCGCGTTGCGATCGCGCGCGGAGTACGCGATCCCCGGCTCGGCGAGGGTGACGCGCGGCTGCGTCGTACGCGGCACGTCGACGAGGACGACGCGCGCGCCCGTTTCGATCGGCGGCGGAATCGCGCGCGTCGGCGCGCTCGTCCCGCGCCACGCGCCGAACGCCGCTTCGAGCTTGGGGACGATCTCGGCGACGCTCGTGTCGCCCGCGACGGCGATTTGCGCGCGCGCTGGCGTCATCTCGCGCGCGTACTCTTGCGCGATGTCCGCGCGCGTGAGCTTCGCGAGCGCGCCCGCGCGCTAGAGCGTCGTCCGCCCGTACGGGTGATCGAGGCCGTACACGCTCGCCGCGAGCGCCGTCGCGGCGCGGCGCTCGATCGCGAATTTTTGCTGCTTCGCCCAGGCGGTCCAGCGAGTCCGCGCCGCGTCGATCTCGTCCTCGGCGAACGCGGGGCGCATCACCGTGTCGGCGAGGAGCGCGATGGCCGCGTCGACGTGCGTCGACAGCGCCTTGAAGCCCGCGCCGCCCGAATCGAAATCGACCCAGGTGCGATGCTCGGCCGCGATCGCGCGCCACGCGTCCGAGAGCTGCGCCGCGCTCCGCGTCGTCGTCCCTTGTTCGAGGAGCGCCGCCATCAGCAAGAACGCCTCCGCGTCGCCGTCGAAGTCGGCGAAGCCCGTGCGCACGATGAGGTCGACGCAGACGATCGGAAGCTCGCGCCGCTCGACGAGGAGCACGCGCACGCCGTTCGACAGCGTCGCCGACTCGATCTTCGGCGGCGTGAACGGCGCGTCGGCGAGCGGCGGCGCGGTCGCGCGAAACGGCGCGTCCACGGCGTCCGCGCTCGTAGCCGGCGCGGCGCTCGGACGCGTCGGGAGCGCGGCGGGCGCGCATCCCGCGAGCCCGCATCCCGCGAGCGCGCATCCCGCGATGGCGACGCACGCGAGCCACGCGAGCGCGCGACTCACGGCCGCCTCTCGACGCGCACGACGCGCGCGATCTCCGCGAGCTGCGGGTTCGGCAGCACGAACGTCACGACGCGGCGCTCGTTCGGCAAGAACCTGCGCGCCGCGTCCACGATCGCCGCGCGCCCGAGGCCCTCGACGCGCTGCCGGTGCCGCTCGAAGAACGCCGGATCGCCGGCGAACCGCGCGTACTCGTGAATGCGCTCGGCGCGATCGTGGAGGCGCTCGACCGCGAAGACGATCTCGGCGAGCACGCCCGCCTTCGCGCTGGCGATCTCCGCGTCGGTCACGTCGCCGGCGCGCACGCGCGCCATCTCGTCGTCGATCGCCGCGAGGATGTCCTTGTGATCGCGCGCGCCGAGCGCGGTCGCCGCGATCTCGAAGAGCTCCCCGTGCTGTCCGAAGATCGCCTGATCGTGCGTGACCCGCACCTCGCGCGCGAGCGACTCGTCGCGCATCAGGCGCCGATGAAGCCTCCCGCCCGACAAGATTCGCTGCACGACCGCGAGCTCCACGTCGCCGTCGGCGAACGTCGCCGGCGTCGGCCACGAGACGAAGACGTACCGATCGCCGAGGTGCGCCTCGACGTAGAGCCGCACCTCACTCGTCGCAGCCAGCGCGGGGACGGGCGCGCGCGCCGGCAGCGAGCGGGCCGGGATCGCGCCGAACCATTTCTCGACGAGCGTCTTCGCGCGCGCCATGTCGACGTCGCCTGCGAGGACGAGCGTCGCGTCGTTCGGCGCGTACCACGCCTGAAAGAACGCGCGCACGTCACGGAGCGTCGCTCCCGCGACGTCCGCCGGCTCTCCCATCGGCGCGCGATGGTTCGGGTGGGCCGCAGGGAACGCGTACGCGCGGATCGCGCGCTCGACCACGCGAAGCGGCGCGTCGTCGTAGTTGAGCTTTCGTTCGTTCTCGACCGTCGCCTTCTGCGCGTCGAGCGCGCGCGCGTCGACGCGATCGAGGAGGAACGCCATGCGGTCGCTCTCGAGCCAAAGCGCGGTCTCGAGCGCGGCGCTCGGCACGACCTCGCGATAGTTCGTGCGGTCGACGCTCGTCGTGCATTGGATGTTCGTCGCGCCCACCGCTTCGAGCTTGCGAAAGAAGGCGCCCGGCTCGACGTGGCGCGAGCCCGATTCGAGCATCAGGTGCTCGAAGAGATGCGCGAAGCCGTATTTGCCCGCGGCTTCGTCCTTCGATCCGACGTGGTACCAGAGGCTGAGCGCGACGCGCGGCGTGCGATGATCTTCCTGCACGACGAGCCGGAGGCCGTTCGCGAGCGTGTGCGTCGCGATCGGGAGCGCGACGCGCGGGAGCGCAGCGCTGGCGGCGATAGATGGCGAAGGTTGCGCGCTGCTCGAAGGCTGCGCGCTGCTCGAAGGCTGCGCGCTGCCCGCAGGCTGCGCGCCGCTCGACGGCGCCGACGCTGCGCTCACGACGATCGCCGCCAGCACCAGCGCGCGCTTCATCGCCTCTCGGCCACGACGAGCCGCTCGCGCACGAGCAAGATGCGCCGCCGCTCCGCCGCGCCCGGCCACTCCTGCGGCGCCGTGTCGTCGACGACGTCGAACCCCGCGTCCGCGAGCGCGTCCGCGATCTGCTCGTCCGTCCACATTCCCACGATCGGCTCGCCGAGCCCGCGAAACGCCACGAACGCCGCCCGCGCCATCGTCGGCCCGAGCGGCGTCGCGTCTGGCGTCGCGTACGTGATCGCCGCGCGGCTCCCGCGCGCCGAGCGCGCCGCCATGACGCCCATCGTCGCGCGCGTCGCGTCGTGCGGGATGTACATCGTCACGCCTTCCCAAATCCAAAACGTCTTCGCGTCCGCGCGATGCCCCGCCTTCGCGAGCGCGTCGTCGAGCGCGTCGCGCGCGAAGTCGACCTCCACGAAGCGAACCTCCGCCGCGATCGATCCGCGCGTCTCGAAGCGCGCGCGCTTGTACGCCTGCGTCGCCGGATGATCGACCTCGAACACGATCGTCCGCTCGAGCCCCGGAACGCGCCAGGCGCGCGCGTCGAGCCCCGCGCCCAAGATCACGAGCTGCTCGGCGCCCGCCGCGAGCGCCTCGCGCAGCGCCTCGTCGATCGCCGCCGTGCGAAGCTCGATGTGATCGACGAGGCCGAGCGACGCGACGTTGAGCGCCGCGCCGAGCCACGGCGCGCGCTGCGACGCCGCTTCGAGCGCCGAGAGCGCTTTGCCGATCGGCTTCGGCAGGAGCTCCGGCGCGAACGGATCGACCGACGCGAGCGCGCGCGCGGCGGCGACTGCGGCTGCGGTGAAGCTCGGTCGGCCCTCGCGCATGTCACTGCTTCGCGAAGGTGATCGTCTTGCCGTCGAGCACCGCCCACTTCATCGTCTTGTCGTCGACGAACGTGAACGTCTGCTTGTCGCTCTCGCCGTCTTTGTCGGTGACGATGACGAGCTGCGACTTCGTCTCGGAGAGCACCTTGTACCGGCCCGACTGCTTGTCCTTCGGGAAGGTGATCGTGATCGTGTCGCCCTTCACGTCGAGCTCGGTCTGCGTCGCGAAGTCGTTCGCGCGCGCCTGCGCGTCGGGCGCGACGCCTTCGGCCTTCGTCCCCTTCCATCGTCCCTCGAGGCGCGCCGAGCCTTTGCGGCCGCACGCGAGCAGCGCGACCGCGAGCGCGAGGACGAGGACCGAGCTTTTTCGCACGCCGGCAGTTTACTCGACGAGCGCGCCGCCCGGCGACTTCTCGCTCGCGGCGATTTCGGGCGACGTGAGCACCGAGAGGACCTCGTCGGGGAAGCGGC
>Ga0100403_1002558_pt1 | contig 14410 bp, 11 predicted proteins | sample CryGeymet201501t_FD_83663 | JGI IMG/M metagenome (GOLD analysis project Ga0100403, IMG submission 83663) | Groundwater microbial communities from Crystal Geyser aquifers in Utah, USA - Crystal Geyser metaG 2015-01t | ecosystem: Environmental > Aquatic > Deep subsurface > Groundwater | place...
GCGCACCGCCGCGCCGATCCGCGCGTCGAACGCCGCCGCGAGCATCTTCGTCGGCTCGTCCGGATCGTTGCCCGCGCGCTTCGCCTTCGCCGCGCGGATCGCCGCCGCGATGGCTTGCTTGGCCATCTCCTGCATCTGCGGATCGAGCTGCGCGATCTGCCCCATCACGCGCGCGTACGCCTTCTCGAAGATCCGCGGCACCGATCCGAAGCGCGTCGGCTTCGCCTCCGCAATGTCGTCGAGGAGCGTCTCGATCGATCGCGCAAAATGCGTGGCCGTCCCCATCTTGATGCGCCCGTAGAAGCCGACGCAGCGCTCCGCCGCGTGCGCGAGCGGGAGGAAGCTCACGGTCGATCCGCCGTTCGGATCCTGCACGTGCGCCTTCTCGAGCGCGCTCACCATCGAGACGCAGTTGCCGTGCGAGATCATCGCGCCCTTCGGCTGCCCGGTCGTGCCCGACGTGTAGATGAGGAGCGCGAGATCGTCCGGCCCCGCCGCTTCGATAGCGCGCGTCCAGGCGTTCGGCGATTTGGCGTGCGCCGCCTCGCCGCGCGCGCACACCTCCTCGAACGACATCGCGCGCGCGTCCTTCGTCTTCACTTCATCCGCGCCGTCCCAAACGATGATGTGCTCGATCTTCCCGAGCTTCGACGCGATCGGCGCGATCTTCGCGTCGAACGTCGCGGCGCTCTCCACGACGAGGATCTTCGCGTCGCTGTGATCGATCACGTAGCGCATCGATCCGATCCCCTCGGGCGCGAGCGTCGGATACAAACCGACGGTCACCGCGCCGACGCAGATCGCGCCGATGTCGCAGACGACCCACTCGTGCCGCGTCTGCCCCAAGATCGCGACGGCTTCGCCGCGGCGAACGCCGAGCTCGACGAGCCCGAGACCGAACGCGCGCGCCATCTTCTCGAAATCGCGCCACGTGTAGTCCTTCCAGGCGCCGTCGCGGAACGACGAGAACGCGCGGCGGTCGGGGGTCTCCGAGACCCGCGAGAGAAACAGGCGGGAGAGCGTGCTCATGATGGATCGAGCGTCTTGCGGCACTCGCCCAGTGTCAACCGAAGGCTGCGTCTCAGCGCGGCTTGACCGCGCGTAGCCCTACGACATGCGCAAGCGATGCCTGCCGCGGATCATGGGTAACGAAAGCTCGACATCCGAGCACGAGCGCGCTCGCGACGTGCAGTGCGTCCGCGAGCCAAAGGCATCTCACGGAGGCGGTCCGCCGTACACCGGCGCGGGCGCTTGATCGCCGCGCTTCACGCTCGGCACCGCGGACGGCGCGGCCGATGCGCTCGGCACCGCGCTCGGCGTTCCGTCCGGCGCGTGCGCCACCGGCTTGTCGCCGCACGCCGCCGCGGCCATCACCGACACGGCCGCCGCGGCGACGACCGCCGCCGCGCGCAGCGCCGACGTCTTCGCGTTGCAGAACGGGCAATGATCGTCCTTCTCGAACTTCACGTGACGACGGCACTCGGGACAACTGCGAAGCTCGCTCATCGTTCCTCCGACGCTCTTGAGACGCCCGCGTTCGGACCCTAGCGTATCCGTAGAAGGGGAGGGCGAGGATGGGAAAAGGGGCCGCGGAGAAAACGCCGCACGTCGTCGTCATCGGCGCTGGCTTCGGCGGCCTTCACGCGGCGAAGGCGCTCGCGGACGCGCCGGTGCGCGTGACGGTGATCGATCGCACCAACCATCACCTCTTCCAGCCGCTCCTCTACCAAGTGGCGTCCGCGGGCCTCTCGCCTGCGGAGATCGCGCATCCCATCCGATCGATCCTCGCCGACCAAGCGAACACCGAGGTGCTCCTCGCCGACGCGACCGCGATCGATCTCGCCGGCAAGCGCGTCGTCTTGAAGGACGGCGCGATCGACTACGACTGGCTCGTCGTCGCGACCGGCGCGGAGACCGCGTACTTCGGCCACGACGACTGGGCGAAGATCGCGCCCGGCTTGAAGACGCTCGACGACGCGCTCGACATTCGGCAGCGCGTGCTCATGGCGTTCGAGAAGGCCGAGCGCGAGACCGATCCGAAGGAGCGCGAGAAGCTCCTCACGTTCATCGTCATCGGCGGCGGCGCGACCGGCATGGAGCTCGCGGGCGCGCTCGCCGAGCTGCGGCGCCACGTGCTCGCGCGCGACTTCCGGTCGATCGATCCCAAGCAGGCGAAGGTGCACCTCGTCGAAGCGGGGCCGCGGATCATGACCGCGTTCGAAGACGATCTGTCGCAAGCGTCGGTCGAGCAGCTCGAAGAGCTCGGCGTCGAGGTGCACCTCGCGACGAAGGTGAGCGCGATCGACGCGGGCGGCGTGACGTTCGACGGCGGCGCGCGGATCGACGCGGCGGTCGTCATCTGGGGCGCGGGCGTGCGCGCGACGCCACTCTTGAAGACGCTCGGCGCGAAGCTCGATCGCATCGGGCGCGTCGAGGTCGAGAACGATTGCTCGATCCCGGGGCACCCCGAAGCGTTCGTCATCGGCGACGCGATGCACATGCTCGACAAAGACGGCAAGGCGCTCCCGGGACAATGCCCGACGGCGATTCAGCAAGGGCGCTTCGTCGCGAAGATCATCGCGCGCGAGTCGGCGGGCAAACGGGAGGAGCGCCCGCGCTTCGTCTACCTCGATCGCGGACAGATGGCGACGATCGGGCGGTCGCGCGCGATCACGCAGATCGGCAAGATTCACATGCGCGGCTTCGTCGCGTGGCTCGGCTGGCTCTTCGTGCACCTCATCTTGCTCATCGGCTTTCGCAACCGGCTCGTCATCCTCATCACGTGGTTCTGGTCGTACGTGACGTACCGTCGCGGCGCGCGGCTCATCACGACGCGGCACTGATCGCGACGCGGGCCGCTCATCCGGAAGCCGCGCGAACGGCTCTACTGCGACGACGCGCTCGCCGACGCGCTCGCGGGCGGCGGAACGTAGTTCGCGTTCGACACTGTCGGCGCCGCGAGCTCTTGCGGCGTGAGGCCGCACGGCGTTCCGCTTCCGTTCGCGGGCGGCGGAGGCGCGGGCGCGGCGCAGGCGAACCCGCTCGCGATCGAGCTCGCGATGATGAGGAAGACGACAGCGCGCATGGGACGCACGAAGCTACTTCCGCGGCGCGCGCTCGTCGAGCACGTCGCGCACCTTGCGCGCCAGCGTCTCGGGCGCGAACGGCTTCGGCAGGAGCGGCGCGCCGCCGAGCGCCGTGTCGTCCGTGTATCCGGACATGAAGAGGACGCGCATGTCCGGCCGCGCCGCGACCAGCCGCCGCGCGAGCTCCGGCCCGCGCATCTTCGGCATGATGACGTCGGTGAGCAGCAAATGAATTCGCCCCGCGTGCTTCTCGGACGCGTCGATCGCCTCGAGCCCGTCCGCGGCGGTGAGCACGGTGTAACCGCAGTCCCGGAGCGCGACCGCGACGACGTTGCGGAGCTGATCCTGATCCTCGACGACGAGCACCGTCTCGCTCCCGCGCGCCACGGCGACGCGCCGCTCGGAGGCGCGCGCCGTCGCCACCGCGTCCACCGCCGGGAAGAACAGCGTGAACGTCGAGCCCGCGCCGGGCGTCGACTCGACGCGGATACCGCCACCCGCTTGCTTGACGATGCCGTACACCGTCGAGAGCCCGAGCCCCGTCCCCTTCCCCGCCCCCTTCGTCGTGAAGAACGGATCGAACGCCTGCGCCTTCGTCTGCGCGTCCATTCCGACGCCCGTGTCCTTCACCGCGAGCGTCACGTACTTCCCCGGCTGCAGCGTCCCCGCTTCGGTCGCGAGCGGCGCGTCGGAGTCGCGGCTCGACGTCGTCAGCGTGACGCGCCCGCCGCTCGGCATCGCGTCGCGCGCGTTGACGACGAGGTTCATCACGACCTGCTCGAGCTGCCCGCGATCGGCGAGGACGCTCCCGACGCCGACGCCGAGCTCCATCACGAGCTCGACGTCCTCACCGATGACGCGCCCGAGCATTCGCCCGAGGTCGCTCACGATCTGGTTCACGTCGAGGAGCTCGCGCGAGAGCACGTTGGCGCGGCTGAACGTGAGGAGCTGCTGCGTGAGCGACGCGGCGCGCCTGCCGGCGCTCGTGATCTCGTCGAGGAACGCGCGCATCGCCGAGTCGCCGCCGAGGCGGTTCGAGAGGAGGCCCGCGTTGCCGATGATGATGGCCATCAGGTTGTTGAAGTCGTGCGCGATGCCACCCGCGAGCCGCCCGACCGCCTCGAGCTTCTGCGCTTGGAGGAGCTGCTGCTCCATCGCGGCGCGCTCGGCGATCTCGTTGGTGAGCGCGGCGGTCCGCTCCGCGACGCGCTCTTCGAGCTCGTCGCGCGCGCGGCGGAGCTCCTCTTCGGTGCGCTTGCGCGAGAAGAAATCGGGGATTTGGTAGGACGGCCGATCGCGCGCTTCGCCGAGGTGGCGCTCGACGGCCGCTTCGATCCGCGACGGGTGCGCCATCACGAAGCGGCACGCCTCGTCGCCGCGCGCGCGGCAGAGCACCTCGGTCGCGACGAGCGTCACGCCGAAGCTCTGCTCGCACCACCCGGACGAGTACCCGGCGTTCATGATGCACACCGGAAAATCGCGCCGCTCGTTGGCGCGCAGCCACGCGTCCGACTCGAACGAGTACGGATGATCGTAGAGGAGAAAGAACTCCTCGTTCGGCGCGGGACGCGACTCCGGCGAGATGTCCACGAACGCCCACCCCGCGTGCGCGAAGTGAATCGGCCCGGCCGACATGCGCGCGATCGGATCGGTCAGATCCATCTTCGCGTGGAAGTTCTGCGCGTCGCGCTTTCCGATCGCGTGCGCCAAGTCGAAGAGGATGTTGCGCGCGAACTCGTCGGCCTCGCGCTCGCGCCCCGCTCCGTAGAGCTCCGCGACCAGCGAGAAGAACTCGACGGAGAGCGACGCCGCGCGCACGAGGACGTAACGCTCGCCGAAGATCTCGATCGTGCCGTGCGCGGGATCGTCGCGCCGATCGAGGAAGAACCGCGACACGAGCTTCTCGACGTCCGCGAACTGCGGCTCGAGCCCCTCGGGGACGCGCACGGTCTTCAGCGCCATGCGCTGGACTATGCACCGCCCCGGTGCCGGGAAAAACCATTTCCGTCCCCGCGCCGTCTCGTCGGTTCAATGGAGTTGCCGGCGTCTCGCAAAAACAGAATGGTGCGTCCGCTGCATGAGGCACTTCGCCCTTCTCATCGGGATTTCTTCGGTCATCGCGCTCCCGCTCGCCTGCGGCGGAAGCGTGAGCACATCGGCGTCGGCGCCGGTGCAAGACGACGCGGGCACGACGATCGCCGACGGCGGCGCGTCCGATCCGGACGCGTCGATCCCCGACGCGTCGACGCCCGACGCAGACGTACCGGACGCGGCGCCGAAGCCGAACCCGATCAAGCACGTCGTCGTCATCGTCAAAGAGAACCACACGTTCGACAATTACTTCGGGACGTTTCCGGGCGCCGAAAGAACGGCGAAGTGCAAGACGTCGCACGGGATGATCGATTGTCCACGCGCGCCGGATCGCACGCCGCGCGACATGTGCCACGAGCACTCGTGCGCGCTCACCGATTGGAACGGCGGCGCGATGGACGGTTGGGACAACGTGAGCGGCTCGTCGCAGAACGGCGACAACCTCGCGTACGCGCAGTACCACGAGAGCGACATCCCGAATTACTGGGCGTACGCGCGAAAGTTCACGCTCGCCGATCACTACTTCGCGAACGAGCTCGGGCCGAGCTTCCCCGGGCACATGTTCTATCTCGCCGCGCAAGCGGGCTGGGCGCTCGGAAATCCGAACACGCAGATCACGCATCCGTACTGGGGCTGCGATCAAGCGTCGAGCACGAAGCTGAGCATCCTCGAGAACGGCTCGTGCACGCAGAAGGACGTGTTCCCCTGCTTCCGGATCGCGTCGGTGCCGGACTTGTTGCCGGGGAGCGTCGACTGGAAGTTCTACGGCTCGGACTTCTACGTGCTCGGCGAGGTGTGGTCGATGTTCAACGGCATCGATCAGATTCGCAATCAGCCGAACCAGTGGGCGCACGTCGTCAACCAGTCGCAGTTCGACGCCGACGTCGACGCGAAGAAGCTCCCGGCGGTGAGCTGGCTCGTGAACCAAGATCTCGCCGACGAGCACCCCGCGATCGGCGGCGTGTGCGCCGGAGAGAACTGGACGGTCGATCGCATCAACAAGATCATGAAGAGCGAGTACTGGAAGGACACGGTCATCTTCTTCTCGATGGATGACTTCGGCGGTTGGTACGACCACGTGCCGCCGCCGCGCCAGTACGGATGCGATCCGCAGCACCCGTACGGCCTCGGCTTCCGGTTGCCGCTCATCATCATCTCGCCGTACGCCAAGCCCGGCTTCGTCTTCAAAGAGCAGGCGGAGCAGGCGTCGATTCCGAAGTTCATCCTGAAGACGTTCGGCGCGCCTCGCTATCTCAGCGACATCGATCCCGCCGCGCAGGACGGCCAAGCGAACGATCTGATGAACGCTTTCGATTTCAATCAGACGCCGCTCGCGCCGGTCGTGCTGCAGACGAGGACGTGCCTGTAAACCAGCCCCCGCCGTCATCCCGAGCCGCGAAGCGCCCCCCCGTTGTCAAGGTCGTAGCTACGCGACGAGGCGCCAGTGCGGCACCGGCGTGCGATCGATGCGCAGGAGCATGCCTTCGTCGATCGTTTGCCACGGCTCGTTCGTCATGTGCTCGCTCGCGACGAAGATCGCGTGACGTCGCTGCGACCACGGCGTCTCGACGACGGTGCCGTCTTGCGACCGGCGGCTCGGGCGCACTTCGTCGTGCGGGCTTCGCTCGAGAAGGCACAGCGTGCGGCCGAAGCGGTGCGCGTACATCGTCGTGCCGTTCGACAAGAGGAAGTTGAACGCGCCGATGCCCTGATGTGCGCGCGCTTCGGCCGCGGCGTCGCGCACCGCGGCGTCGGTCGCGCGCGACGCGTCCGCGTCGGTCACGCCCGCCGCGTCGAGGCGCGTCAGCAAGTACGCGAAGAGGAGCTCGCTGTCCGTCTGCCCGCGGACCTGCGCGCGGCGCTGCTCGGAGGCGCGCTCGCGGAGAAACGCGATGTCTTTGATCGTGCCGTTGTGCGCGAAGATCCAGCGCCCCGACGAGAACGGGTGCGTGTTGTCGAGCGACGTCTCGCCCACGGTCTTCTGCCGGATGTGCGAGACGAGGAGCTCGCCGCGGCTGCCGACCGCGAGATCGCGGAAGCGCGCGTCCTCGTTCGCGCACAAGACGCCTTTGTGGAGGCTCCAGCCAGCGCTGGCTTCGAACACGGCGAGACCCCAGCCGTCGCGGTGCTCTTTGGACAAATGCGCCATGCTGCGCGGAGCGTCGTGGAGGACGATGCGAAACTCTGTCGGTTCGCTCGCGACGATTCCGAGGAGACGGCACATGCGATGCTTGGTAAATTTGCCATAACGATGCGTCGGCGGCTTCTTTTTGCAATGGCGCTTCTGTCGGTCCCGCTCGCGGGCGCTGCCTGCGGCGGCGAAAAAGTGCAGACGCCGACGAGCGACAAGAACTTCGACGACGAAGGCGATCCCGGGCACAACAACGATCCCGGGACGGCGGGCAAAGACGGCGGAAAGAGGGACGGGGCCGCGGACGCGGCGAGCGTCGACGCCGGCCGCGACGCGAACGACGCCGCAAACGACGCGAACGCAAACGACGCGAGCGCCGACGCCGCGGACGACGCCGACGCCGCGAACGACGCGGCCGCCGCGAACGACGCCGACGCTGCAGATTGAAGCGTACGCTCGAAGCTCAGTGACCGTGCGGATCGGTCATCGGCTGCGCCCGCGAGGACGCACGCGGGATGAAGTCGAGCGGCAAGAGCATCGTCACGAGAGGCGTCGCGAGCGGCGGGAACGTGATGTCGCCCGCCACCTTCACCGCGCACTGCACGACGCTCGGATCGCCGAGCGACGTGCCGCCGAGCGCCGTTGCCTTCGTCGTCTTGCCGTTCTGCGCGACCGACATCTTGAGCATCAAGCGACCGCCGAGCTCCGGGTTCTTCGCGAGCCCTTCGTCGTAGCACTTTCGCATCGCGTCCTTCTTCGCGACGAAGGCCGCGACGACTTTGTCGACGGTGAGATCGCCGTTGATCTGCGGCGACGCGACCTCGATGAGCGGCTCGTCGCGCTTGGGATGCGCTTGCGGCTTGAGGAGCGTCGCCACGAGCTCGCACTGGTAAATCGCGACCGCGGTCGCCGCCTCGCGGACGATGTCCGGGCGCTGCTTCGCCTCGGCCTGCGCGAGCTGCTCGCCCATCGCCTTGGTGCGCGTGCTCCTCGCCTTCGCGTTGATCCAATCTTTGATCAACTTGAGGCGCTCGGCGTCGTCGCCGGCTTCGACCTTGCCCATGTCGAGCGCCGAGCAAAGCCCCGCGAGGTCCTGCCGGTACTCGCCTTCGAGCGCGAGGGCCTCGTACATCGTCGCAAGATCGCACTTCGCGATGCCGGCGCGCTGCGACTCGTCGCGCATTCCCTTGGCGCGCTCGGGCATCGGCTTCTTCACGAACTCGGCGAACCACGCGCTCGCCTCGGGCGTCTCGAGATGATCCTTCGCCCACGCTTCGACCTTGCGAATGTCGGTCTTCGCGTCGACGCCGGACGATCTCTCCGCGTCGCAGATCTTACGGATGTCCGTCGTGTAGCTGCCGGAGGTCAGCCGCCAAGCGAGCACGCCCGCGAGCAGCAGCGCGCCTGCGAGCACGAACCAACGGGTGCGTTCCTGCATGGGAGGATCGCCTCATTAGCGCAACCCGTCCGCTTCGGCGAGCACCGCCGACATGAAGTGGACGAGCGCCCACTTGTCGCCCGCCGTCGGCTCGCCGTGAAGCTCCACGTGCTCGATCGCGCGGCTGACGAGCGCCTCGCGCACGACGCCGGGCGGCGCGTCGGCCGCGAGCCACATCGTCTCGCTCGCGGGGATCACGGAATCGCCTGCACCATGCAACAAGAACACCGGCACGCGCACGTCCTTCATGTGCTCGTGCGGCGACACCGCGCGCATCGCGTCCTTCTTCTTCTCGATCTCGGCGAGGAGCTCGGGCGCGATCGATTTCACGTCGTGCGAGAAGAGCTTCTCCATGCGAGCGGCGCCTTCGGGCGAGAGCGGCTTCGCGGCCGCGCGCGCGTCGTCGAAGCGCTCGCCGAGCCAGAGGCGGAGCGCTTCGCGCGCCGCGGGGACGTCCACGGGGGCGAAGAAGTCTTCGATGCTCGCGTAGACGAGGACGAGCGGGCCGTAGTCGTGCGCGTGCATCGCCGCGCGTGCGCCGTCCGGCGTCTCGATCGTATCGGTCGCGAAGAAGCGAAGGACGCGCGGCAGATCGTCGTGCGCGCCGACGGCGACGACGTAACCAATGTCCGCGTTGAAGCGCGCGTCGCTCGCCGCGACCAGCGCGAGGCCGCCCGCGAAGCTCAAGCCCATCACGCCGACTCTCTCCGCGCCGAGCTTCGCGCCGAGCGCGTGCGTCGCGGCGGCGATCGTCTCGAGCGACGCCGGATCGATCCGGTAATCGGCGAGCTCGCGCAGCTCCGGCGTCATGACGACGACGCCGGTCGCGGCGATCGTCTGCGCGAAGCGCTGCAGGCGCGGCTCGTAGATCCCTTTGGCGTGCACGCCGTGGAGGAGGACGATCCCCGGCGCGTCGCTCTTGCCGACCGGTGTGTACGTGCGCGCGCGCGTCGTCGCGCCGTGCGCCGTCACCGTGGTGTCCGTCGCGACCACCTCGTGCCGCGCGAGATCCGCCACCGCTCCGCTCGCGGCCGGATCGGCGAACCGCACGAGCAAGGACGCCGCCCGAAGATGCGCACCCACCGGCCTCGCGAGAAGAACGACCGCGACGATGAGGAGGAACGCCGCGACGCGGCGCTTCGAGATCCGTTCTGGAGGTGCGGACATGGCGACGATGAAACGCCGTCGCGACGGTCGCGCTTCCCGAGCGACCGCTGGTCCGATCGCGAGCGGCGATCCGATTTGGATCGCCCGAAATGGATCCGACGCACGCCGCACCGGGAATTTCCCGGGCGAACGGCATGGAACGCGGCGTGCTCTTTCGTCGAGCATGTCACTGTCCGTGAGGTTCTGGGGTGTGCGCGGCAGCTGTCCTTCGCCCGGTCCGGAGACCGCAGGCGTCGGCGGCAACACGTCGTGCGTCGAGGTGATCGCGGGAGGCTCGCGGATCATCCTCGACGCGGGCACCGGTCTTCGCCGGCTCGGCACCGAGATGATGGCGCGCGGTCCGGTCGACGCGACGATCCTTCTTTCGCACGTGCACTGGGATCACATCCAAGGGCTCCCGTTCTTCGCGCCGATCTACGCGCCGACGACGAAGCTGCGCTTGGTGGGCGGTCTCACCGGCACGCCGCTGCGCGAGACGTTGCGACGGCAGATGATCGCGCCGACGTTCCCGGTCGATCTCGACGCGCTGCCGAGCAAGCTCGCGTGCGAATCGATCCGCGATCGCGACACGATCGAAATCGGCGACGCGCGCGTGACGGTCGCGCGCGCGAACCATCCCGACGCGGTCTTCGCCTACCGCATCGAGCACGCGGGGCGCAGCGTCGTCTACGCGACCGACACCGAGCACTACTCGTGCGTCGATCAGCGCCTCGCGTCGCTCGCGCGCGACGCCGATCTCCTCATCTACGACGCGCAATACCTGCCGAACGAGTACGTCGTCGAAGGCGGAACGAGCCGCGTCGGCTGGGGGCACTCGACGTACGAAGCGGGCGTCGAGCTCGCGCGCGCCGCCGGCGTGGGGCAGCTCGTCTTGTTTCACCACGATCCTTCGCGCACCGACGACGGCGTTCGCGAGATCGAAGAGCGCACGCGCTCGCTCTTCGAAGAGTCGCGCGCGGCGCGCGAGGGGATGACGATCAAGCTCGGAGGGATCGGCAGCACGCTCGCCGCGTAGCGCGAGCAAAGGGGGGGCGCGTGGTAGTGTTCGACCGCGTGGCCGAGCGCGATCACAAGTTGTCGCTCCTGCTCGACGTGAGCGCGATGCTCGCGCGCGAGGTCGAGCTCGACGCGCTGCTCGGCGCGCTGGGATCGCGGATCGCGCAGGCGATGCGGGCGGAGCGCGCGACGGTGTACGTCGTCGACGCGGCGACCGGCGAGCTGCGATCGCGCGTCGCGGATCTGCCGGAGCTCGAAGAGATTCGATTGCCGCCGGGACGCGGCGTCGCCGGCTACGTCGCCGACCGCGGCGAAATCGTGAACGTCACCGACGCTGCGAGCGATCCGCGGCACTTCACCGGCGTCGATCGCGCGACCGGCTACACGACGCGGACGATGCTCGCGGCGCCGATCGCCGACAAGCGCCACGCGATCCGCGGCGTCGTGCAGGTGCTCAACAAAGTCGACGGCGTCTTCACGGCGGAAGACGAAGCGTTCGTGCAGACGCTCGCGACGCAGGTCGCGCAGGCGTTCGAGAGCACCACGTTGCGACCGGCGCCGGACGCCGAGCGCGGCGTCACGATGCGCGGGCCGCTCAACCACATCGTCGGCGCGAGCGCGCCGATGCGCCGCGTGTACGAACAGATCCTTCGCGCGGCGGCGACCGACGCGACGGTGCTCCTGCGCGGCGAGACGGGCGTCGGCAAAGGCCTGTTCGCGCGGGCGATCCATGCAAACTGCAAGCGTCGCGACGCGCCGCTCGTCACGCTCGATTGCACGACGCTGCCGTCCGGCCTCGCCGAGAGCGAGCTCTTCGGCCACGAGCGCGGCGCGTACACCGGCGCCGACAAGCGCGTCCTCGGCAAAGTCGAGATGGCCGCGGGCGGCACGCTCTTCTTGGACGAGATCGGCGATCTCCCCGGCGTCGCGCAAGCCAAGCTGCTCCGCTTCCTCCAAGAGCGCGCGTTCGAGCGCGTCGGCGGGCGCGAGACGCTCCACGCCGACGTTCGGATCGTCGCGGCGACGCACCGCGATCTCGAAGCGCTCGTCGAGAAGGGCGACTTCCGTCACGATCTCTTCTACCGAATCCGCGTCGTCGAGATCGCGCTGCCGTCGCTCCGCGAGCGCGGCGGCGACGAGATCGTGCAGCTCGCGCGGCACTTCCTGGAGACGTACACGCGCAGGCACGGGCGCGGCGCGATGCGCTTGTCGACCGCGGCGAAGGCGGCGCTCGTCGCGTACTCGTGGCCCGGCAACGTGCGAGAGCTCGAGCACGCGATCGAGCGCGCGGTCGTCCTCGCGTCGGGCGATCGCATCGAGCCCGACCACCTCGGCCTCGGCGCGCGAAGCCGCCCCCCGCTCGACGCACCGAGCGACGGCGTGCGCCTTCCGCTCGGCCTCTCGCTCGAAGAAGTGGAGCGCCGCTACGTCGAAGCGACGCTCGCCGCGATGGACGGCAACCGCACGAAGGCGGCGCAAGCGCTCGGCGTCGGGCGGAACACGCTCAAACGGAAGACGGCGAGGAAGAAGAGCTGACGCTCAACGCCCGCAGCCCGCGTACGACATCTTCTGCCCGCACTTCGTGAGCACCGCGTCCGGCACCGTCGTCCGCGCGGCGATGTCGGGCGGCGTCATGTGCGGCGGGTTGTCGAAGTCGAAGAGCTCCATGAGCGGCGCGGCGTTCGCGTCGCGCGCGCTCATCGCCGGCAATCCGAACCGCGCCTCGATGAAGCGCACGATCGCCGAGTGGTCGTAGACCGTGTGCGAGACGAAATGCTTCTTCGCGTACGGAGACACGACGATGAACGGAACGCGGAAGCCCGTCTTGTCGAACGCACCCTTGAACGCCGCGCCATTGCCGTCGTGGGGCGCGTACCCGTCCGGCGGGCACGCGTCCGCGGGCGGCACGTGATCGGCCATGCCGCCGTTCTCGTCGTACGTGATGAACACCGCGGTGCTCTTCCACGACGGCGACGCGAAGAGCGCGCGCAAGAGATCCTCGACGAGCCTCCCGCCCACCCCGGGCAGCGCCGACGGCCCTTCGTCCGAGGTGCCGTTCACCTCGTCGCCCATCACGTACGAAACGTCCGGCAGCGTGTCGTTCTGGATGTCCGTCAGCAAGTCGCACTTCATGCTCTTCAAGTGATCGCGCGTCTCGGTGCGAAAGCCGAACGCGGGGAAGAACATGATCTGGTGCGGGCCGTCCGTGTAGTCCTTCCACGAGTGCCCGCCGGCCTCGAGGTTGAGGAAGATCTGCGTCGCGTACTTCGCGCTCGTGTCGAGCGTGACGAACGAGTTGTCGCCGATGCCGAACGACGTCGCCGCCATCGCGAACAAGCGATTGGGCCACGTCGACGTCATCACCGACGCGAAGTACCGATCGCCGATCGCAAACTCGTTCGCGAGCGCGTAGTAAAACGGGATGACGGTGTCGTCCTCGTAATAGAGAGAGCGCTGCCCGTTCGGGTTGTTGTTGGTGACGAAGCTGTCGTTTTTCCCTTCGTTCCAATCGTCGTGCATGTCGTTCCATCCGTGGTTGACGCCGTAGCAGTACGCGTCGTCCGGATGCGGCGAGACCATGCCGCCGTTGCCGTCGGGGAGCGACCATCCCGCGGGCGGGACGTCGACCTCGCCGTCTTTGTAGTAGCCCTGCGCGACGAGCCGCCCGAGGTAATTATCGAACGAGCGGTTCTCCTGCATGATGACGATGACGTGCTTGATCGGAATGTCGGAACCGATCTTGTAGTCGGTGCCGATCGTCTCCGCGGGCCACGCGCCGGCTTTGAAGGTGCACGCCTTTCGCTTCGGCGCGAGCGACGCTTCGTTCTCGGTGCGCGTGATCGGCGGCGGCTGAAGCACGTCGACCGCGGCGTCCGCAGCGTCGTCGCCGCCTCCGATGCCGCCGTCGGCGGACGCGGAGCTCGACGACGACGAGCATCCGGTCATCGGCGAGCACGCTGCGATGGAAGCGAGCGAAGAAACCAGAAGCGCGCGACGGATCATCGCGCGCAGTTTGTCACGGCACCTTCAGCACCGCGAGCCCCGTGTCTTCTTGCGTTTCGCCGGGCGGACGAAAAACGACCTTCGCGCCGCGCTCACGGAGCTCGCGCGTCTTTCGAAGCCACGTCGCGACGTACACCGTCCCCTCGCGCGCGCCTCGCTCTTCGATCCGATCGGCGCCGCCCGGCTCGTCGACCCAGTGGCGATCGAAGCGGTGGCGATCGAGGCCGCTGATGATCTCGACGGTCGCTTCGTCGCAGAAGATCGTCGCGTTCGGCGGCAGCGCGCGAAGGTACGCGCCGACCGCCGCGCGGTCCGGCCAGCCGTGCTCGATCGCGCCGCGCCACTCGTGCATCCAGTCGGCGAGCAGGAGCCAGAGGGACAGCGAGACGGAGACCGCGAAGAGCGCGTTGGCGCCGGCGAAGAGGCCGCGCCCGAGGCGCGCCGGGCCGAAGGGGCGCGCGAGGAGGTCGGCGATCTGCACCGCGCCGTTCGCGATGA
>Ga0100403_1002559_pt1 | contig 14409 bp, 16 predicted proteins | sample CryGeymet201501t_FD_83663 | JGI IMG/M metagenome (GOLD analysis project Ga0100403, IMG submission 83663) | Groundwater microbial communities from Crystal Geyser aquifers in Utah, USA - Crystal Geyser metaG 2015-01t | ecosystem: Environmental > Aquatic > Deep subsurface > Groundwater | place...
AATCCACAAACTGTTCAAGCCAGCGGCTGAACTGGACAAATTATATAACGAGAAAGCGGGGAAGTATCAGGCGCTGAAAGAGGCGCTGATTGAAGATGTCATCGCCTTCATCACGCCTCTGCGCGAGCGCCGAGCCGCCATTGCCGGGAACCCCGATGAAGTGATTACCATTTTAGGGAAGGGCGCGAGTGAAGCGAGAGAACAAGCCAAGCTCAAAATGACCGCCATCCGCCAAGCAGTAGGCTTGGATTTATAATTTTTCAAAAACAAAATATGGAACGAATAATGATTAAAGATTTAGGCGGGCGAGTGGGGGAGGAAGTCTTGGTTAAAGGCTGGGTGGATGTGCGGCGCGACCAAGGTAAAATGATTTTTCTTGACCTCCGTGACGCCTCGGGCAAGGTCCAGGGCGTAATTTTGCCCGGCCAAGCCGAGGCGCTTGAAGTGGCGAAAGAAGTCCGCCCCGAGTGGGTCTTGGCCATCACTGGCCAAGTCAATCAGCGCCCGGAGAAAAATATTAAAGCCGGCGTTTTAAACGGCGAGATTGAATTGGAAATCAAACAAGTGGTAGTTTTGAATCAAGCTGCCACGCCGCCATTTGAGATTAACGAGGACACCAGCAAAGTTAACGAGGAAGCGCGACTTAAGTATCGTTACCTCGACTTGCGCACCGAACGGATGGCTAGAAATCTGCGCGCCCGCTACAATATCATCAAACTAATTCGCGACGAATTGGCCAGTCAAGATTTTATTGAAATCGAGACACCAATCTTGACTAAATCCACCCCTGAGGGCGCTCGAGACTATGTTGTCCCTTCGCGCCTTTACCCGGGCAAATTTTACGCCCTGCCCCAATCACCCCAGCAATATAAGCAACTTTTGATGGTGGCCGGGGTGGATAAATATTTTCAAATTGCCCGCTGCTTTCGCGATGAGGATACGCGTGGCGACCGCCAGCCTGAATTTACTCAATTGGACTTGGAGGTCTCGTTTGTGGAGCGCGAGGATATTATGCAGTTGAATGAGAAGTTGTTGATTAAAATTGTTGAAGAATTATATCCACATAAAAAAATCCAGGCGAAGCCTTTTCCGCGTTTAACTTACCGCGAAGCGATAGATAAATACGGCACCGACCGGCCCGACTTGCGTGAGGATAAAAACGACCCCGATTTGCTCGCCTTTTGCTGGGTGACTGATTTCCCGTTTTTTGAGAAAACAGACGAAGGTGGCTGGACCTTCACCCACAATCCGTTCTCTCGCGCTTTACCCGAACATGAGAAGTGGCTAGAGAATAAAGAAAAAATCAGCGAGATTATCACCACTCAATACGATGTGGTCTTAAATGGTTTTGAGATTGGCGGCGGCAGTATTCGCAATCATCAACCAGAGCTTTTGAGTAAGGTATTTGAGATTATGGGCTTCAGTCAAAAGAGGATTGAAACTAACTTCGGCCACATGCTCCGGGCGCTCGCCTCCGGCGCGCCGCCCCACGGCGGTATTGCTTGGGGCTTGGACCGCCTAATCGCTCTCCTCCAAAATGAGCCAAACATCCGCGAGGTCATCGCCTTTGCCAAAACGGGCGAAGGTCGCGACCCAATGATGGACGCCCCGGCCGAGATTGAAGCCAAACAACTTAAAGAATTAGGGCTTGAAGTTAAGGATGGAAAATAATTTTAAGGCTAAGGCGGGGGAGTGGGAGGGGCCGCTTGAGGTCCTGCTTGATTTAATTGAAAAGAAGAAGCTCCACATCTCCGCGGTGTCGCTGGCTGAAATCACTGATGATTATGTGGAATATTTAAACACTCATCAAAATTTTCAGTCGGCGACGGTGGCCCAGTTTGTGTTAATAGCTTCCACTTTAATGCTCATCAAATCGGTTTCGCTTTTGCCTAATCTCAAATTAACAGAAGAAGAGACGGCAAATATTGAGGACTTGGAGCAACGACTTAAGATTTATGCCGAGATGCGCGAGCGCGCCCGGGCACTGGGTGAGCAGTGGCAACAATCGCCAATCTTCTTCCCTTTCAAAGAGCGGCCATTCATGCCCGTTTTTGCGCCAACCAACGAATTAACTCAAAACAATTTACTGACAGCGATTAAAAACTTGCTCGCCAGCTTGCCGACCGTTGAGACTATCCCGGAGAAAATAGTCCAAAAAATCATCAGTCTGGAAGAAGTGATTGATAGCTTGGCCAAGCGGATTCAAACTGCGATTTCCTTCAAATGGAGCGAGCTCTCCGGCGAGCACCAGGGAGAAAAGGCAAGCTTGATTATCTCCTTCCTCGGTTTATTGGAATTGGTTAAGCGGGGAGTAATTAATATTAAGCAATCCGACCACTTTGCCGATATGGAAGTGGAACATGTAAAACCCAATTAAAAAAGGACCGACCTTGGGAATCTGACCCCAAAGGTCGGTCCTTAAAAATGTTCAAGAAAAAAACTGGATGGCCAGAGCAGCCACTTGAGCCTGTACTTCTGTACAGGCATCTTTCGCCGGATGACCCTGAAGGAGATGGAAAGTGTAGCTGAACTTGATATGATCCGACTTCAACTCCATTACCTCCTTGGGTTGGGGAACAAACGGCCAACGAATAACAAAGGATTCTTGGACACAAGATTTGTCATCTTCTTCGCCCAAAATCCAGAGAGTCGGACCATCCACTTTCGCCAAATCGATTGGTGAGAGAAAACCGGCAGCCGGCGCCATCATAAGCGCACCCTTGACCGTGCCAACTGGTAAAATTGTCTGGTCGCCGGCACCAAGGAGCTGGAGAGCTGTCAAGGCGCCTAGCGAGTGGCTCATTACCCAGATTTTGTCCGGGTCAGCCAATTGACTGCCAGGCAACACTTGACTGCCATCAATAACCATTCTCACCAACTCTTCAGCCGCCGCCAAGCGATAGTTAAAGAGAGCTTGAGCGGCAGCCAACGCCTCCTCGTCGTCCACCTTGCCTCGCAAGGCGTCGGCATAGAGCCAAGAGCCAACCCGACCGTCAATTTCGTAATCGATTTGCTCTAGAGTCTCCCGTAAAGCCAGGAGGTCATTAGTCAACTGGAGCCAATTGATTTTGAGTAGGCGGCCGACATCGCCCGACGGTAAGATATTAGCAGAGTCGGCTGGGTCAAAAGAAATTACAATGTATCCCTCCTTAGCCATCTGGTTGGCGATATAGAGGAACGAATCGTAATTGTCGATGAACCCGGGGATTGCCACCACCACCGGTTGGCTCCGGTAAATCGACTCAGTCGGCCTAACCAAGAGACCATTAACCATTTGTCTTATACCTTCAGACTCAACGAAGAAAGAGAAGTTTTGGATGACAACCGAGTCATCATCAAACATCCTCTCCTCGAAGGGAGGCTGAGACGGGCAACCCGAGAGGATTCCCGCCGCAACCACACAAATAAGCAAATCCTTTACGCTGGTTCCCATGTGAACCCCCTTTCTTGTTTTCGTTTTTTCTGTTTAGTTTAGTTCTTTAACTCAATGAGCTTTGCGACAAATATATCATAAATCATTAAATTAGTCAATCTCTTTGAAAAAGCGCTAATTTACTTTATAATTTGGCCTATATGAGCCCTGACGCCAAGCTCGAGGCGCTTTTGTTTGCTGAAGCCGAACCGGTGACGATTAAAAAAATCGCCACCTGGCTTAATTTGAGCGAAACAGAAGTTGAAGCGGCTGCCAGTGAATTAGAAAAAAATTTGGCCGGGCGTGGGCTCACTCTCCTCCGAAGCGGCAATGAACTGGCGCTGGGCACGGCCTCTTCAGCCGGCGAATTCCTTAAAGAGATTGCGAAAAGCCGTTTAACCGCCGAACTCGGCAAAGCCGGCTTGGAAACAATGGCAATAATCGCTTATCGCGGACCAATCTCGCGACCCGAGATTGATTGGATTCGCGGTGTCAACTCAAGCTTCATCCTCCGTCAACTCCTCATCCGCGGCTTGGTTAAGCGCGAGATTAAATCCGGCGACAGCCGCACTTATGTTTATGAGCCAACAATTGACCTCTTGGCCCACTTGGGAGTCAGCCGGCTTGAGGACTTGCCCGAGTACCAAACCACTAAAACCAATAATGAAGCTTAATATTATCCACAAAGGAGCCTTCCTCATTGCCGCGATAGCGGCCGTGTTTTGGGTCGGGCAAAATATCTCCCATCAAGTGGCCGAGCAACCGATTGAGCAACTGGTCAAAAATCCTTACCTTAATATTATCCTTGAAGCCGAGTCGGCAGTGGTTTACGATCCGGATGAGAATCGAATCCTCTACAGCCACAATGCTTACCAGTCAATGCCGCTAGCCTCGGTAACCAAAATTATGACCGCGGTCGTGGCTTATGAGAGCGACTCACCTTGGCAAGAAGTGATAATAGATGCCGAGTCTTTGGCCACGGAGGGCGATAGCGGTCTTCATCGCGACGAGCGTTGGCAACTGGCCGACTTAATCAAATTCACTCTCATCACCTCATCTAATGTCGGCGCCGCTGCCTTGGCGGCCGTCGCCGGCACCGATAACTTCGTTGTTAAGATGAATGAACTCGCCGGCCAACTTAGCTTAGAACAAACTCATTTCAATAATCCCACCGGGCTAGACCTACCCAGTGGTCAAGCCGGTTCTTACGGCTCGGCTTTCGATGTGGCCAAATTAATGGGTTACACCTTAGCCAATCATCCCGAGATTCTCACTGCCACCAAGGAGGCCAATTGGTCTATTATTTCCGATAGCAGTCTTAATCATGTTGCCAGCAACACCAACCGCTTGGCCGGTTACTTGCCGGGCCTGTTTGCTTCCAAAACCGGTTACACGATTGCTGCCGGCGGCAACCTAGCGGTAGCGGTTGATTTGGGTTTGCGCGAGCCGGTAATTGTGGTGGTGTTGGGCTCAAGCGAGGAGGGTCGCTTCCGCGATGTTTCCAAATTACTCAACGCCACTTCCCAATTATTTAATAACCGTTAAAATACTGATTAATCATGATGCTTTCAATTATTAAAGTGTTCGCGCCCACCGCGCTGGCCTTCTTCATCGGTATTGCTCTCACCCCCAGTTTGACCCGCTTCCTCTACGCCAACCAAATGTGGAAGAAGCGCGCCGGCAAAATCGCTCCCGACGGGGGAGAGACGCCAATCTTCAACTCGCTCCACAAAGATAAGGAGGTGGGCACGCCGCGCATGGGTGGGGTGGTTATTTGGATCAGCGCCCTTTTAACCACCCTCATCTTCTCACTGGTCTCAATTTGGTGGCCGGAAAACGAGGTTTGGAGCAAACTCAACTTCTTCTCCCGTAACCAAACTTGGCTCCCAATCTTCACCTTACTTATTGGCTCGATAGTCGGTTTAGTAGATGATTATCTTCAAATTAAGCGCTCGCGCGAGTCGCTGGGCGGGGGGCTGCCCTTCACTCATCGAGCCCTAATGGTAATCTTGCTCGGCGCCCTGGGCGGCTGGTGGTTCTACTCCAAACTGGATGTTGACTACCTAATGGTGCCGTTTGTCGGCGAACTGTTCGTGGGCTGGCTGATTATCCCGATTTTCATCGCGGTGATGTTGGGCCTCTTCTCAAGCGGCGTGGTTGATGGTTTAGATGGCTTAGCCGGCGGGATTATGGCAATTATCTTCTCGGCTTACGCCGCCATTGCCTTCTTCCAAAATCAAGTTGACCTGGCGGCCCTTTCGGGCGTGTTGGCCGGCGGTACGCTGGCTTTCCTTTGGTTTAATATCCCGCCGGCGCGCTTTTATATGTCGGAGACGGGGATTCTCGGCTTAACCACCAGCCTGACGGTAATTGCCTTTCTCACTCAATCGGTGCTGGTCTTGCCGATTATCGCCTTCCCGCTCCTCGCCACCTCGCTCTCGGTAATCATTCAGCTCACGTCAAAAAAATTGCGCGGGGGCAAAAAAGTTTTTCTGGTGGCGCCGCTTCATCATCACTTTGAGGCCATTGGCTGGCCGGCTTACAAAGTGGTGATGCGCTATTGGGTCATTAGTATTATTTTTGCCATTATTGGCATGATTATTGTTTTAACCGGCTCAATTTTTTAATCATGCGCGTCCGCTCTCCCGACCGCTTCTTCTTCATCCTCGTCATCGTTTTGGCGGCGGCCGGCTTTGTGGTCTTCTCTTCCGCCGCTCTAGGCGTGATTAGTCGCGATGGCGCCGGCTTTACGGTGGTTGTCGGCAAGCAACTCTTTATCCTCCTAATCGGCGTGGCCGCCTTTTTGGTGGTCTCGAGTATCCCGTATCACCGGTGGGAAAAGTGGGCGCCTCATCTCTTTGTCGCCAGTCTCTTCCTCACTTTGCTTGTCTTCATCCCCGGTTTGGGCTTAAAGGCGGGAGGCGCCAAACGCTGGCTCATCATCCCGCTCGGCGGGGCTTCGTTCTCCTTCCAACCGGCCGAGTTCCTCAAGCTCGGCTTCATCCTCGCTTGGGCTTGGTGGTTGGCCAAGTATCAAGCCCGAATCAAAGATTTCAAATATTCCATTTTGCCATTTGTCGGGGTGATAACGGTAATTGGCGCCATCCTCGTTAATCAACCCAACAACAGCACCCTTGTCCTAATTACCGCCGCCGGCGTGACTATGCTCTTGGTGGCCGGACCGCGTTTGAGTCACTTGCTGGTCTTGGCGGTGGTCGGTATCTCGGTCTTAAGTTTGGTTTTGGCCACCCAGTCGCATGTGCTAGATCGCCTTGCGACCTATGCCAATCCCGACCGCGACCCCACTGATGATTCGTATCAACTTAATCAATCACTGATTGCCATCGGCTCGGGCGGTATCTTCGGCCGCGGCTTCGGCCAAAGCACGCAAAAGTTCGGTTACTTGCCTGAGCCGATGGGCGACTCCATTTTTGCCGTCGCCGCTGAAGAATTCGGCCTGATTGGCTCCACCACCTTGATTATTATGCTCCTCCTCTTTGGCTTATGGGGTCTTAAGATTACCGCCCGAGCGCCCGACCTCTTCAGTAGACTCTTGGCCTTGGGGATTGTTATACTGATATCGGTTCAAGTAATTGTTAATGTTGGCTCAATGATCGGCCTCTTGCCCTTAACCGGCGTGCCGCTACCCTTCGTTTCCCAAGGTGGCACCTCGCTCCTCCTCACCCTGGTGGCCGCCGGCTTGGTGCTCAATATCTCCCGTTATCGCTTGCCATCTTAATTTTAATTTATGAAAATCCTTTTTACCGGCGGTCACACCGGCGGTCACTTCTATCCGATTATCGCCGTGGCTCAAGAGCTTAAGCGCTTGGCCGAGGCCGACAAATTAATCCGGCCCGAGCTTTACTACTTCGCCCCAGACCCCTACAGTCGCCGGCTTCTGTTTGAGGAGGGGATTAATTACGTGAGAGTGCCGGCTGGCAAATGGCGACGCTACTTCTCGCTTCTCAATTTTACCGATCTCTTTAAAACTTTAACCGGCATCGTCCAGGCCATTTTTAAAGTTTATTGGTTATACCCCGATGTCGTCTTCGCCAAAGGCGGTTTTGCCAGCTTCCCGGTGCTCCTGGCGGCGCGCTTGTTGCGAATTCCGGTCATCATCCACGAGTCCGACTCCAAGCCGGGAAGAGTCAACGCTTGGGCGGGCAAATTCGCCGAGGCGGTGGCCGTTTCGTACCCCGAGGCGGTTAAATATTTCAAAAAAAAGAACAACCAAGTGGCGGTCACCGGCAACCCCATCCGACGCGAGCTCCTGACCAAAATTACCGATGGCGCGCACGACTTCCTCAAACTTGAGCCGGCCGTGCCAACTATCTTGATTATCGGCGGCTCGCAAGGCGCGATGGTGCTTAATAATGCCATTTTAGACATCCTCCCCGAGCTAACCGAACAATATCAATTAATTCACCAAACCGGGCGCGAGCATCTTGAAGAGATTACCGGCCGGGCTAAATTTATCCTCGAGGGCAAGCCGGGCGCGGGTCGGTATCACGCTTACGATTACCTTAACGGCACCGCCATGCGGATGGTGGCCGGCGTCACCAATTTGGTCGTCTCGCGGGCCGGCTCATCAGTCTTTGAGTTTGCCAATTGGGAATTGCCGACTATCCTCATCCCGATTCCCGAGACTGTCAGTCACGACCAACGGACCAACGCTTACACTTACGCCCGCTCGGGCGCGGCGCTGGTGATTGAAGAGGGTAATCTAACCCCATCGGTTCTCTGGTCGGAAATTAAGCGTCTCCTCGGTGATGAGAAAATTCTGACTAAGATGAAGGCGGGGGCGCGACAATTTAAACGGCCGGAGGCCGGTGAGATTATCGCCAAGTATATTTTAACGATTGCTCTGGAACATGAAAAATAAAGTTATTGCCCGAGTGGCGCCGAGCCCGACCGGACCCTTCCATCTCGGCACCGCCCGGACGGCGCTCTTTAATTACTTATTCGTCAAGAAAACCGGCGGGCAACTTTTGCTTAGAATAGACGACACCGACGGCGAGCGCTCGCGCGACGAATATGAACAAAATATCCGCGAGGGATTGGAATGGCTCGGCCTTAAATTCGATGCTGATTACAAGCAAAGCGAGCGGACGGAAATTTACAAACAAGAATTGGAAAAATTGATCGCCTCCGGCCAAGCTTACATCTCTCAAGAAGAGATTAAAGAAGCAGGTCAAAGGAGCGAGGTAATCAGGTTAAAGAATGCCGGTGAGGATGTGACTTTCGTTGACCTGATTAGAGGCGAGATTACTTTTAATACGGCCGAATTGGGTGACTTTGTCATTGCCAAAGACTTAACCAATCCGCTGTATCACTTCGCCTCGGTGGTGGACGATAAGGAGCTGGGCGTAAACCACATCATGAGGGGTGACGACCATCTCTCTAATACCGCCCGGCAGATCCTAATTGGCCAAGCAATTGGGGCCAAAACGCCCAAATTTGCCCATATTCCGCTTATTTTGGCCCCCGACAGGAGTAAGCTCTCCAAGCGCCACGGCGCCACCGGTTTGCTCGCTTATCGCGACTTGGGCTACTTGAGCGAAACGATGATCAACTTCCTCGCCCTCTTAGGTTGGTCGCCACAAGCCAAAGGGGGAGCGGAAGCGAACGATGTCCTCTCCCTGCCCGAAATCATTGAATTATTTGAATTGGCCGATGTCCAAAAATCCGGCGCCGTGTTTGATGTGGAAAAATTGAACTCGCTCAATCGCGAGTATCTTAAAAAATTGACGCCTGAATTGGCCGCCGGCTGGCTCGCTCTCGGCCTGACTGATAAGACCAAAAACTTGGCTGGTTATAACGAAGAGACACTCGCCAACATCGCGCCGGTAATCTTAGAACGCGTGAGTAATTACGATGAGTTGCGCGGGGCGGAAGGAGCGGATGAAGTGAAGTTTTGGTTTGAGGCGCCAACACCAGATCAAGCATTATTAAAAACCACTGAACACCTGCCAAAATTGGCCGAACTGTTAGAAGAAGTGAACGAATCAGATTGGACTACTGAAAATATTAAAAACGCCGTGTGGGACTTCGCCACCGAGACGGGGAGGGGAGAGGTGCTCTGGCCAATGCGCGTGGCCTTAACCGGCCTTGCCAAATCCCCCGACCCCTTCCTCGTGGCCGAGAAATTGGGTAAAAAGGAAACCTTAAACCGCCTCTCAAAATTCTAAAAGGAAATTTTAAAGGAAAAACCACTTCTACCATTTATACGCGATAGCATATTGTTGGAATAATTGATTTTAGTGTTTAGTGATATTTGGCCTGAAAATGCGCACACTTTGTACGGTCGCGTAGTGTGGGTAGGGGAGATGGCCTTGAAATCGGGATTTTTGGTACAATTTTGATACAATGGAGGGGATGAAGAAATCCAGAATTGAATGGAAGGGGTTTTTGGTGTTGGCGATAATGTTGGGAGTGCTGGGAGGAAGCGCCAAACCGGCGCCGGCCGAGGCTGGCTTGTTGGATAATTTAAAGAATGCCATCACCGGCAAGAAGTCGGTCATCCAACAACTGGATGAGGAGATTAACCAATTCCGCTCGGCGGTGACCAAAACCCAAACCGAGAAGCAAAGTCTTCAAGGCGAGCTCAACCAAATCATCAGCACCGACAAGCAACTGGCCGGGCAGATTAATAACACTGAGAGCAAAATCTCCTCTACCGCCCAACAAATTGACGAGATTAATTCGGAAATCAGGACTAAAGAAGAGATCATCGCCGGCCATCAGCTGGCCCTCTCCGCGAGTTTGCGCAATCTCTCTGACAAGGACCGAGTCTCGTTGGTTGAGGCGCTTTTGAGCTATGAGCGCGCCACCGACCTGTGGAGCGATTTGGCCTCGCTGGATAGATTCCGCGTCTCGGTGGAGGGCCGGGTAACCGAGCTTGATTTGGTCAAGCAAACCCTGGCCCAAAAGCGCGTCGCCGAAGAGGCGGAGAAGAACCGCCTCGCCGGATTGAAGGAGAAGTTGGCCGATAAAAAGAAGATTGTCGCTCAAAACAAAGCCAACAAAGACAAACTCTTAACCGCCACCAAAAACCAGGAGACGGAATACCAAAAGCTCCTGGCCGATCGGCTGGAAAAGAAAAGGTTGGTTGAAGAGGAGATTAGGAAATTGGAAGCCGAGATTAATTTGACCGTTAATCCGAGTGTCCTGCCGGCAAGCGGTAAGGGCGTGCTCGCTTGGCCGCTTGATAAGATTGTCATCACCCAATACTTCGGCAACACCGCCTTCGCCACCGCCAATCCGCAAGTTTACAACGGCAATGGTCATAACGGTGTTGATTTTGGCGCCGCTGTTGGTACCGAGGTTAAAGCGGCGCTCTCCGGCACAGTGCTTGGGGCCGGCAACACCGACACCGCTTGCCAAGGCGCCTCTTATGGCAAGTGGGTGCTAATTGAGCACCCAAACGGTCTAACCACTCTCTACGCCCACTTGTCACTCATTAAGGTGGCGGCGGGCCAAGCCGTAACCACTGGCGAGGTCATTGGCTATTCGGGTAACACTGGTTATACTACCGGCCCGCATCTCCACTTCACCGTCTTCGCTTCAGACGGCGTTAAAGTTGGCACGCTCCAAAGCAAGGTGCCCGGTTGCGGTCTCTACACCTTGCCCTTGGGCGCCAAGGAGAGCTACCTTAATCCACTGTCTTATCTTTAAAGCTATTTAATTATTAACCCCAACATGGGATAATGGGGGAGAGTTATGATTAAATGGATTATTATCGTGGTGATAATTGTGCTGGCTTTGAGTTATTGGCAAATTGATTTGCGGGGGATTGTAGAGTCGGAAGCCGGCCAAGCTAATTTGGCTTTCGTCAAAGAAATTTTGACTAATATTTGGCAGACCTATCTCCTGCCCGCGTGGGAATACATAAAAGAATTTTTGACCCCGTAAAATAGTAAACTATCACGGGGTCTAAACGCGTGGCAACTTCGTTGCTCTACGCGTTTGACAACCTAGCCAAAATATCGCCTAACTAAGCCATGTTTCACATCTTGACAATAGGGTAAATATTAGGTATTGACTTTATTGACTGGCCATGCTAAGCTAGCTACAGATTGCGAGGTTGATATGGTAATTCGCAATCACCGTGAATCTTAAAAATTAAATTAGGTTAAACAGAAAGCTAGGGTACATCCTTAGCTTTTTGTTTTGCCCCAGCTTATTTTACAAAGCTTACAGCTCGGATTAGCGACTCTCTTAACGATTGCTTCGCCGGTCGGCCCTCAGGCCATGTTATTGGCCAACGCCACCGCTCCGCTCCTCACTAGCGACCAGCCGGTCATTGAAAAAACCCTCGAGCAGATTATCATCGACGAGGCCAACTTGGCCGGCGTTGACGGCCGTTTGGCGGTTAAGGTTGCCTTCTGTGAGAGCACCTTGCGTCAGTTTGATAAGGAAACGGGCGAGCCCTTGCGCGGTGTCCATAACCCGCAAGACGTGGGCCTGTTCCAAATTAACGAACGCTTCCACTTAACCGCCAGCCAAAAGCTCGGTTACGATATCTACAGTCTTGAAGGCAATATCGACTATGCCATCTACCTGATGAAGAAGGATGGTTTGCGACACTGGAAGTTCAGCCAGCCGTGCTGGAGTAAGGAAGGCGAGACCATCGCCAAGAAGTAAGAGTTAAAGAAGAGTTAATTGTTCTAGCTAATCACAATAGTTTGCCCACAAGCCCCCAAGCCCGTAAGAGCGAGGGGGCTTGTGGATGCTGATTGTTGGCCATCTCGTCTCGCCCTATGTCGCAAAAGGTATCTTGTGCGACATACAGTTAAACTTCAGAAAAGTTATCCACAGGTGAAACTTTTAATAATATTTGACACTCCTCTCCTCCCGTTGCCTTCCCCTCGGCCAGCTGCCTATTTAAGGCCCGGGCAATTAGCCGCCGGTTCATACCCGGCCGCCGCCGCGGCCGCGGCGGAGGGGAACACTACCCTATTCTCGGGCTTAATCTGTTTGGCGCCGGGGCAAGAACTTAAATGATACTTACTCCCCTGTTTGGACGCTACGATATCACCAGTTATATCCTCATTTGTCAAGGTTAAATAATTTGGTTCAACATTTGGGTCGGAAGGATTAGGGTAAGTGATAGTGACCGGTGTCCGCGACGCCTCAAAGGCCACCAGCCGACCCAGGCCAAAAGCCAAAACCAGGCTAAGGGCGAAGACAAGACCGAGGAACCAGTCCGTCTTGCATTTGTTCCAAATATCCTTTATAATCCCCATGTTCACTTTTTTACTTTATTATTATAAGCTAAAACCTGAAAACTAAAAGCTACCCAATATGGCACATCGCAAAGCGGGCGGAACCGCTAAAAACTTAAGAGACTCCCAACCCAAGTATTTGGGGACCAAACTTTATGCCGGCGAGGAAGCTCGTCCGGGGATGGTGATTGTCCGTCAGCGCGGTACCAAAATCACCGCCGGTTCAGGCGTTAAGGTGGGTAAGGACCACACCTTGTTTGCCACCCGTGCCGGCACCGTCAGTTATCAAACGGTCAGGAAGATTGGTTTTGACGGTCAACGCAAAATCCTCAAGCAGGCCCGAGTGAAGTAACTATTCCGCCGGAGTAATTAAAACTTGGAATTTGACCTCGCGCCCGCCGGTTAGGCGGGCGCTTAAGTTATGGATTCCAAGCGTTTTGAGTGACTTGTCGAGCACAATCGCTTCGGCGGTTAATTTAATTCCCGTTTCTTTAGCTAAAGCCACCGCCAGCTCGTTTTTATCCAAACCAGCAAACAAGTGACCCTCGGCACTTGCCTTGGCCGACATTGGGAGGGTGTAGCCATCAAGCTTTTTAGCTGCTTCCTCAGCCAATTCTTCCTCCCCCGCTCGCTCACGCTCGCGGCCGGCCTGCCACGCTTTGGCTTTCTTCAAATTCTCGGCTGTCGCCGGCAAGGCCAAGTTCTGACGGAAGAGGATATTGCGGGCATAACCGGGCGCCACCTCTTTAATCTCATAGCGCTCCCCCACTTTAGGCACATTCTTTAACAAAATCACTTTCATAATTTAATATTTAATTTTTTTAAAATTATCCCTAGGTTTAACCTCGGGATCGAATCATTGTTTGAGCAAGTAATCAACCGCCGCGGCGAGTTGAGGGTCGCGCCCGGCCTCTCTGTCCTCGGCCGTCATGTCAACCTCAATCGCCGGCTTAAGGCCATTCTCCGAGATTGAGTGGTCCTCGGGCGTTAGCCATTTGGCAATCGTTATTTTAACGGCGCTGCCGTCTGGCAAAGACACCAACTCTTGCACCGAGCCTTTACCGAAGGTCTTCTCGCCGATTAAAACCGCTCGGCCATGCTCGGAGAGCGCGCCGGCCACAATCTCCGAGGCCGAGGCCGAACCGCCGTCAATCAAAATCACTAATTTAAGTTTGTCATCAAAAACATTGTAACCCCGGCTGCGATAGAGTTTGTCATCCTCGCCGATTACCCGACGCTCCTTCACCACCACTTTGCCCTCGGGGAGGAACCAGGAGGCCACATCCACCGAGGCCTCAAGATAACCGCCGGGGTTGCCACGCAAATCAATAATTAATTTGTCGGTCTTGGCCTTGATAAATTGACGCAAACCTTGTTTAAAGAGTTGAGGTGAGAGCGCGTTGAAGCTATAAAGTTTGAGGACAAAGACGCCACTCGGTAAAAGTTCAGTCTCCATCGTCGGCACCTGGATCCGCCCGCGGACAATCTCAAAGTCTTTAATTCCCTCACCCGAGCGATTAACCGTCAGAGCGACAGTGGTACCAACCTCGCCCCTGATTAATTTAACCGCTTCGTCCACCGTCATTTTACCCACCGGCTTGCCGTTAATTTGGGTAATCACATCGCCGGCGCGGACGCCGGCGCGCTCGGCCGGCGTGTCGGGCAAAGTGGTAATCACTTTAAGTTGTCTGTCGCGAGCGCCAAGTTCCATCCCCACCCCGCCAAAGTCGCCGCGGATATCATCGGTGAAGGCCTCATTATCGGCCGGTGAGA
>Ga0100403_1002560_pt1 | contig 14404 bp, 21 predicted proteins | sample CryGeymet201501t_FD_83663 | JGI IMG/M metagenome (GOLD analysis project Ga0100403, IMG submission 83663) | Groundwater microbial communities from Crystal Geyser aquifers in Utah, USA - Crystal Geyser metaG 2015-01t | ecosystem: Environmental > Aquatic > Deep subsurface > Groundwater | place...
CCCCTTCTGGGTTGCCAGCGCATCCGTTTCCTTACTTTGGCTCTGGTCTTACAGTTCGGACATTCGGTTGGGGTCGGGCCTTGATACTTAGTCCAGTTGCAGGTGTGGCATTTCCAGTCAAAGGCGTGGAGGTTCCGCATAACGGGAACCATCGTTACATCGTCTCCGACCTTCTTAAAACCCTCTAACATTTTTAAATCCCAATCCTTATCAAAGGCACAATGGGCATCTACTTTGGCGACATACTTGCCTTTAGCAAGTTTACAGGCGAGGTTGGTGGCCGCTCTCTGGCCGATGGCTTCGGGTAGATAAACAACATTGACTCTCGGATGTTGAGGAATTGGGGGCTTAGCCCACGCTCCGTCTAAAACGGCGATAATCTCCGTCTGTTCACCCGTATTAAATAAAAGGTCTTCAATGGTGCGGGCAAGAAACATCTCATTTCTTGCGGGTATTAGCACAGAAAGCTCTATCATATATTGAATATTTGTTTTAAGTCCCAGCCATCAATTTCTTCAATCTTTCTTTCCTGCCAGTTTTCGGGCTTATGTTTAAAGGAGTCTAAGGTAATCTTTGGCTGACTAAAGGTCTTGCCGTGCCTGATGTCTATGTTCGGTAAGAGGGAGCGTCTTTTAACGTGTTCTTCATTCGTTACCCCGCCGTTCCTTCTTTTTTTCGTCCCTGGTTCATAGCCGAACTTCCTTGCCCAGCGTGGCTCACGGCTTCTAAAAGCATCCATTCCCGCTCTTTCTATAAGTTTCAAGCGATAGGCGTAATGAGCCAAAGCAGTTTCTCGGTTACAACACAGTCCCGACAAAGAGGTCAGGCCGTCATAGCTGATCGCCGTTTCATTGCCATAACCCCAGCGCCAATTATTGATATTGTAATAATAGATGTCGTCGGTAGGGGGGATAAAGTCAAAATGGCTAATATTGTATAAAACATCGTGTTCGCAGAAAAAGACATATTTTTCCTTAGCGTTTTTAAGTGCGGTGTAAATCTGGTTGGTATAGGAGACATAACCCCGTGAACCCTCAACCACAATGTTGTTGCCGAAGTCCAGGGGTTTTAAAGAAACACTGGTGATCGGCAGTTCGGCGGCTAAAATAGTTTTCTGCGATTCTTTGAATATCTGCGTTCCCTCTATTCGGTTATCGGTGTAGTAGATGATTCCTTTTTCCATAGCCAGCTCTGGTGCTTATCACCAGTTGTTATTTGTAAATTAGCGTTGAAAATCTTTGCGCAGGCATCAACGGCGTGCTTGACGTGGCAAGCTCTTATCCAGTAAGGGTTATGGGTGTCGTTGAAGTAGTCGTGTCCTGAGACCGTTCCCCCCACCCGAACCTTGCGACTCCATTCATAAATATCTTGAGCGACATAAGGGAAAGAGTGGTTGCCGTCTATATAAACAAAATCCAAAGAACCATCCGGAATATCATTGAGAGCATCCATTGAAGTCTTACGAATAAAAGTACAATCATAAGGTGCTAGCAACTTCTGGGCATTATCATACAATTCGTCATAAGGCAATTCCTTTGGATGTTTACGATAATTCTTATAAACTATATATGGATCAATTGCATATATTTTTAATCCTGCCTTACACAATTTTTTAGTAAATTCCCCTTTATATACCCCAATTTCAGCGCCTATTTTATAACCTTTATCTACAAAGAATTGTGGAAGTTCATCTCTTGTAAGCATTGTAAATTCTTAAAATTACTGAACACGGAAGTGTGGGGGTAGGCTTTGGTGTAATCAAAACGATATTTATACTTGTCAAAATGATTTGAATACTTATAGTGCCAGTCGCTTTTCGGTTCGGTGTCGTGGACAATTACATAGTCGGCGTTCTGAGCTAAGCGTCCCATCTCTACATTCCTTCTCGGCCCCGGTGCGTGGTCTATGAAAACCACACCCCAATGTCTATCAATCGTCAAATCTTTGTCCCAATCCTCTACCTTATGAACTCCGTGCCAGTCGGTCTTATAGTTCCAGGCGTGGCGGTGAAACATCTTGTCCGATTCGTAAGAGTCCATCTTCCTGCCCGACTGGTTACAGAGCCAGTGAAGGACGGGCGTAGAGTTAAGCCCCGTACCGAGTTCTAAAACATCTCCTTGCGAAACACCCATTACTTTGATTAAAACGGGAATGTGTGAACCCTCGGAGGCTTTCATTGCTCTGGCGGCGATTGTGAACATTTCGCTCATAGATATTTTTTCTTAAGCTCTCCGATATCCCCCCAATAAGGAATATCTTTGATTTTGTTATTAACGAAAGTTGAACGTGAACTCACCCCGTCGCCTGTTTTGAAAGTAACCACCGGACTGCCTGTCCACTCTCCCCTTTTGGGAAAGATGTCTTTGACTAATTGGTTCTCGGCCGAGCGTTCATAGGGTGTCCAGTCTTTCGGTAAGAGGGGTTCTAATCTTTCTATCCAGTATTCTCGGTCGCACATCTGCGCCCCCTCGCAATAGCCAGTTTTCTGCCAGAAGCCGTTGTGATTCTTCCAGACCAGATAGATGTTGTTGTAGTTGTAAACTTTCTTTTCTTCTGGGGTGAAGGTAAAGTATTCTTCGGGATAAAGACAGTCGGCTTCGGCGGCAATGGCGTACTTGGTCTTAGCGGCCTTTAGGCCGATTAAAACCTGCCTCCATTCGCTGGTGTAACTTACGGGGACTTCACCGACACAGATGTTCGTGCCGAAGTCTATCGGCTTACGGGTTACCGAGATAATCGGGATGCCTTTAGCTTTTTTTAAAAGATCTTGCCTGATGAGTTCTTCAAACTCCGGCGATTCGGTATTGGCGGAATAGTAAATGATTGTTCTATCCATTGAAGCCGTGTTTATGGAATATTTTAATAAGTCGTTCAGGTACGAGCGGTAAACCCAGTTTGCTGTTTCCTCTAACGAATATCTCGTACTTGTCGGGGGTGGGGTGAAAGTGTGCCGCCACGATCGGCTTTTTGGCTCTGGCGTAAACATGGTTCAGGTTGTGCCGATGAAAGGCGTAGGTGATGTTTAAGTGGCTGTAACTGAACTTCTTATCAAACAAGGCTCGCATTATCGCCATCTCCTCATTACACTTGGTACTCACCACCTCATCCTTAACCCAAGCGAAGAAGTCTTTAGCGTCTTTAGTGAAAAACATTGAGGGTGAAGCGAGCCTCGGCATTCGCCCGTAGTTAGTTAGGGCGATGCTTTGCCCGTCCATATCTGCCGGCATATCTACAAGCGGGGAGAACTGATAGCAGTCAAAGTCGTGATACCAGATTAAATCGTCGAGTAAATCATTATGTAAAAGATAATCAATGATAAAGATTTTGGTCGCTGTCCACACATAAGGGCAGTAGAGATAGTCCGGCAGAACAGTCGCCTTAACCCCGTTGTATTCGGATTCAAAGTTCGTGGCCAAGATAATGTCTTCGGTCTTCCAGCCAAGGGACAGGGCGTTATCAATCTGAATCTTTACCAGCATCTGATGTTCGGTGTTGAACTGGTGGTCGGGGCTGATGTAAGTTAGTAATTGTTTCAGATATTTTGATTACACTTGAGGCAAGGCTCATAGTTAAAGTCCAGTGCGTGGTGTTTCTTCCAAAGTTTCTTGTATTCTATTAAAAGCTCCAAAAGGGTCTGTTTGTTAGCATCTCCAACCACTAACTTGCCGTCATAGTCCAGGCAACAGGTTACTGCCCTGCCGTCCCAAAGGATAGTGATTGAGTGCATCAGGGAAATACAGGGCTTTCTTACTCCCGTTCTTTCCAGCGGGTCATGTCTTGCGCCTCCCCAGTTCTTAAACTCACCATGCGTTACTCTGTTGCCCCACTTCTTTTTAAAAGCCTCTAACTCGTGTTGATTTTTCTCTACCTCAACCATTGAGACATAGACCGGAAAGGGTGCGAGTTTAATTAGTTTCTCTACATTCGCCACAACTTTGTCGTAGTCGGGGCCTCGCATTATCTCTTTGTGGGTTTCTTTGGTTGAGGCGTTAACAGAACAGCAGACATAGCGGATATTCTTATACTTAACCAGACGTTCTACCTCCATCAGCTCGGCGTTGGTAAAAAGATACACTCGGCTGTCTTTCATATAGTCCAGCCACTCCCAGATACGGGAGAACATAAAGGGTTCGCCATTTAAAAAGGGGACAATTTCAGGGTTGCGGAAGGCTTTGCTCTCTTGTATTATTTTGTGAAAAAGCTCATCGCTCATCTCGCCCTGCGGTCTGATCATATCGTAGCGGGGACAAAAGGTACAGCGGGCGTTACAGGCGGTAGATGACTCAAACTGTATTTTCATAACTTACCGCTGGTTACTAGTTCGTTATAATAATCTCCCCAAACCTTAATGGCATAGGCGTAGCCGGCATCACAGTTGGCGGGGGTTTCGGGAGTGCCGTTGTTATGGGTGCGGGGAAAGGAACGGTGCTTGTGGGCGTGCCAGGTGTTCTTGTTAACCATCAGCTTGCCTCCCGCCCTCCAGGTCTTAAAGACCATTTCGTGGCTGTCTTGTATTAGTGGCCCATAACCCTCGGTCTGGAGTTCGCCAATCACCTCGTCCCACCATTTGCGGGGCATACACCACATACTCCCCTGCATCGCCTGACTCTCTTGTATCAGTTCGTCATTGCCTGAAGCGGTTACGCCTGAAAACTTCCCGCCACTAATTTTAAGTTTCATATAATCAACGGGCGGTAAATCCATCACCTCCCACTTCTCGGCATCTAAAAAGTATCGTTTAGGAGTAACAATCCAATTAGATTGGCAGGTTTCTGTTAAGATGCGGTCATAGCCCTTGCCGACAATCTGATGCTCGTCCATTCTGATTAAGAACTCACCTTTTGAGGCTCTGACACCCGTGTTAATCGCTTCTCTCATTCCCACGTTCTTGCCCAGATGGACATATTTGACTCGTGGATCTTGTATTAAAGTAAAGGACGGCCAATAACCGTCCAAAACTGCAATAATCTCCAACTGATCACCCAGCTCTGAATTAACTAACAGGGATTCAATCGTCTTAATTAGCAGGGGGTCTTTATAGCTCGGAATAATTACCGATACCTTCATAGTTATTTGTATGATTTTTGAACTGGTGAAATAGCAATTAAAGTATTTTGATTTCTTGAGCCGTAAAAGTCTTGAAGCATTTCGGTCAGTCCGGAAAAGTTACCAAGCATCCGCGTGCAGAGGGTAGCCACCGCAGGGATGTTGTTTTTAGTAGCCCACTCAAAGCACGGGCCGTAGTAGAGAATCCCCTGAAAGGCGGCATTAAGCCCCGGCTCTTGAGTAGTGTCTCCGACAACAAAGGCATCAACCTCTCGGTCAATCGTTACTCTCAGTCCGGCAGCGGCCGTTACTTTAGTAGTGTCTGGGGTGGGATAAAGAATCAGACTGTTATCAAATAAACGATAGTGAGACGGAATGCCCGAATCCTCACCCTCCTTGTCATTCCTTAATCTGCCATCGTTCTCATCCATAAACTCCAGAGTATAGTAGGTTCCGGCAGAATCTTTAATCTCTACCTGACGGATACGCAGAGCCGTTGAGGGTAGAGCATAATCCCGCTGTCCATTGACTAAGGTGGTGGTGGGATTAGGCAGTGTAGTGATATTGGAATCGTCAAACGTCCAAGTCTTATCCACCTTCCAGGCGAAATAAGCGGCGATGCGATACCACTGGTTTATAAGATTAGTGAAATAGGCTTTTAGAACGGTGTTGCCCGTGATGACGGCATCGCCCAGGTTGGTGGTTTGCTCGCACATCTGGAGGAGTCCAGATTTGTTAGTTGTATCTGAGAACTGCATTATATTTTAGTTAATTTTAAATAAGTGTGAACGTAACCGATAGATGATGTGTATTTCTTAGAGTCCAAAACCTTCAACCCGACTTGTGCCAGTTCTTCTATAAATTTATCCAGATTCCAGTAATGAATGTTCAGAGTTGGTTTTTTGTCGCCCTCCAGGATGTCAATAATCGCTCCGCCACCAGTTTTTAAATTGCTTGAAATATCATTCAGGCAGTCTGGAACATCTGAATATAGGGCGTGGGAGAATACGGAAAGTGCAATGGCAAAGTCTTTCGGTTCGGTCTTTAATTTACCAATTTCCAAGACCTCAAAATTTCTGTCGGGAAACTCTTTGCGTGCCAGTTCAATCGCTTGTGGCACAATATCAACGCCGAGATAATCTTTGGGGTTTATCCCACTAAGGATTGCTCCCCAGCCACAGCCATAGTCCAGCAGTGAAAACTTATCATCATAACCGAATAGTCTGATACGCTCTGCCTTATCTACTAACCCAGCGCCAGAACCATCCTTGCCGTTTTCCTTGTAAATATTGATGTAGTCTGCGATATAAGCATCTCTCATAGCTGGTTGCGTAATAAAGTTGATGAAGTCCCTTCGGTGTAGGCTACATACTCAATCGGAATTTTATGTTTGTCTATCAAATGTTTGCCGGGGAAGTTCTTATTGTCATCGCCCCGCACAAATAGGAGTTCGGCATCAGGATAGGTTCTTAAAACACGGGCAAACTGATCGGCGGGGTCAATGTTTAGAGTTACGTAGACATCGTCCACCAGTTCGGTTATCCAAAGATTGGCTTGTCTCTGTTTAATATTCTGAATCGGTATCTTGCCTTTAATCTGATAGCAGGATTTATCGTCATGCAAAACCACAATGACCTTGCCCTCCCCTGCTCGTTGCCGCATCTGTTTTAAAAGGTTTAAATGTCCCCGATGGCACATATCCATGATGGCGGCCGTAAAGACTACTTTCATGCTTTGATTGACGAGTTGATTTCCCCATAGCGAGGAGTTTTCCAGTCGCCATATCTAATTTGTAAATATTTCTCAATAAAGCGTGGAACAAGAAATGAACCGTATTTAGTCTCTATTTCTTTAGGCGTGCTGATTACTAAAGGATCGTCTTCCCAACGCCCACCCTCACAATAAGAGGTCAGCTTGAGGTCAATCAGATAAAAGAAACAGATGTCTATAAAGAACCCATCCTCGCCCCGGAAGACTGCCTGTTGCCAGACATCGCCATATTTGACGTGTCTGATGAGCTTATAAGACTGTCGGAACTCATCTACCACCCGTTGTGGATCGTGAGTCATTACTGCCACATCAACGTCAGTATCGTGGGGTACGAAGCCATTGTCTCGGTAAAGTCCGAGGGCGGTGCCGAAGGCGAAGTAGTAATTAACCCGCAGTTCTTCCAATATCCTCTTGGTGTCTAAAAGGTAGGCTTCGGGATTTACGATGTTTTCTACTTCAACCATTGTCCAGGGGACATAGTTAAAGACTTCGGTTATCATTTGATTTTCTTTTCTTTATTGTCAAAGCGATTAGCCCAAGAGAGTTTCCATTCGGCAAGGCGGTCAGCGGTTTCAATCCACCAGCTCATGTCCTTCTCGTCCTGGTGGACACGGGACACCTCCTCAAACTCACCCATCTCGATCTTGGAGTAAATCTTTTTAATTAAGGGTCTGGCTTTTTCGTCAATCCGCTTATAACGGGCCATGTTTTCATTAAACCGTTTCTCCAGAGCTTCCATTTCGGCGGAGATGCGAATCTGGTCTTTGCCGATAACTTCCTTTTCGTTTAAAATACTTAATACTTTTTTATCTTCAATTTGAAATCGTCTCATAAGCGTCTGCCCAGAGGTGGGCTTTGTCTTTAATATTATAATTAGCCAATACATAGGCACGGGCGTTAGCGCCCATCTGCCTGCGTACATCCTTATCCATTAAAGTTTCCACCGCACCGATCCAATCTTTCTTAATCATCAGTCCATTAGTGCCGTCTATGTCGTGTTCATAAGGACTGCCCTTGAAGTAATTGGTGATTACGGGTATCTCACACATTGCGGCCTCCAAGAACTTCACATTAGACTTGGCTTTGTTAAAATAACTCTCCCTACGGGGAATCAGCATCATATCCAGCTTCAATTCGTTTAAGACGGTGAAGTAATCAACCATCTCGCACCAACTGACGTGTTCAATATCGGGCATATCGTCCCAAAACCCATACTCTTTCAGATGTACCTTGCTCACCAGAGGGTTTTCTTTCCTTGTCTTGGGGCTATGGAGTCCAAATAAGACCAATTTAATGCGTTTGTCATTATAAAGCGCCCTGATTTCCTTCTTTATGATGTCAAAATCGTGGTAGTAGGCAGTTGAACCGACAATCCCCACCCTTACCCGTTCATCCTCGTTCCTCAATGGCTCGTCCCAGTCTTCGGGGTTGACACAGTTCGGTAGAACCACCACATTCTTGCTTATTTTCCTGTATTCCTCCGCTAAAAACTCGGTGGAGGTGGTTACTAGGTCGCAGTTCTTGATAAAGTTGTTAATCAACAGGTTCTTCATTTTGACGTTTTTCTTAAAACCCTTGTCGTCCAGGTTGTAAAAGGCGTGGGTCTTATCAAGATTGAAGGTGTCATCATTATCAAAGACTATCTTCTTGCCCAACCGCTTCAGCTCAATCGCCACCTTATGATGCTCAATAGTATCCGCCCGATGAAAGACGATAATATCTGAGTTTCTCATCTCGGACAGTTGTTGCGCTATTGGTTTAAGGTCTGGTTCAAGTCCGGCGTAATTACCCATCCAACCGTTATAAAGCAAGGGGAGGAAGCACCGGACATAGTAACAGCCCAGATAATGACCCCCGACAAAGTAAACTTTAGACATAGCGTTTATAGTTTTTAAGTTTCTCCCACTCTTTACTTTCCCTTTTCCTGTCCATTACCCAGAGCATGTCTTGCAAGTCCCACTGCCGGATATTTGCGGGCAAATTCCTCGGGGGTGATTTCTTCTCCTGTCGCACCATCAATGAATGAGTATTCATGTTTTTCAATATCTATTTTTACTTTTCCTTTTGCCATATATTACTGTCATTCTTGGGGAAGAAAGAATGACCCATCCCCCCAAGTAATATAGTTACTTAAACTAATTAGATTTTGCCTTGATCCATACACCCGAAGTATCCCTGTTCTCTATAGCGCCAAAGATGACGTCAGCGACAACGAGAGTACCGAGGTGCTGCAGGATGTAGTCAGTCTGCAAGCGGACGTGGTTCGGGCCGGACATACCAGACGGGTTAGCCACTGCAAAGGCAATCGCCGATGAGTGAGCATAACCACCGTTTCTATGTCCAGTCGTTACCGTCAGTCTGGAAGTGGTGATAACAGGATAGCCATACAGAGTATGGGTCTGTCCTTTCAACACCGGGTTGTTTGCACCAGCGACATTCTGAACCAGAGTGTAGCGGTCAATACCCATGAGTTGATTCCAAACAACGTTCGGATGCAAGAAAAACGCTCTGTCTTCCTGCGGAACATTGGCGGCATCCAAGTAGGCAATAGCCGCTCGGATGTTTGAATCTGCCAGGTTGGCGGACGAAGAGCCGACAGTCTGAGAGAATCCATTGATCAACAGCAACAATGCATCTTCCAAAGAACCCGCAGTCGTGTATCCGGCGTTTTTGGCATATACGTCCTGAGCTTTATAAGAGCCTTTGAACTTAGATGACACAACGTCTTCAATCATGAAGGCAACATGCTTATGGGTGTTGATGGTCAAAGTTATTGTTGAATCAGTGTTGTCCTGCAATACAACCTCGGTGGCCGCAGTCTTGGTCTGAGCGGCCATTTCGGTGATTACGGGACGATGAATGATGTCGCCACCATCCGCAACGTCTTCAGACCAGTCTTCAAAGAAGGCAGCGGCCTTCAGTTGAGCGCGGAAGAAATCGTTTACACGATTACTCCACTTCTCTGGAATTAACATTGCGGAATCGGTAACATCGAAATGCGATGAGCCTAAGCCCATGATATTTGTTTTGTCCTATCGTATGTAAAGAGCTAGAAACCGATTGCTTTGCGGTGTTCTTCCTCGGTCATGCCCACGGCATCTTCAAGGCGTGTAGCCTTGTTAACGCCGTATGAGCCTGTATTTCCTGAACCGCCACTACTTGCTCCTAATTGAGCTTTGGCTTTTTTTTCATCGGCCTTTAATTTTTCGCTAAAGGCTTCAATCAACGGGTCTTTCATGGCTTCCAGTAAGCCGATGTTGTTGGCACGAGCGATTAAGCTGGCCTTCTCTATCAACACCTCGGAAGTTCCCTTGGCAATCAAAATGGCTTCTTCTCTTGTCAAACCGACAGGAGTTTGATTAGTTTCTTTAACTTCTGGCTGTGCCTTTGCTTTTTTTAGCTCAGCTTCAGCCTTTGCAAGCCGTGCAGACAATTGTTTTTTGGTATCTGCGAGCTTGTTGTAGTCCTCTAGGGTTGGGGTTGAATCAACCGCTTCAGACTCTTGTTGAATTTCAGGAGCTTCAACTTGCTCTTCAGGAATTTGAGGAGTTTCCTGTGTCTCTTGAGTTTCCTCGGTCATTTTTTTAAGGGGTGTATGACCACCCAATACCGCTATTAAGGGGTAGCGGTTACCCAAAAATTATGCTGATGGAGATATTGAGGGGCTAAATGAAGCACTGGCGGAAGCTGATGGGGAGATAGACGGCGAAAGAGATGGGCTGATACTTGGGGACTTGCTTTGAGAAATAGAGGGGCTGATTGAGGGGGAATTGCTGACATGTGAGACAAGGGTCATTGCGTCTTGTATAGAAAGTCCAGTAGTTTGCGCAATACGATTAACCATGTCTTGAATAGACTCGCCGGCATTACCACCAATATAAATTCTTAAAGCTTCTTGGGTGATTAGTCCTGTGGTTCCGGCAAGCTTGTTGACTGCGGTCTGAATACTCATACCCTCCAAGCCAGCCATGTTTAATGGGCCAGCAAGACGGTTAAAGTTCTGTTGCGTAGTGTAACCAGAAGCACCGTGCATTGGACTGGGGGAGACTGAGGGCGAAATAGATGGGCTGAATGATGGCGAACTACTCGGAGATAGACTCTGCGAGTATGAAGGCGATATTGAAGGTGATAAGGATGGTGAAGTAGAGGCCATATTATTTATAAACTACCTTGGGCTTGAGTTCCTCGGCGTTTGCTATTTTATCTATTTGTTTTAAAACTCTTTGCACAATTTTAACCGCCTTAGCTCGGCTCATTACTTCCAACTTAATGTGTTCGGCCGATAAGGTTTGTTTGATGTTCTGGGTATTCTGGGTGGCGGCCATCTGTGCATAAAAGAGGTCAAGAATCTCTTGCCAGCCTGCGGTTTGGGTTGTGTTTTTGATATTAGACATTAGTATCTGGCATTGACATCGTCGATTGGTCTTTAGGTTGAGCTATCTGCGGTTGTCCCGCCATCATCAGTTCTTGCTTCTGTTCGGGCTTCAATTTAAAGGCCGTTAAGCCGTTATTTTCTAAAAGTTGAGCAAAGGCTGGGGTATCCACAATCGCCGGAGCTTGGACTGCTAAAGTCAGAGCTTGGATAATGGCATCATTTTGTTGCGCCTTGTCGTACGTTTCGCCTGTTGGGTCAATCGTAAAGCCATATTCAAAATTAAAAAACTTCTTGCCGATTTCTATTTTTCTGCCCTGCTTCTCTAACTGTTGTTCGGTATCGCCTTCTAGGGCTTGGGTGATTTCAGGGGTCATCATCAATCCTGGATTCATCTCCGTGAACTCAGCCATCCTCTTGGCCTTGACTGCTTCGTCATACATAGCGACATTATCCTCATCGCCCGCTAAATCTAAAAGCTCCTCTCGGTTCCAGTCTTTAACCAAAGAGGGGAGGATGTATTCTTGGATTACATCTTTCAGTGGTTCGGCAATCCTGTTGCGCATCTGCTTAAAGGCGCTCTTGGAGGCATTAGACATTAAGGCTTGGCCTCTAAAGGTTGTGCCACTCGGTAACTGATCGCCCGTTGCAACGTCTGGGAGCATTAGGTTCTTTCTTACCTGCGCTTCAATGCGGTCTAGTTCATTTAAAAGAACCCCAGCCGAGCGGTTATCAATGCCAATCTGTTGTAAGTCGGCTGAAGTAATGATTTGCCCAGAGATGGCGCCCCTCAGGACGTTACCCTTGGTATTAGGGTCATTAGAGCGGAGCAACAACAGGGACGCAATGGCCGAACTAGCGGCATTCTCATTAACCAAAGTATTGGCTCTTTCCTGTATGACAAAGTTAGTCTGATATGCACCCTTGCGTAACCAAGAACCAGAGTATTTGTCCAGATGAAAGTCAAAGTATTTACAATCTTCCGGCTCAATTTCTTCTTCAAAAGCAATCACGGCGTTAGCACCATAACCAGCACCAATTATATGCTTGTATTTCTTTTTCTTGTCGTCTTCACCCACATAACCAGTAAACTCCCAGACCTCACGCTTCTCAAAGGAGCTGTTGTTCTGTTCAGTCGGAGCGGCAATAATCATCTCTTTAGCAACATCTGAATACTTGTCTTTAATCTCTTCGTCGGTCAGATAGTGTAATTCAACGATGTTGGTGTCTTTAATGTCCTTAACCGAGGGGTCAAAATATAAGTTCCTAAGATCACAGGGTTCAATATCGTTGCGTCCGTCCTTGTCTACGAGTTTCCAAACAAAAGACCCAAACTCATATACGAGCTGGGTTAAATCATCTATTTTAACACTTAAATTGTTTTCATCCGCCCACTTCTTAAAGCGGACATCCAATATCCAGGACTGGATATGGTTAGCTTTGCCCCGACCAATGGCTCTAAAGTCTTTGGGGTCAAGGTCAATGTTCTTCGAGCCGTGAGACACATAGGGTTTGACTACGTTCCAAAAGATGGCGTTTTCGTCAGTGCATTCCACAAACTTATCATTCTTGTAGAAGTAGATGCGATTGATGGTTTCCCGGTGATTAAAAGGAAGCCCCTTGATTATCTCAAAAGGCTGGGCTGAATCATCTATGATTGATTTAACCTGTGAGCCGATGGTTTTCATTTATTTGAACGGAGATTTAAAGTTTGTAAAATTGTTAACCACTGCGCCGGCAATGGAATGGTTATAAAGTGCATAGCGGAGAGCATCTAAGCAATGGTCGTTTTCTTTGATAGGCGTTTCTTTCTCGTTCTGATCAGGTCTCTTATCGGGATATCGATAGGTTTCCAGTTCCCAAATAAGATTAACGCAGCTATCAGCAATGTGCAGTCGTCCTTGTTTAAAGAGTTCCTTAACTTTGTCAATTCCTGCCTCCACATCTTTCGATGTTTCAAGGCAATTAACTCCGCCTCGGATAAGTTCAGCGATACGGTCAGGTTCCGCAGGGTCTGGGTAGGCTCGGTTCGCTTTGAAGAGGGCGCACGCTTGGATGATGTTTTCATTCGTTTGTCCGGTTTTATACCACTCATCGGTTACCCAATAACCATTGTCGGAATCAACAACAATCCGCACAACAGCAGCGGGATTAGTATAGCCAAAATCAATTCCCAGGATAACTTCTTTAGGTGCATTAGTTGTAGTTTTTAAATGAAATACCCTGTTAAACTCTTTATAGACTAATCCTTCTGTGCGCCTGAAATCCGCCATATACTCTTGGGCGAATCTATCCTCTGTGATTTGTTGTTTAGCCTTATCAATCTCTTCAGCAGGTATAAATGGATTGTCGTAGCTAGTAAAGTGAAATGATTTAAAATCCGGATCCTTAGATTCAAGATTGTATAGGTCATAAAAGTGATTAAAGCCTTTGGGGGTGGAGATAAAGAGAACCTCGCCCTTAGTGTCGGTCAGGGTCGGCCGTAAGACCTCTTGCCAGTTCACCCAGAAGTTGCGCATCATGGCGATCTCGTCAATGACGATGAAGTCAAACCTCTGGCCCCTGAGGGTTTCAACTGATTCCCAGCCCCGTAAAAAGATTTTAGAAGTGCCGCCGGATACTGTATTTATTTGTATCTCCAGCCGTGATTCATTGATTTGGTTAGCTATCGGCTGACACCTCTTTTTTAAAAGTTCCCAGGCAATGTCTCTGGCCTGTTGGTAGGTGGGGGCGATATAAACTACGTTCTGATCAGCTTTAAAGACCGCTTTACCGAGTATCTCCTCTACTGCGAGTACAGTTTTCCCGAACCTTCTGCCTGAGCAGACTACCCTAAACCTGCTCCGGCTCTTGGCGATCAATTTCTGGTTCGGGTGTAGTAACATATTTATCTAAAATACTCTCGTCCATTTTTATAACATTCACGGTAGATTCGCTCTTGTTAATCATTCCCTTTAGGGCTACGGGCATCACGATCGCTTTCATCTCTTCCAGGTTCCCCCCCTGTTCATCAATACGCCTAAGCTCCTTGTTAGCAATCTTGTTAGCAAGTTCTGTGTCTACGTATTTCTTAACCTCTTCGGCGATTGTTTTTCTACCGCCGCCGGGGTTGCCAAGCGCATACTGATTTCCTTCAGGAGCAGCCATATATTTAAACACTTTATTTAATCTAATCTTCGCTTTCTTCCGGCTCCTCCATTACCTCACCATTAACGA
>Ga0100403_1002566_pt1 | contig 14377 bp, 5 predicted proteins | sample CryGeymet201501t_FD_83663 | JGI IMG/M metagenome (GOLD analysis project Ga0100403, IMG submission 83663) | Groundwater microbial communities from Crystal Geyser aquifers in Utah, USA - Crystal Geyser metaG 2015-01t | ecosystem: Environmental > Aquatic > Deep subsurface > Groundwater | place: USA...
GCAAGTGCCAACTTGCAAGAGGGGGGCGGAGCGCCCCCTGTCTTGAGAAGTAAATCAAATATTTAGAATCATTGAGATGTGGTGACCAGGTGGCTTTTCCACTTTTTACCGCGCACAGTTTAAATTCAGGCGGCGAGACTTGTTTGTTGAAACTTCTCTCTTATATATGCGGCTCGTTTAGGGTGGAGGTCCTGAGGTTTGCGGCCACCGTATGAGAGGCGTTGCATGGTTTGTTCGACATCTGTTTTCAGAGAGTTTACCGAACTCTGCATGCAGCCAAACTTAGTGGAGTGAAGCTTCTGAAGGCTTGTGGCGAGGCTTTGTGCGAATCTTTCGATACTCTCATCAGAAAGCGTCAAAACTCCGTCAATCCAGGCCCATTCCGTTAGCATAGCGATTTCGCGTCTCATATTGACTCTATCGGATAGGCGAATGTTAAGCTTGAGTAAAGATATGAGAACAAAAGCAATACATATTGGGGCTGCGATATTGGGGATAGGGGCGCTATTTTGGTTGAGTCGGGAGCCAAGTCCAGAGGAGGTCAAAACTCAAGATCTACAATTCATCAAAAAGGCTCTTGGCGAAAAGGATGCTCTGATTGGGGGACGTAAAGAGACTGATACGGTTTTGGCACTTCAAAGAATTGCACAATATCAGGATGCTGAACTGTATTTAGATGCCCTCGAGCTTTGGTTTGAGGAGATGTCTCGCAGTTCTCAAAACCTGCTTTTGCGAAACCTGGGTAGTTTTTTGGTGGATTCTCAAAGAGCTAGAGACTTTGTGTCTCAAAAGTTTGTAGAATTTGGCGATGAGCAAAAGATGATTGTGATGTCCGCTATGGAAGCTTGGAATTCCGAAATTTTAGATACTCAGCTTAAAAGTCTCTTTAAAGAATGGACTCAGTCTGATTCGAGAGGAATCTATTTGGTAGAGTTTCTCTCCGGAAAGCCTCAGTTTTTGTCTCAAGAAGATATACATGTGGAACTAGATCGGGCCGTAGAAAGTTTTATGAAAGAGATGAATTGGGACCGCTTGCCAAAATTTCGATCGAAACAAGTTTTGAAAAATTTAGAAAGTATCGATTCTACGAAGACTTCTGAAAGGCTTAAAGCATTTCAGAAGTTATTGGAGTCTTTTTCAGAACCTGATTGAACTTAGCGCCTAATGTTGATGACACTAGTGTTTCTTCTCAGAAGCACAATGTCACTCGATGTGGGACTGTTCACATGGTACACGTCCATACCTACACCGTCCAAGTTGCTTGTTTGACCTACCGCTGGCACTGCATCTCTAGCATTAAGGAGTTCCGTCAAACCATCTTTCGTAAGCCCCATGATGGTCGGGTTGGAGCTATCTGCGACACCTCTAACCGACGATAGTTCTCGGCTAAGGCCAGAGAGAATAGGAAGGGTGTTCGTAGCTCCAGATCTGTAAGAAGCGTTTTCTGGAGAATTAGCTGAAGAATCTACGGCTACACCGTATGTTGTGCTTCCAGAATCCCATATGCTATCAAAATGAAGAACGGTAACAGCCTCAGATCCCGCGCCAGTATAAGGATAGTTAGAGGTCCCGTCAGAATAAGGTTGGCTTGGAGGCACGAAGTTCGAAACAAAATCGCCTCCATTGGCGGCATTTTCTCCTAAGAAGAATTCATCGAGAGCCCCTTTAAAGAATTCTTTGTCTGCAATACCATCAGCATTCGAGTCGGCACCACCAATGAATATCGGGGCCGTATTGGCTGCGAAGTTGGCGCGATCCCCTGAGACGATAGTTGTCCCACCTTCAAGAACGCCATTCACCCAAATGCTAGCTTGAAGCTCGTCATCAGAAGTGTCTGGCGTGGAGTCGGTTCCGTTTGTCCATTCCCAAGAAACTCGAATATGAGTTTGTGTACCTGCATACCATTCATTGGTGCTTGATTGAACTTTTAGAGGCGTGTCGAAAATACCAAGTCCTAGATAGAAAGCGAGCTTACCATCGGACTCAAATCGTAGTGTCCAGTTTCCAGAAGTTGATTGAGGAACAGATCCATTACCCCCGGTACCTTTGTAGACAAGGGTCTTAGGCGTGATTAGTGAAGAATTGATTTCCGTGTCAGTCCTAAACCAGAAGTCCATTGTCCCGGCATCGTCAGGAGTTGAAGCCTTGTCTAATATCTTGATGTGATCATTAACACCATCAAACTCCGCCACTTTACCAAAGAATTCCTGTCCAGCAACTTTGTAGGTGAAGTGACGACTTTCAGAAGTATTCTGACTTACGTTCTCATGAATAGTAGAAAGGCCGTTGTTGGTCGCAATCACAATCAAGTTTTCGCCTGTGGTAAGAGAGGAATCCTTTAAGACATCAATGTCAGAAAAGTCTAATGTAGTCAAAGAGCCTTGGCCCGCATTTGAGTTATAAGTGCGATCGGTCGTCAAGGCCCCAGTTAGATCAGACGCAAAAGTAGCACTTGAGATTTGAGCCCTGTGGAGTCCAACATTCTTTTCGCCGAAATAAAGAGTTCCATCCGAAACCAGACTTATGGCTTGTACGACATTTGTGGTCGCTATTTGAGCCGATTGAATTGTAAAGGTCGACGCATCATTGCTATCTATGATTTCGAACAGCTGAACTCCTGCATTGGTCGCAAGAGCTACATATTCATTTCCGTTGAACTGAGTGTAGGTGATGTCATTGACAATCTCATCTGTTAAAGAAGTAAAAGACCCCTCGGAGGTCCAAGAACCGGTGTTTCTTCCCGCGATATCTCGACTCTGAACTCCAGAAGCTGTGAACCTTAAAACCCTGTCTCTCTTGAAGTCTATAAGAAGAAAAGCTCCGGCTGAACCCACGGAGTTTCTCTGGGCAATGAAGATTTTTCTCTCTCCAGCTGCAATGCTAACTGGTCTGCCTTTCGCAGAGTCAATCATGTTGCCTAATCCGCTATTCGCTCTCATCCAAAGTTTGTGCGTGGTCATGTCAATGAAGTCCAAACCAAACTCAGTTCCAATGAGCATCACCCGATTTGGGAACTCTCGTTTGCTGGAGCGAATATTGGTGACAGCATTTTCCAGATACCAAGATTTGGTGTTGTCATATTTCCAATCATTGTCAAAACTATTGATTGCTGGATCAAAGGCATCAAAGACTCGAACCGCTTTTACAGAGTTGGAGTTTAAAAGTGAGCTGCCGTCTACGACTGTAGCGGAAGTCCATGTGGGGTCTGAAGGATCGGCGGTAAGTGAGAGGTCAACAGAAGCTGTTTGGCTGTCGTCCGATGCGAGTTTCGCGATAAGGGTGGCGCTACCTCTTCTAAGCCTCTTCAGGCTCGTGGTTAGAGAGTCCTCATCTGGATTGCCTTGCAGTAGTCCAAAGAGGCTACCTGTGGATTCCCAGAAGGCGCTCTCGAAGCCCACAAAGTTGGCGTAACTATCAACGTTGCCAAGCTTAGCTGTGATTTGTTGGTCAGAGAGTCCAGCATTGTTGGCAATAATGGCACCGTTTACATCAACGATTCTCAAACAAGTTGTTGCTGAATCCGGTGCGATTTCAAAAGTGTTTGATGTTCCAGCAAATGAGGTGCCGGTGGTGTTGGTCGCCGTAATCCACACTCCATTCATGGCTTTTTTGAGCTTTAAAGCGTTGCCATCAGCCGTCGAGATTCGACCTACTCCCGAGCTAAATAATATAGCTTGAGTAGGAAAGGATTGAGTATAGCTTCCGCCGCAACCACTCTTTACCTCTGTGGTGCCGTTGTTGTGAGTGAAGCGAATAGCTTTCTGGCCTTGGAAGCTAGTCACTGTGTTGCCTGTTCCACCAGCTCCAGCTTTCGCAGTGATCGTCAATTGAATATCTTGATTGGCAAGGTAATCGTTGATCGAATTGGAATTGGAATCAGTAGATGGCGCTGGGTCTAGCGTTACAAGAAATGATGCTGGAGTTTCTAAAATGATTCCAAAGTTATTGAGCTGTTTCGTTTTAGTTCCATTGGAATTTGAAACAGCCTTGATGTTGTAGCGACCAGCTCCAGCGGCAGAAGTCACAGTAGCTTGTACTCCTGAGGTGTTGCTAAGTGTTGCTGCTGATAGCGGAGTCCCGGGTGCTGCTGTCGTATATAGTGTCCATGCAACGCTATGGTCTCCGATGAAGTTCCCGAATTGGTCGTATCCCGCGGAGAAGAAGGTCGGGTAAGTGTTGACGTAGTCTTCGCCGTCTTGAATTTCAAAGCCATTGTTGCCGGCTTCGCTTCGAATTCGTAGGAAGTTAAATGAATCAGGAGTGATTTCGATAGAGGTAGAACAAGGAGTTTCAGTAAGTCCGCTTGCAGAAGCTTTGAAGTAATAGGTTCCTGATTTCTTCAATAAAAGAGAGGTGGCTGTAGAAGTGCCAGCTATCGTAGTTCCCGTGACCTCGAACGCACTTGTTAAGTTGGCTACCGTGGTTCCGTTAGCCATTGGGTTGGTGACAGTTGAGGATGGTGTTGTGCACCCTCCATTATCATAAGCAACAAGGTCAATGGATTTTCCAGATCCCGAAGCTCCTACAAAGTTTCCATATTGGTCTGCAACAAAAACCACAGGCAATGTTCCGTTTCCATTGAGGTCAACTCCCGCAGTTAGGGATCCTGAAACAGAGGGTTGTTCTGACCAACGAAGTTTATCGGGAGCTCCAGGGCTTACGTTGATGGGATTGTCAGAGCAGGTGGCTGTCGATGCGAACCCGTTAACTGTCGCAAGCAGACCCCACTGCCCTGATGCTCTAAAATCTAGGCTATCGGCTCGAGCTACACCACCGCTGGTGGCAAGATTCCCGGGTGTGTGTGCGAGTAAGGCTTGAGTCGCGGCTCCTGGATCCGTATCACAGCCGGTATTCCAGGTTCGAAGCTCCAAGTCAATTTGGTATGAAGCATCGTCGTTTAGGTTGCCGAACGGGTCATAAACGGAAAAATCAACATTTGATAGAACGTCATCGGCATTGGTCGCTACCGGGGAATTGAATAAGGATGGGAAGCTGACCTTGTTTGGGCTGGCAGCTTTAACGGTAAGATCTTGAGCATTAGATGCTGAGCAGGCGGCTGTGAGAGATCCGTTCGAGGCTTTCACTCCGATTTCGTAAGTTCCAGAAAGTCTGTAGGCAAAGTTGCTGAAGGTAACGTTTCCGGTACTAACTGCCACAGAGTTATTGTTATAGGCCGACGCGCCTGGGGAATTGGCGGTGGATGGAAGAACAGCGGTCGAAGGTGCGCCCGTACAACCAGACCCATCTGGGAAAGCTTCGGCTACTAGGTTGTAGCCCGAGGCTGAGTTAATGATGTTGCCATACTGGTCTCGGATCTCTGCGGTGAGGTTAAAGGAATTCGAAGCCTTATAGTTGCTTGGCAAGGTGCTTGTGATCGCAATATCATTGGCTGGTCCTGGAGCGATTGTGAAAGAGGTGGAGCATCCCTTGATGAGTCCCGATGTCGCTTTGATGCGATAGGGCATCCCTTCACTCTTTTTTGTGATATTAAAGCCGGAGGAAGTAAACGATCCCGCATTGAATGACGTTGTGCCTTTATCAGTATAATCAAATTTATCATTCGCAAGCGTAGTTCCGCTAACACATGTTGAGTCATTCGTAGTCATAGGGGTCAGGGTGACACCCTGTGAGTTAGAAACGACGTTGCCTTTTGAGTCGCGAAGTTCCACTGTGGGTTGCGTCGTAAGTGCGACCCCCGCATCTCCGTTGACAGGCTGGGCCGTGAACTCAATAACTGATGGGTCTCCAGGAATAATCGTTGTGGAGCTTGGTAGACAGACGTTGACATCGGGGTCTCCTGTCCATTGCGCTCTCCAATAAATTACGGCACCCGAGAGAGTATAAAAAATATTTTGCCCTGAAAAATTGAAAGTTCCTGTGGAGCTAGCTTTACTTCTGTTTCCTTCAATAGGTCCGGTAGCCGACGGTGTCGACGTACAAGCTGAATCGTCGTACGGTATGAGTTCTACGGTTCTGCTCACGCCGACTGTCGGGTTTCCATAAATATCTTTGAGGGAAAAAATCGGAAAAGTAAAAGCCGTGTCAGCTTTGAGTGGACTTGCAAAAGTAAAGGTAGGAGCTGTGATTTCTGCTGGAGTTCCGCCCTTGATAATTATCGACTGTGAACAATCTCTGACAGAGCTATTTGAGCTTAAGTAGGCCGCAATATAAAGCTCGTCGCCCGCAGCATTCACAGTTAGATTACTACTCGTTGCAGTTCCAGAAGATGTCAGCAGTGAGTCATAGGTAACGGCATCGGTACTTGCATCTGGAGCCAATTCAACAATACTTCCAGCTGTACAGCTTGAGTCTGTGTGCAGGGAGAAGTCGACATTCAAATCGGCGGAGTTAGTTGCTAGGTTATCGTGGGCATCGTAAATTTCAATAGATGGTTGCGTCGTTAATGAAATACCGGCGTCACCATTTGTGGGGTCTACGGTGTATGCTAATTTTGCTACAGCTCCTGGGTCTACTGTGACAGAATTTCCTAGACAGGAATCCGTGAGTGTATCAACGCCACCAACGATAGCTCTTAAATAATAAGTTTCGGCAGTACGGATCGTATAATTTCCAAAGTTCACATTTCCATTCTGATTCGAGTCTTTGGTGGCATTTTCGACAACAGGCGATGTCATGCTAGTGCACAAAGCATCAGTGTAGGTTTGGATCTGGACGGATTTCACCTCTGTGAGCAGGTTTCCGTAGATATCTTTCAAATTAAGAATGGGGTTGTTGTTGAGAGGGGCATCCGCATTATGGCCTGTAGCTCCAGGTGATTGACTCCAAATAATTTTGGTTGCTGTATCCGAGATAGAAGTGAAGGAATTACTACATAGACTTTCTGTGATCGTTGTATTGCCGGAGTCGATACCAAAATACAAACCCTCGCCTGTAAGCCGGTAGTTCAATGAGCTAACAGAGGCCACGCCAGAGATGGTAGAGATAGCACCGTAGCTTATCTTGGGTTGTCCCTCGGGAGTTGTGGTGCTCGATTCATGTAGCGTCTCACAAGTTGCATCAGTGAAAACTTCAACATCCATGGTGACAGCTCCGCCACTGGTAAATCTATTGTTCCAAGCATCTACGACCTCTAAGTCGAAACCAGGCCAATTGACGCCTACTTTTTTATTGCCAGAAATGGGGTCTGTACCGCTGAGGTAGCGAATCTTGTAAGCAGGTCCGTGAGTGATTTGGAAATTGTCGGAACAGGCGCTGTCTAGTGAGTCGGAGTCAGGTGTTCCATCAGAGTTATTGTCTACGAAGGCTTCGAGTCGAAGAACGGAGGCCGTCTTTCTGAAAAATAGTGATGAGAACGTGGAAACGCCTGCAACGGTATCCGTGGCAGTTCCTCCGAGGAACTCTGCAGATGATGGAGAACCGTTGCAATTTGCGGCTTCATGCACACGAAGGGCAACTTTTTGGCTATCGACAACGCGGTTGTTCCAGTCATCGGTGATGATTACGTCGACTCCGTCGTCGCTAAAGTTTTGGTCTGCTGGCGTGGGACCCGTTGCAGGTTGGCTGTTGAACGCTAACTTGCTCGCCGGTCCTGGTACGATGTTGACAGTTCCTAGGCAGATGTCCGCAACTCCGCTGGCGTCAGTTTCTGCAAGGATGTCGATCTCTTCAGCTTCTCGGTAGTAAAGACTGCTAAAGCTTACGGTTCCGTTTGAAAGGGGGCCACTGGCGTTTTCGAGGCTTCGAGTTGCCGGGGGGGTGGCTGCGCAGCTAGTACTGCCAGCGCGAGCTTCTAGAGAGATGCTGTATCCTGATTTGATCGAGTTGCCCCATTCATCAGTGATTTTTAATACGGGAGCCGTAATCTTTTCGTGAGCTCCAATATCGCCTGTTGGTAATGAATTTGTTTGTACCAAGGTTTGCGGATTGTCGGCCAATAGCTCTATTGGATTCGTAGTACAAAGTTTGGTGAGGCCACCTGAATTGGCACTTAGATAGATACTGCGAGCTCGATTGTAAGCGAAGTCAGAAAAAGTAGCGAGACCATTAACATTGCTGTTTTCGATGTTTGTTCCAGCTGGAATGGCGTCTACTCCGCTTGGTGTTTGCGTCTCAGCCGCTGTGTTACACCCAGCATCAGTATGGACTGCAAGTGTAATGGTCTGGGCTGCATCCACATCGTTGCCCCAGGTGTCCGTGATCTGAACTGAGGGAACTGGTGAGAAACCATTTTTGATAGATACGGTTGTCGTAAAGACAGATTTCCAGGTCATTTTGGCTGCGACCCCAGCCGACACTACAGTATCTAAAGAGGCGCAAACTGTGGGTACGGCACCAGATCCAAGAGTTGCCCCTAGGCGCATCGTGCCAGCAGTGCGAAGTCTCAAGTTTGCAGCCGCAAAATCATAAATTCCTAAAGCATTGCTTATAGAATTATTTTCTAGGGTGACTGTTTTCGGAGTGGTACATCCACCGGATTCGAAAATATTGATACTTACATTTTCTGTGGAGCCTGAGTTGATATTGCCCCACTGATCAACGAGTTTTAAAACGATGTTGTTTGAAAAAGCATTCTGAGCATTGTGTGTTGTCGGCACGCTGTTTACAAACTCCAAAGCATCGGGGTCATCGGCTGCTACCGCAATAGCACTCGAACACGCCGTTGTTTTCTCTGAAGCTCCACCATTATCGGTTGCTTGAAGATGGTAGCTTCCGATACGACGGATATTAAAGCCGGTGAATGTGGCGAATCCTGCATTGGTTGGAGCGGTTTGATTTGCTTTTAATGGGGCCCCCGAAGGCGCGGTGCCTGTTGCTTCAGTGTCGCATTGATCATCAGTAAATAGTTTGATTTCTACGTTAATAGCCGATCCGTCACTTACAAGGTTACCATAAAGGTCCGACGCCTGAACTTTCGGAGTTGCTGTCATGGCGACACCAGCTTTCTGTTCGGAAGTCGGAATTTGAGCCCACTCAATTGTAGCTACGGGCCCCGGATCGATGTCTATCCCTTCCGAACACACTGTGCTAGCTAATCCTGGTGAAAAAGCTTTTAGGTAGATTACTGCGTCCAATTCGTAGTTCAGGCTATCGAAACTACCGACTCCAGCAGCTGCGGTGATTTGCCCATTTTTGAGTCTCCCTGGATCGAGCACTTCAGTATCACAGGTTGGGTCGGAATAAGCTTTGGCGCTAATCGCATTCGTGGCATCATCAATAAAGTTTCCGAAAACATCTTCGACGTCTACTTGAAATTTTCGAGTCAAAGCGACACCAGCCATTCCTTCGGTATCAGGCTGCTGCCTGATGGATAGCTTATTGGGAACACCGGGCTTAATGTCAATTGAGGGTGTACTGCGTACAGCAAGGCTCGAACTATTGAATGTTCCAGATGGGTCAATGGTAAGACTAGCATTGGCAATCTTTGGAGTAACTTTTAGAACCGCTCGACCATTTGTAAGAGCGCCTTGGTTGTCGATGGTGGCATTTGGTGCTGGATTAATTGCTGATGAGTATGGGGGCACTACAAATTCCGTCACAATATTGTGAAATTCGTCCAAGATGTAGACATCACTACTAAACTGCACACCAGCTCGTTGAAAGTTTAACCCACTACTGTCGAAGGCACTTCCTTCGTTAAGAAATCCAGAGTTGAGACCCTCGCCCGGTGCGAGTACCGCAATCTTAGAGGGAAAGCCGGCTAGAACCTCTATGTTGCGAGTGATGGAACGAATGTTGATTCCATCAATGAGTAAGTTCGCTTTTAATGTGATGGTTTCCGCTCTGCGATAGAAGACATCCGAAAATGAAGCTGTGCTATTAGATAAGCCTTTTTGAAGAGTGCCACTAAGAAACGATGCATTTCCAAGTCCAAGCGATATTGACACGTTTACAGCTGGATCTGGTTCTTCATCGGTAAGGTCAGGTTGATAGAGTTCTCCATATTGATCATAAACGTCTGCTCTAAAGGTAGGCATCGCATCAGCTAATGAAACCGAGTATTGGGAGTCAGGTGTGATGCCCCACTTAATAGATGTCGGAAAGGGAGGTCCCCCGGTGATAACGTCGAAAATATACTCGTATTCGATGCTAAGATCGCGAACGGAAATGGTGATCTTCTGATTTTCCAAAACAGAACTCGGAGCTCTAAATGAACTCGAGGCGACACCGTCTTCATTTGTCGACGCAATTGTCCCTTCGACGACAAGGTCTGATGATCCTTGAGCCGTAAAAATCACGTCGAAATTGCTAGCCGCACGTCCTTTGCTGTCGGTGAGCCTCACTCTGATGATGTTTTCTACACTTCCGGCGGTGACAAATTCGGGTTTTTCAACAAGTTCCAAACTCAATCCAAATGTGTTTGCTGATGCCGACTCATTTTCCGAACCAAAACAACCACTCAACAGTATTAAAGCAAGTAGGGATAAAATTTTGTTAGTTAGATTCATTTGTAATCCCTCCTTCCTTATTTCTTATAGCTTCCCACGCAGATAACATCGTTCGAACCTGCGGAAATTCCTGTTGTCGTCAGTGTCCCAGAGGCAGCCATGGACCAAGCCTGAGAGGGGTCTCCCGCCCAAGAAGTCGCCGCCCAAAATTTGTCTCCCGTTGAGTTGTCACGGTCGAAACCAAAGACATAGCGGAGTCCGTTCAGATCTCCTCTGATAAGATCACCCCTTGTGGGAAGCCTCCAATAGACTTTTTCGCCCACATCATCGAGTTCTGCTTTGGCGGTCTCGCCTAGGTTGGCAAAACCAGAAACTTCTGCACAGTAACTTTCTGGTGAGGCATTGTTGATACTGCAAAAACTAGATCCAAACGAAGATTGGTTCACGCCGGCAGCCTTACAGTAATGTACGCCTCGGGCCACTACATCAGTCCACAAGAGAAGGGTGTTGTCGTCGCGCCATACAGCCGCGTTGTTTGATGCATCTCTGCTAACAAGTGTCCAAGAACCTTCTCCAAAGATTCCTTTTTCGCTGCCAATCCATGTTGCGGATGCAGAGTATGTACTTGCACAGTCGGCAATCCGATCGCTTACAGAACCTGTAAGACCGCAGTCACTTGTGAATGACGCTGTTAGATCCTGTACCCCGCCGCTTCGAATGTCTAAGTCGGTAGCAGCTGGTGTATCCCTGTAGTACGACGGGCGAGTAGATTCCTCAGCAACGCTAACAGGGTCTCCGCTTCCATAGGTTCGTAAGGCGGTTGAACTAGAAAGGTAAGCGATTGAGACATTCTGTACAGCGCCATCTTCCCCGCCAACTGGAATTCCGCAAGAATTAAGCGAAAACAAAAACAGCAATGCGCACAAACTCTGAAGAGTCCTTGCGAATTTACTTCGGCTAACAATTGTTAACCTGCTATTTTGTCCCGTTAAATTATCCATAAACGCTCTGTATTTTTCGGTATATATATATATATAGTAGAGGGCAAATCGATGAAGTTAGTGCAAAGTCTTCGTGAAGATTTCGTGAGGAATGCCGGATTTGGCTAGATTTGGAGAGAGGGGGAGGGCAAGAGAAATAAAAAGAGAAAGCCCATCCCTCCCTCTCTCAGGTTCTTTGTTAACATTCTGTTAAGAAATGTTATTAAAATTGGTGGAAAAATCTGAGAATGGTCCCCTTGGGCTTAGTTATGATTTAGCCAAAACAGATTCTTTTGGCAAAATTCTATGAGATAAAAGTTACGTAGCCTCTATGGGCCGTATTTGAGGGGATGTGAGCTGCGAGATTTTGGCCTTGTCACCTACGATCCAAACGAGATCACCTGCTTGAAAGACCATTTCGGAGTTGGGATTGAGGTGCCTCTTTCCATCTCTTTCGATTCCTACGACGAGTCCCGAGGTCTTTTCGCGAAGTTCGGATTCTCTAATTGTTTGTCCAATGAGCGGCGAGTTTTCTCCGAAAATCACATGTATCAGACTGGCTTCGTCGGACGATTCTTCCGTTGAATCTGGCTCTTCTTCCGGACAAGATTCATCAATAAAGCGTTTGAAATTTTGCAGCTGGTCATCCGTTCCTATAACTCCAAGGCGGTCTCCTGGATAGAGTGGAGTGCCCGGGGGAGGTGCCATGATTCGATTTCGACCTCTCTCGATAATAGCTATTGTGACTCCAAACTTTTCTCTAACAGCAATCTCTAAAATGGTGTTACCAATAAAGTTAGCTTCGGCTGGAATTTTAAATCTGGAAATGTGTGCATCCCAAGGGGCTAGGGCCGGTTGTACGGGAACTTTTTTGCTAGCGATCTCACGTTCATTGAGGTTTTTTAAGAAGCGACTTTCAAACCAATGATAAGTCGTTTCTACTCTTCCCCAGAAAAATATTCCGACGATCATCAGTGTGGCGACAATGAGGCTGATTCCGAACTTGAACGATCCAAACTTTAAAATGAAGGCCGATAGAAAGACAAGAGATAGTGTAATCCTAAGAGCCTCTACGACGATCAGGGGACTTAAGCTTCTGACCTGTGCAAAGACTTCACGGATAGAATTTTCTTTGTTCCCGCCAAAGGCTAGAGCCCATAAGAAAGGAAGGGCTAGGGTCAGCATTCCAACAATCAGAGTGACCCGGCCGAGCAGACCTGTTCCGAGCTGGCTATAGATAAAAGGTTGAATGAATCGATCACCCAGGGCGAAGAGGGCGATGATGATCACGCTATTGATGGCGCTGCGAAGAATCTTCTGAGAAAGTAGTTTGCGCCATTCGCTGGTGCTACTCGCACTTCTAGCCGCACTACTGTAGTTGAGTAGTGCCTGCCTCCAGCGTGTGGGAAGTTTTCGATCGAGAAACTCATAAGCAGGTTCTGAAAATCGAATTGAGTATGGCGTCAGTAAGGTCGTTATCGCGGATACGGCGACGGCAATGGGGTAGAGGAAGCTACTCGTGACTTTTAGCGATGCTCCAAGAGAGGCGATGATGAATGAAAATTCACCGATTTGTGCCAAGGTAAAACCGACTTGCATCGAGGGCTTGAGGGCTTGGCCTGAAATGAGGGAGCCGATTGTTGCACTGATCGATTTACCAAATACCAGAACGGTTGAAATGATAATAATGGCAAGGGCATGGTTGGCCAGGATGTTGGGATCTATGAGCATTCCGACAGAAACGAAGAAGATTGCAGCGAAGAGATTTTTTACGGGTTTGAGAAGTTTTTCGATGTCTTCCGCTTGTGGTGTTTCCGCTAGGATTGATCCCATTAAGAAGGCGCCGAGTGCAGGCGAGAAACCGGCAGCAGCCGAGGCAAGAACAGTGGTGAGGCAGAGACCAAGTGCGACGACAAGCAAGGTTTCATCATTGAGGAAGGCTTTTGTTTTTCTAAGAAACGTCGGAACAGCGAAAATCCCGAGAGAAAAACATAAAACAAGAAAGAAGCCCAGCTTGGCAGTGGCGCCTAAGAGCGCCGCTCCTTCGAACTGTTGTCCAACGGAAACTGTCGTCAAAATGACTAGCAATAGGACCGCTACGAGGTCTTCGATAATCAAAACGCCGAAGACTAGAGAAACGAATTTCTTGTTTTTAAGACCGAGTTCTTCGACGGCCCGAATAATGATAGTGGTTGAGGATATGGCGAGGATGCCTCCGAGAAAGAGGCTGTCTGAATGTTTCCAGCCCAATAGCTGCCCTGTGAAATATCCCAGCGTCATCATGCATGAAACTTCGATGATTCCTGTGATGAGGGCCGATGTACCTACTTTGGTGAGTTTTTTGAAGCTGAATTCGAGGCCTAAGCCGAAAAGTAGGAAGATCACGCCGATCTCCGCCCAGGTTTGGATGCTAGGAAGCTCTGACACCACACTTCCGCTCCATAAATGGGGCCCAATGAGGAAGCCGGCAAGAATATAGCCCAGGACCACGGGCTGTTTGAGCCACTTACAGAGGACCGTTGCCAGGCCGGCGGAAGCCAGAATGATAGCGAGGTCATGAATAAGGGCAGGAATGTGGGTCACGCTAATAGACTAATATTATTTAGATCTTTTCGCCACATTCCGTGAGCAAGAAGCTGGACGTTCTTTTGACCTTTTGCTAGCAAAGAGCCTCAACAAGATCCCATCTTGGGGTCATGACGGAGAGGTGGCCCCCACGTGTGTGGCAAAAGCTGACTAAATGTCAGGTTTTGAAACATCCGTGGTAGAGGACATCCAAGAATTCCATCGAGCGAATGCTCGATAAACGGAGAGGTGGCCGAGTGGTTGAAGGCGCACGATTGGAAATCGTGTTTGGTTTAATCGCCAACGAGGGTTCGAATCCCTCTCTCTCCGCCATATATATGTTTGGCTTCCAGCCAAACCGATTCTAAGGAGTCGAGGATTTTCGGTTCTACCCGATTCATGGTGGGTTATTCTCAAAACAATTTTAAGAACAAGCATTTAGCAGCCTCAATCTGTAATTGTGGAAGCTTCTAAAACCGTAACCCC
>Ga0100403_1002576_pt1 | contig 14300 bp, 11 predicted proteins | sample CryGeymet201501t_FD_83663 | JGI IMG/M metagenome (GOLD analysis project Ga0100403, IMG submission 83663) | Groundwater microbial communities from Crystal Geyser aquifers in Utah, USA - Crystal Geyser metaG 2015-01t | ecosystem: Environmental > Aquatic > Deep subsurface > Groundwater | place...
CTGAACTATGGTGCTGGAACTGTGGGCATGGTCACCAACGACCCGACGCCTGCTAATAACGGCACATATCTCAAGTCGGGCGCATCCGGTTCAGGTTCTTGGACTCAATCCTCTTATGACCGTGTCGCGACGCTGGAAGCGGAATCCGCTCTGGGCAACGTCCGAAACGCGCAAGTCATAAATGGATTGCAGAAGGCGTTAATCGGTTCTTCCGATACTCCATCACTTACACGGGGCGACTACACACAAGGAAGCGTGAGCATAGCCGCCGCCATCTTTGGTTGGCGTGCCCCTTTCAAGCATAACGGCACGCGCTTTGACTGTGTTCAGCTGACTTTCAGAACTGGTGTCGCTGCCAATATGATTGTGGAGATTCAGAAGGCCGATGGCACTGTAATTGCTTCCGGCCGCACTTATTCCCAGACTGCACTCACGACACATACTGTGGCGCTGGACAGATTGGTAACTACCCTAGGCGTTAATGAGATTGCTTATATCGCCTATAAGGATCCGACTGTGTCTGTTCTTGCGGGATACCCTGCTGGGGAAAGCTATGACGCTTCGGACGCGAATCCTGCTACCTATCCTGAAGCATATTACACGACTGGCGGTGTGTGGGTGAATGGTTCGGCGCCCGGCACATATCGTATCACATTCAGGCTCTTTAATATCAGCGAGCAGAGCCGTTCGCTTGTTAATCGGCTGAATAACGTGGAATCCACATTCATGCTTCCTGTCGGAAAGGTGAATGCCTGGCCTGATCCGTTCTTTCGCTTGTTGGATCTTACATCGGCAAGCGCTTTTTTGCAGAAGAATCGCTGGTGGGGAGGTGTTAGCGGGTGGAGCCTTGTCGAGAATACGTCCTTCAACGGAAAAGCTCTGCAACGCCTCAGCACTGCACAGTCATCCCCTCTGAACGGCCCAGTTCTTTACCTTCAAGACGAATGCAACGTGGATTCGGGCGAGACTTATACGGTCTATGCCTTTATCAAAGGTAATGGGGCGACCGCTGTTGTCTATGGGCGCGAAGACAATGGCGTTGATGGCGCATGGACATCAACCCAATACACATTCACCACGGATTCAGGCGCTGCTAGTGTTGTGACTTCCAGCACGATTCAACGAGTCAAGCTGTCGGTTACTGCTACAGCAGGAACAAAGCGCCTTTCGATGTATTTCACCCACACAGGTTCAGCAGGGCAGAATTTCGAAGTCGTTGCCCTGTGGGGATTCAAGGGCGCAGCATCAGAAGGCCCTTCATATCCGTTTGGGCTTCAAGAAGTTCAATCTTATAACGACCTTGTCGGTCGCGTGTCCTTTGCTGAAGATAATCTTGAACCCACAAAGCAAGGCGTTGATTATGCGCTGGCAAGCGTAACCGCGATCTCTGCAGACAGCAAGGTCACCACAATTGCAGGTTCGGCGACTAATGCGTTCCCTCGTGCGCTTGTCTTTACAGGCTGGGGCGAACGCTATCTTGCTAACAACGTGTCTTTCAACGCGCTGCGAATTGTGACGGTAAGCAGAGTTTCTTCCAACGATACTGATAAATGGCAAACCCTCTATGTCTTTGTTCGTGTCGGCGTCAATTCCCATAACGGGGGACGGGTGATTGCTATTGGGGAAGCGCGAGTCCCTCCTAATAGCGACGTACTTAACAACATTGAATTTCTGTTGAAAGATCCCTCCACAGGGGCAGTGAAGACCATCACAAACGCAGATTTAATTGACGCTGGCACCAATCCGACAGGAGAGTATTTCATCGGCGTGTATGCCAAGAACAGCATAGGCGGATGGGCTGCATGTGGTGAGCCTCAAGGTACTCTTCCGAATACTGAAGGGCATAGCTACTATTTCACGAGTAGCTTTTCGGATCCGACTTCGCAGGTCTGGACCGTGAATGCTGGAAACACAAGGCAATGTTTCGAACATGTGAATATGACGAATCCGGTCTCGGGTTATACCTATGAGCTGACAGAGCAATTCATCAACGACCTCGGCCTTCAACTTCAAGAGGCCACGCCAGAAGTTGTTATGCCTCCTGCTGTGTTCGGTGTGCAAGGACGTCAATTCAATTTCTACTTCGATAATATCTTCCTTGTCTCATCTTGGGATTACAATATCGACGTTAATAGTGCGGGCTCTGTTGGAGAACAGTTGGACGAGTGTTATCGCTGGACTCCTTCCGGGGCACTTACTTCCGGCACAATTTCCGTCGGTGTAAATGGTCGCACCAGCGGGAAACAACTTGTCACAGTAAGCGCGAATCAACGCGCTGCCGCGGCTAATGCAGGATCTGGATTGAACAAGAAGATCATTTACATTGGCGACAGCCTTGTGAATAACGGAACAATCACTCAGACACTTCTGGACATTGCAAGCGCTGACGTGATGGGCGTGACGCTGTATGGGACAAGGGGCTCCGGTTCCAATAAACACGAAGGCCGCGGCGGATGGTCTATTCCAGATTATTCCACCTATGGGCGCACCTATTACGATTTCGCTGTCAGTGGCGTCACTACTGCACCGACACAAGACACCACTTACACACATAACGGATCAACCTTCATGGTTGAGAAGTCTTCAGTCTCTGGTGGTAATGGGACGATTCGTGCCTACATCGTTAGCGGAACGAACACGCCGTTGGCATCTGGTACGCTGACCAAATCCGCTGGCACGGGAGACACGACCATTGCATTTTCATCCTCTGCAGCAGTGTCAGGAAATCCATTCTGGGTAGGAGGTCAGCTTAATTTCAGCTCCTACCTCAGCAACAATGGATTCCCGACACCTGATTGGGTTTTCATTGCTTTAGGCATCAACGACGTATTCGGGCGGACATCAGATGCGTCAGCGTCATCTTTGGCAGATGCTAGATTCCTTCAATTGGATTCTTTGATTACTTCTATTCACGCTGCAAATTCTGGTATCAAGATCGGGGTCGTGCTGCCCACCCCTCCGACATCTTCTCAGGACGCTTTTGGCAATAACTACACGACAGGGCAGACCCGCTGGCGTAATAAGCGGAACGTGTTGGTGTGGGGACGCCAGCTCATTAACAAGTACAAGAACAAGGAAGCTCAGAATATCTATGTCGCGCCTTCTAATGTTGCGCTTGATACTGTTAATAACTATGACCGCTCTGCAGCAGCGCCCGTCAATAGTCGAAACAGCACTGTGACGATTTCCCGCCAGAATAACAGTGTTCATCCAGGCGTATCAGGTTATCAACAGATTGCCGATGCGGTCTGGGCGTTCTTGAAATACTACGCTTAAGAACAAGGGGCCGATGCCCCTTGTTTAATTTGGAGCTCTCATGGCAGACACAGTATTCGATATCGCCCTAGAAAAGCGATTCACGGACTCCCCAGAAGTAGTAACAATCAATGTGACTTCCGGGGACACTCTTCTATTAAGGGACGCCGAGACAGGTTCTGTCATGAAGCTCCCGTTCTCCACCCTTGCGTCTGCAATCTCTAGCGCGTTCGCGAATAGCTTTGCGTCTCTTGTGGATGGAAAAGTTCCCGCGTCCCAATTACCATCCTTCGTGGATGATGTTCTGGAATACGCTAACACATCGTCATTTCCTGCAATAGGGGAATCCGGGAAAATCTATGTTGCTCTGGATTCAAATAAGACCTATAGATGGTCAGGTTCTGGCTATACGGAGATCAGTGCATCTTTGGCCTTAGGGGAGACGTCAAGCACGGCCTATCGCGGAGATAGGGGTAAGTCTGCATATGACCACAGTCAGCTGACTGGAAACCCTCATGGCACCACAAGGTCAGATTTAGGCGCCACTACTGTCGGCAGCAATCTCTTCACGTTAGCGAACCCGTCGGCAATTAGATTTCTTCGTGTCAATGCAGACAATACAGTCTCGCCATTGACGGATTCGGATTTCCGAACTGCCATAGGGGCGGCGCCGACCAGTATTGTTCCCGATCGTATTGCGGATGACGCTGGGTGTCTTCGTGTAAGTAATCCAGGGGAGCGGCAGCCAACCTCTATAGCGCTGCGCTTACAGGTGCAATCAAGATCGCACTTCCAACATCGGCCTACAATTCAGGCACAATGGTCAGCTTCACTGTTGATATCTATAATTATGCGACAGGCACTTCACGTCGAATTTGATGCAGCGGATACAATTACACGACAGGAACCTGGATTAACGTGTCTGCAACGCAAGACACCGCGGAAGGAGCGGCATTAAACGTCAGATTCGGCCACGACGGAACTCGGAATTGTGTTTGGATCGGTGAAACGGACACAGTCTGGGCATGGGCGAATGTAGGGGTAACAGACTTCCAGGCGGGTTTCCAACAATTTACTGAAGCTAACTGGGCAAGCGGCTGGGCCATCACTGGTGGAATAACAGCGTTCGACACCGTGCAAGCCACGATCAGAGTCGGTAAGTCAATGAGACTTGTTCCCGCACCTTCCACAGCAACGAGCTCGGGCACAGTCGGCGAATTCGCAATAGACGCCAATTATATCTACGTCTGCACCGCTGCCAACACATGGAAGCGGTCAGCGCTGTCTAGCTGGTAAGCATGCAACGCACTCGGGAATGATTTGCTTTGACGTAGAGTAGATCAATTCCCGATGTTGCGCAGGAAGAAGATCATAGCACATACGAACGAACTTGTCGCGTGTCTTGCTGTCGGTGACCACAAGCGACACGTCTATCGTGCAGCGCGCCACCTCGGTATATCCTGACGCACCGACAGCACCGTAGGCGCACAACACCGGACCCGCTGTGGTCACACGTTTCGTTCTGTCTCCATGCACCCATTCACGCGCCACAGCAGCATCACTCCGCATGTCAGCGCGAGCTTGGGCAGGCCTACCGTTATCGGGCAAGCCCTGCGCAAGCTGCACAGCGGGCACGCTGTAGGCACGCGCGTTCGCTTCCAGATGTGCATATACCTGTTCGCGTAACGACGGCCCTGCGCAGCCTGTAAGCAGCGCACTAGCGACGAACAAGCTGGCCGTTCTTGCAGTTCTCATGATAGCTCCTTTGGTAGTCGGGCCACTGCCCGTGATAGACCATGTCGCAATAGACCTCTTCTTGAAGCTCAGCGTCTTGAGCGTCCATGTGTCCGACAATACCGAACAGCAGAATGAATCCGAGGATTCCTGCGACAGTAAGTGCGAATTGTTTGCGGGGCATGTTTTTCTCCTTGTTGATGCACAAATTGGCGCACGGGCGGCAGGGGCCGCGATCGATCAGTGGCCTGTATGGTTGCATTGGCCGCAACACTGTGCAGCGTAGCGCGGCCAAAATGCGCCGCTATAGCTGCCCGTCTGCGGGTGGAAGTGTTCAGCAATGCCAGACACTTCTTCCAGGAGAATGTCGTCAGCTGCAATCAGTAGCATCTCGAGATTCATTGGATGGGCGTCTTGCGCTGCGCACAAGTGCATGAACAGGATGTGATCACCTTTCGGTGACTTCAGTCCTCGCTGCTGTTGCAGTTCGAGGAATCGCAGAGTGATTCTTTCGATGTGGGACTCGTTGTCCATGTCTTGCTCCAGGTTGAACACGAATGCAGCATAACACATCCAGAGCAAGATGCAAACGAAAAAGGGCTTGCCGGCAAATACCGACAAGCCCTTTGCCCTGTTAAGCAGACACTCGACGCTCTTGCTGTGCGACCCTACGATCGGCACGCACACCGCGAGGCAGCTTGCTTGAAGCAATGCGCCTGCCTGCGGAACGACGCTCTGAATGTGCGCCTTTTGCTGTAGTGTGACGACCCATCAGCCCATGGAACTTCCTCCACTGATACAGTTCGACGCGCGCATTGTTTTCGTTCCATCCTTTCTTGCGCGCAACTTCCACGATCGACTGTAGGGAAGGATCTTCGCCCTTCGCGTTCATGCTGTCGAGCTGCTGCCACACTTGGTCGCAGCGCCCACCAGCCTTGGGCCTACGGACGCCGTGTTGTTCTTCGCGCGTCACTTCCTTGGCTTGCGGGGGCTGGGTAGCCTTTGCCAGTGCCTGCTGCACACCGACATGGATAGCGTCGTGGATAGCCGGTGCCAGCTTGGCAAGGACTACAGCTTCGACTTCATGCTCGATGGTGTCAGCAAACGGAATCGCCTTCACTTCTACAACCTGTTCGACATTCTTCGCAGTCTTTGCCATGATATCATCTCCAGTGGGTTGAGGGTCTAACTAGCGCAGCACTGCCGCGCATGAGTTAAACTATAAACGCCCGTTTAGAGAATGCAAATACCGAGAACCCTGTATCTTAACAGACTTTGCGATTGCGCAATAGAATTAACTTACTGCAACACTGTAGCCGACGGCCTGAAGTATCTTCTCGCATTCCGCCTCGTACCATTCAAAATCAACGTCTTCGGGGAATTCCTTCGGAAGATCCATCAAGGGCTTAGCGCCTTCCGATCGCGGAACCTTGTTTCCGTTCGTCGCATAGACAATCTCACCCTCAACACCCTTGGCATAATACCAGCGGATAGACTTGCCTAGGAACTCTGTCAGGCCGGGCTTGGACAAGCGATCCCAGGCCGTCTTATATGCCCGATCGACGTTCATTGCATAGCGCCCATGTTTATCGTCCGCCTCTGTCCAGCTACCATTCGAAAACGGTACGAACCCAGCCATCCGCAGAAGTTCTTCTTGCGACCCGTGTGCAGGGGGCGGGATGCGCTCCCACACCTTCACAGCACCGCCTTTGACGCTGCGCACGGACACGAACTTCGTGATGTCCTTGCACCCTCGAACTGTGGTCACGATCGGTATGTTCTTCGTCAGCAGTGCTTCCACAGCTTCGACGCAGATCGTAGTTGTGGGGTTCTTGTGCAGACGTTCCGCCATGTTCTTCTTGCTGGCCCATGGGTTGGCGTAGGCGCCTTTACATTTCGTGGAACCGTCTTCCTTGACTGCAATGTAGTTATTGACGTCGCGGGAATAGAGTGCCTTGTAGATGGTGCCTTCGGTCTGGAAGCCTGTGTCCTTCTCCCATTGCGCAATAATCGCCTCCATGACGTCCTGCCCCTTGCGAGGGCACTTGATCACGATGCCGTCCGTGTTAGCGCTGACCACATGGATGCCCGCAATCTCCAAGCGCTCGATCAGCATCAGCAGACTCAGCTGACCCGTCACCGTCACTTGGATCAGCAGGTCTGGGGCGTAGAGGATGGAATACTTGCTTCCCAGCTTACCGAAGGATCCGTTGATTGTAATCTTGAGTGAGTCGGCGGTCACCTTGTCACCGCGCTCCTTGGCTGCAATACGTCGATCCACGATGTTCTTATACACGTGAAGGAACGTGGGCCCAAGGTGATGCGGAAACAGACCCTGATTCAGAATGATGAATGGGTAATACGACGTCACGTCCTTGTCGATCAGAATATAATCGTTGTCGCTGTGGTGTGCTGCTGTGCTTTCGCTACTATGCAGGCCACCGATGCCCATGCGGTAGATGCTGCCGTTGATATCCAGCTGAAGCGCCTTAATCGCTTCAGGCATGCCTATGGAACCAGTTTCATTCACCAAGAAATTGGAATTGGCGACAATGCCAAGCGCCCAGTTCATCAACGGAGATTGGTAGCGGATAAAGTGGGGCACCCTGTATCGGTAGGCCGTACCCACTTCGATCACAGGTTTTTCAGGCCTACGCCCAGCACGTCGCGTCAGCTCGTCTGCAATGACAGCCTCCGCGATCTGTGCGTCGGACTTGCTTCGTAGGTCGATGCCACACTCGTTAGACAATGTGGTACGAAGGTCCAGATGCTCGCGCAGGCACTCGTGAAGGAATGCTGTGCTCGTCAAGTCACTGTTGATGTTATACCAGCGAACGCAGGCAATCTGTTCAGGGCTCAGTATAGTGTCGGGGTGGAAAGGTAGACCCTGCATCCTGGGAACGTGCAGGCGCCCACCGTAGATCTTAAGGCTTGCACGAAGAGGAGCGACCTCGATCAGATCAATGTGGTCAATACCCTTAGGCGTCTTCACCTTGTATTGCTTCAGCACGTCGGAGCCACGCCAACCTTCCACAATGATCTGGTTCGTTGCATGCTTCAGCAGTGCGTTCGGCTTGCCCGCCAATGCAAGATAAGTGATAGGCAAGTCATAAGACAGGGAGTTGAAGCCTACGGTCGTGAAGTTCTGCATAACCCAGCCCAGTCTATTGATGTCGAGCGGGTGACCGTCATACATTTCGAAGAAGACCGCTTTACCTGTTGCAAGCGAACGGAACGATGCAATGAAATAATTCTGATAGCACTCGATGTCGAACAGCAGGCGATCGCGAGCCATAGCTGCCTGCACCAGTTCCTCATCCGTCATGACTGTTATAGGGAAGCGAAGTGCTTCCTCTAGCCCCGGCAGGTAATCGGGTTTTAACCACACAGGGTCCGGCGGTGTGCGCTTCGCCTTCTCTGCTTTTTCTTTGGGTGGAGGAGGTTTGTCCTCCCAGAACAATCCAAGAGCGTCTGCTCGCATTTCATCCCTCATCTAAGGCCATTAAGCGGGCCGTGGCGCTGGTTACATTTTACAGGCGTATGCCAACGATGGCACCGCGAATCCTGCCCCCGAAGAACATACAGGGATCCGGATACAGCGTGAAATCTACTTTCTGCACCACATCTTTCAGCAGCTTCAACATCTCGATCTGATACACACCAGTCACCGCGAAGCCCGGCACGTCGAACGTGGCGCCAACACCTTCTTCCAAGTGGGTCTTGACAGCTTCTCCGTCAAAGAACACCCGCCCCAGCTTGTCAGCGAAAGGCTTAATAACCTCTAGACCTTCAAAGATACGCTGGTCAAGTTCGATCGGGTTGCTGGGTCTGTTCAACACCCTTGCCAAGTCTGGCCACTCCGTGCTGAATAGTTGGCTTCGCACCCAGCGGCCATCCGTGAAATGGAATGTGATACTGTTGTCCGTCAGCTGTGCGTGCGTGGGCGCTTCGTTAATGCGAATCAGCTCCTTCACCGCTGCCATCGGGATGTTAGCGGTGAAAGGTGTTTCGGACCCTATCCAGTATTCCACAAGGCACACGTTATTCGTCGCGAACGCAGACTGTCCGCGGAGTAGAATGCCGTTCGTCCAAGGACGCGACGCATCTTTACCGACAAACGGTGCCAGTGACTTGAATGCTGTGAGCAGTTGTTCTCCGTCTATATCAACATGACGGCCTTCAGGCATGACGTGCATGGTCTCACCATCGATGCAATCCACAAAGGCGCGAAACTTGCCGCTCTGGATGCGCAGCTTACCAGCTGGCGTCATGCTCAGCGTGACAGTCTCGTCACAATTGGCAATCGCTTGCACCAGCGGACCCGCCTTTGGTTTGCAATCGATATCGAATGGAATGGGGCTGGACAGAGCCAGCATGCCATTATATGAACGCACATGCCCGCCCTCGATGGCGAAGTGCGTCATGGCAGGAAGGAGGTCTTTCTTAGCGACCGCACCCTGCACAAATTTGAGTTGTTTAAGCATCAGAAGAGCTCCTGAATGCGTGCCCGAAACTGGTTCGAGTGCGCAGCGTTGATCATTGTGTTAATCACGCCGAGGGCCCACAAGTTGAAGGCCGCGCGGGATTCATACACGGTGGAAAGACGCTCGTATGTGAAACCATGTTTCTCGAGCATCTGCAAGACATAATCTTGCTCGATAGGTGTGAGCGTGCTGATATGCTGTCCAGCATCGTGCCTGCTGGGAGACTTCTCGGACACACGCATCGGAAGTGCCATTGTGCTCTGGCTATAGCCCGGAGTGATAATGCTTCCGAACGCTGCGGCCTGAATCCAGGAGGACGAGTCGCACGAATACCACGGATAGCGCTCCATGATGGGAATTGCTGTAATGCCGAAGCCATGCACCTTGATTCGTGGGTTGCCACTGCCGTCCGTAAGGTAGCGATCCCATATTCTGTCCAGCCAGATGCAGAGCTGTTGAGTGCTGGAGCCCACCATCCCGCCAAGCGTGATATATTCGTAGTTCGCAACGTACCATTCAAGATATCGCTCGTCTTCGCCTGCGTGAAAGCAGGGAAGGGGCTTCACACCTCGAGCTTCCATCTCAAGCTGGTTCCGCCACGTCTGCAAAGGATCGCCAATGCCGTCAAGTACAGACGCCATGACCGAACCATCCTCAATTCGAATGATATCTCGGTTTCGCTCAATATAGGCGCAATACTCAGCCACGCTAAGCTCAACGCCAAGTGTGAAGGCGGAGAACGCCCCTGAGTCAAGAAAGACCTGAGCACCGTCACGACGCATGTCATCGACATAGCGCTGTTTCCCGACATAGTGCCAAGACTCCAGAACGTGGGGCACTTGCTGAACAAGAGCCTTTTCATGATCTGTTAGCTTCACATGACGGTTCTGGCCAGCACGATATCCGTTCGTGTAAAGCGCAGCCATGTAAATGTGCATAAAAACCTCCAAAATAACGGGACATCGAAAGACGTCCCGTTATTTTAACAGAGCTCGCGCTTACTGGGCAAGCCGAAGAAACTCGGCACGAGTATCCGGTTCGTCACGCATCGCACCGCGGAGAGCAGTCGTGACAGTGTGGTGACCCTGCTGACAGATACCTCGCGATTCCATGCACATGTGGCGCGCCTTAATGACCACACCGACGCCTTTCGGTTCCAGGTTCTCGAACAGAGCGTCCGCGATCTGGTCAGTGAGCCGTTCCTGCACTTGCAAACGGCGCGCGAACATGTCCGCCAGGCGGGACAACTTGCTCAGACCGACAATCTTGCCGTTCGGGATGTAGCTGATCGTCACCGTGCCGAAGATGGGCGCGAGATGGTGCTCGCAGTGTGAGTAGATGGGAATGTCGCGCACCGTCACCATCTGGTCGTGACGCTCTGCACCATCGCCAAACACCTTGAGCAGCTTGGCAGGGTCTTTGCCGTAGCCGCTGCACCAGTGGCGCCAGGCTTTCACAACACGGGCAGGAGTTTCGAGCAGACCTTCGCGTTCCGCGTCTTCGCCCACCAGTTGGAGCAAGCGAACGATGATGTCATTGCCAGATTCATCTGCTCCGCCGTCGGTGACTTCCCAAGGAAAGACGATCCACAGACCCTTGAATTCAGTGTTCTCACGCTTGTCAATCAGCGCGAAGAAAGGCTTGCCAGGATGCTCGTCGCAGTAGCGTTCGCAGGTGGCACCGCTGTCGATGAGGTCGTCAATAAAGACGTCAGCGTCTTCCGGACGATCCACCAGCTCGAATTCACAGTGCTGGCGCAGTGCATACGCTGCGGGCACACCGCCGCGCGGTACGGCATACGCTCGCAGCAGGGCCCCAGCGGGCCGCGTTTGCAGCAGGGTCGCCGCATACCCATTGAGCACCACAGCGACGCGCGCTGCCAGGTTGCGGATCTGTTCGTGGTTGAGAGTGATTTTCATGTATTCTCCTTGGTTTAGACGTGAAAAGATGCGCTGCACTTGCGAGTCTCTTCGACGTCACAATGAACCAGCTTGATGCCAGTGCCAGCGAGTTGCTGCGGGCCGATCACTTCCACGAGGTGCTGAGCAATGTTCTCGGCAGTGGGGTTGAACGGAACAATGACAATCGTCGGGTCGATGTTGGGCAACACCTTGGCCCACGGGTCGTTCTCCCAGATGAGCGTCTTGTGATCCCATTCATCTTCCAGCCACATGCACAGCTTGGCCTTGATGTCGCTGAAGTCGATCACTCGACCGATGCTGTCCAGCTTCTCAGCCTCGCATGTGAAATGGACTCGGTAGTTGTGGCCGTGCAGATGAGCACACTTCGACTCGTGCTGGAAGACGCGGTGTCCGCAGCTGATGTCGTGATATCGTTTAGCTTGCCAGGGCATGTGGTTACTCCTTTTCGTTTGCGTAAGTAATAACCTCTTCGAGGCCGTTGATTTCAAAAGCAGTCCGACGCATATAGCACGGACCACACGTTCCGCAGTGCAGTTCGCCCGCACGGTAGCAGCTCCAGGTCTTATCCATCGGAGCGCCTATCTTTTGGCCTAGTGCGACGATCTCGTGCTTCATGAGGTTGCCGACAGGCATGAGCACTTCCAGACGCTTGCCGTCACCAATTGCAAAGGGCAGCAGGTCGTTGAACTTGGAAATGAACTCCGGTTCGTTGTCAGGGTAGGCACCAGCTTCCTCGAGGTTGTTCCCGAGAACCAGCGTGTCGAACCCTTTCGCTTCCGCCATTGCGGTGGCGTGTGCGAGCATGAGTAAGTTCCGGGCAGGAACCCATTCGTGAGCGAACTCCGCTCCCTCCTCACCTCCAGCGATCTTGCTGTCAGCCTGGAGCAAGGGTGAATCGCCAGGCTCATAGGCGTCGATGGTGCGGATCCATAGCCCCACACCGAGCGCTTCCGCCACTTTCCAAATAGCGGACACCTCAGGACCTTCTGCGCGGCTGCCATATCGGAAATGAACCAGCGTCACATCGTAGCCGAGCACCTTCTTGACATAGGTCGCAGCGACCACACTGTCCAGGCCTCCGCTGCACACCACAAGAGCCCTCTGCTTCTTGAGCGGGTCGCGCAAGGATTCACCGCGGACTTCCAGATGGTCGCTGTAGAAGAAGCTCATGACGGAATACGGATCCACCATGCGCGGAGTCATGTTGTCAGGGAAGTAGTGTCGGGCACTTGCAAAGAAGACACCGACTTCCGTGACTACAAACCAGATCGGTCTGTAGTTGGCAGCAACGAGCAGGTGATTAGGCTGCTGCGCATGGTTCGCCAGAATGGCATAGCTGCCTTTGAGTGCCTTCACGCTGTTGATGAAATGCAGTGCAGTTCGATAGGCATTGTCACCGTCGCAAGCTGTAGCGTCCAGCACCTCTGCGATCGCAGCACTGTCAATGCTGGTGGGCACCGCATTCGTGCGCAGCGCCTTGTCGTTGGCGATGGTGCCGTTATGCACGATAGACCACACGCCAGCGCTGTACGGCTGCTGATCGTCATCCCGTTTGGACGCGACGTATTCAGTAGTCGGTTCGGCGCGCAAGTTGCTGATGAACGTAGCAGCTTTGACGTCGCCCTTAAAGAACTCCACACCTTGCCAGTCGTCCGCGTCCTTCCGCTGGGTGTCTTTGGTGATGACAATGTCGTCACCGTAGTTTGTCAGGAACCCTCGTCCGTCGCGCCCTCGCTCGTGGCTCGTGCGGACGATATGGTTCAGCAGGCTGTTGGCCTGCGACCGTGCTTCAGGTGTGGTCAAGCCCCACACCAAGGCGCCAATGATTGCGCACATAGCTCACTCCATGTTGATCAGTTTATGGACCTGCAATTGCAGGATATATCCGTGCGCCATGCAAGAAGCGATCGCAGCGCGAAGGTTCTTCCCATTGACGTCAGGGTCTTTTGCGTCCATAGGTTGGACGTAGATGGGGCGGTGCCATCCTTGGGGCGGTCGTGCGACGTAAGGGCTGGCACGGTGCTCCAGCGCACGCAAGGGCAGTCCGTCTTCGTGAATGCTGTCGTGCGCGACTACATACTTGAAGCAGCACGACACGTCGTTCATCTTTGGATGTACCTTGCCCGCTTTGGGGCTGCACACCACATAGACGCCAACCCGAAGATCGGGCATGGTGCTGTAAGGGTAGTCGAAAGGTTCCAGCGTGCCATTGGACTCGATCTGGACGTAGTATCCAGCATCCGTGAGCACGTTCAACAGCTTGGAGAAGTCCTGGCGGAAAGGTTCCCCGCCTGTGATAACCACAAGTCCGCGAGACTGGTGTTCGCGCACACGCTCAAGAAGCGCCTGCGGGCCAGCGTCGAATCGGTTGGAGGTGTAGTCGGTGTCGCACCCAGGACATTGGAGATTGCAACCGGCCAAACGAATGAAGACCGATGGGGTGCCGCAGAAAGGGCCTTCGCCCTGTATTGTGTGAAAGATGCTGTGGATGGACAGCATTCCATCGGCGCGTCGGATGCGCTTTTCGATGGGTTGTAAGTTCATAGAACCTCCGGGGTAGATGGCAAAGGGGCATCTCTGCCCCTTTGCAGGTTTCCCGCTGAGCGGATGCTCAGGGCGCTGTATTGTAGCAGGTTTAAGCCTGCGCAGCACCTTCGGAGGTTTGTGCAGCCTTCGGGGCTTCCACACGGCCGGTGATGCCGTGGAACTTGCGCCAGCGGGCGTATTCAGCACGGACGTTGGCTTCGTTCAGACCTTCGGCCTTGGCCAGTTCCATGGATTCGCCAATGGAAGCAGGGGCGCCATTCTTGGACGACACGTTGTCGAAGATGCCCCAGGCCTTGCCACACAGGGTATCGGGTTTCGGACGACGGATGCCGTTCTGTTCGGGCATGCGGGTGGCTTC
>Ga0100403_1002577_pt1 | contig 14295 bp, 21 predicted proteins | sample CryGeymet201501t_FD_83663 | JGI IMG/M metagenome (GOLD analysis project Ga0100403, IMG submission 83663) | Groundwater microbial communities from Crystal Geyser aquifers in Utah, USA - Crystal Geyser metaG 2015-01t | ecosystem: Environmental > Aquatic > Deep subsurface > Groundwater | place...
CGCAGCCTGACATCCACCACTCACTCGGTGGATGCTCACGGGGACGCTGTGTCAGACAGTGCAGTACGTCTGCATCTCGGGCATGCGTCACCAGCTCGTGCTGTGCATGGAGTGCGCGACCGACGGGCCGCTCGAGTGCGACTGCGAGGTGGACGAGTGAGGGCCCTCGCCATCGCCATGCTGATCGCCGCCTGCTCGGGCCCGCCTCGCCCTCGATGGGTGGTCGACGGGCAGCGCGTCGAGTGGCTGGAGTCCTACGGCTACCCGGCCGCGGTGCGTGACCCAGTGCGACCGAGGATCCTCCAGGGGGACGTCGAGCTCTCGCCGGCCGTCTGGGATTTCGTCTCGAGGCATGAGCTCATGCTGTGCCAGGAGTGCGCGACGGACGGGCCGATCGAGTGCGACTACGAGGTGGACGAGACTACCCCCAACCAACGAGGTGCATCATGACCAACCGTGTTCTCGCGTTTCTCATTGCCTTCATCCTGATTCTCGCACCGCTCCACGCCAGCGCAGCTGACAAGGAGATCGAAGACCTCGACCCACTCTCGGCCACGGTGGCACTCACCGACAAGCTCGTCATCCAGACGGCGGCTAGCGCGGTCGGGTACATCACCACGGGGTCGTTGTTCACACTCGTCGAGGACCTGACCGACGTCACGGCTACCGCGGTGGTCGCCGACTTCGTGCCCATCCAGGTGGCGGCGGACTCCAGCACGGGCTTCACCACGGTGGCTGGACTTGGGCTGCTTGCGTTCGAGCAGGTGGAGAGTCTGACCAATAGGACAGCGACCGCGGCGCTCACCGACAAGATCCCAATGCAGACCGCGGCCAGTGCGACTGGGTACGTCACCACCGCTGACGTCCTCGCTCTACTACCAGCGCCGGACTACGCTGAGATCTACGTCACCGGCGGTGTGACCGCCCAGACCCTGTCGACGACCCCCACGCTGCTGACGGCGTTCGCGGCGAACGGCTTGGCGAACGGTGCGACACCCGCCCACGGCACGGACTCCATCACCGTGGCCACCACCGGGGTATACGAGGTGTGCATCGGGACGAGCATGTTTGGGAGCAACGGTGCCGTCATTCTGGTTGTGGTCTACGCCGACGCGGCGCCCACCCAGGTGGGCACCAAGCGCACGATGTCTGCCGCCAACGCGGTAGGGCCCGCGATGCGGTGTGGGCTCGTGTCGCTCGCTGCCTCACAGGTCGTCACGGCCCAGGTGAGTGCGTCGGCAGCCACACCCAACATTGTTGTCGAACGAGGAAACCTCTCGGTCGTGCAGATCCGATGACCCGCTGGCTCACACTCGCCGCGCTCATGCTCGCGTGCTCTGCGCCGCTAGAGTACCCACTCCCCGACCACGAGGTCCGTGGGGTGCGCGTGGAGTACCGCCGGTCGCGCGGGCCACTGGCGGAGACGGGGTGGGACAACGGCACACCGGTCGTGTGGGTGGACCCGTTCCTGTGGGACGTCACGCCCGACCCGGTTCGTGTTGTTGTCATCGAACACGAACTCTGTCACCTCGACAACGGAGCCGACGAGCTCGAGGCGGACTGTTGTGCGGGTAGACGCTCCAGGCTGACCCCAGGGGGTGCGGCGGTCGTTGTAGACTGGTACGCCAACCTGACGCCCGACCCAAACCACCCTGAACCGGTCGTTCGCGCCATCCGATTCCTTGAGTGTTGGGCGGATGGCCACGCCCAATTGGTACTACCACTTGGGACCGGAGGGCTTGCTATCCAAACTGGCCAGATCTCGCAAGTCGGCCAATACTGCGCCTCGACGCGTGCGACACAACAGACGCTTTCCAGTGCCACGCGCGCGCAGGCGTTCCTATTATATGCGCGCGCGCGCACGCGCGGACCCCGAAACAGAAAGTCGTGTCGCACGCGTCGGACGCGTCGGAGGATTGACCATGAACATCGTCGTCGCAGCAGCCATGGAGGAGTGGAGTCGACACGTCGAAGAGCCACCTGGGCGTGGATGGCAACGGATTGACGTGTACATCCGCTCCAACCTGGGGTTGGTGTGGTCGTGGTTGACCCGACCATACACCAAGAACCGCCAGTTCGCCTGGTGTGGCGCGTTCGCGGCGTGGTGCTATGGGGTGGCAGGTCTCCGAGCCGACGTACGACGTCGACACCTGGCGTCCACGTACAGGCTCGACCGTTGGTCGGCTCGAACGGCCCGCCGGTTGTACACGCCTTCCCAGCTCCTGCCTGGGGACATCATGGTCGTGGGCACCAAGAAGCGCTGCGGAGACCACATCACCATCGTGCGTTCCGTCACGCCGCACTACATCGACACGGTGGAGGGGAACGCCACTGACGGCGTGTTCCCGGATGCCACTGTTGGAGAGGGCGTCGTTCGCAAACGGCGACCTCGGACGGACTTTGTGTTTGGCGTGCGCCCGCTGCCGGAAGACTATGACGCGGTGCCCGTGTTGCACCTCACGGAGGCACACGCATGAACAACGAGCTCATCATCGGATTGGTTGGGTCACTGCTGGCTGCCATCCTCAAGTGGACCCAGATGCGCGAGACCAAGCAACTCGAGTCCGAGAAGGAGGCCATCTCCCAGGTGCTCACGGAGACGCGGACCGAACTGGCTGCGTCCCAGCGCCGTGAGGACGAGTTGCGTGACCAGGTCTCCGAGCTCAAGTACCACACATCCGTGAGGGACGACCTGTGAAACGTAGCAACGGTGTACTGCTCATCGTGGTAGGGTTCTGGCTGATCGTGATCGCCCAGGGACTGGCAGGATGACGACACCCATACCCGAGGCCGTGCGCGCCTACATCGCAGAGCACGGCTACCCCGACAACGTGTCTGCCGTCGCCCGCCAGCTCGCCACAGAGCTTGGGTGCACGGCACACTCGGTCGACTGCGCGTTCTCGGCCGCATCCACTGCGGGGTGGTATCACTCCGATGGGGTGTACACGTTCGAGCTCCCCGGCGGTCGCACGCTGGTCGTCCCAAACGACGACGTTGCCAAGTGGGTGCGTCTGTACGTCCACGACGGTGAGAACCAGAGGCTGCGAGACGTGGTGATGGTGGCCGTCGAGGATGGGCACGTCATCACGTACGGCGAGATGCGCAAGGTGTTCTCGGTGCTGGAGGTGTACAAGTCGACGCCGCCGTTCGCGCCTCACGAGACCGCAGAGCGGACCGTCGACAGCATGGTGTCAGAGCAGCGAGAGCGCGTCGAAGCCCGTGTACAACGGCGATACGTCGACGGCGAGCCCCGGCGCTGGAAGAACAAGTGGCTCAAGGAGCGTCGCGCGACGCTCGACCTCGGGATACTCGTCGAGGCCGTGCTCGAGAGTGGATACCTCCCAGAGCTCCCCAGCGCCTCATACGAGCCGTCGGAGCCTCAGACCATCCTACTCGCCACAGATTGGCACGTAGGCTACAGGACGGACGTGCTGCGCGAACGGGTGGCCATCCTGTCGCGTGAGCGAGTCGACATCGTGTGTTTTGGGGGTGACATCCTCGACGGCCCTCAGGGCAACATGCGAGGTCACCAGCTCTCCGAACAAGACCTTCACTTCGAGCATCAGGTCCTGGAGGCCATCTCGCTCATGACGTTCTTGGTGCGGTCCGTCGGCGCCCGCCAGGTGTACTGCGTGACGGGCAACCACGACCGCACGTCGCCCGACCGCAAGGACGACCCGCGTCGACTGGTCGGACGGCTGGCGTACCTGGCCGCAGCCGAGCGCACACCTGACGTCGTGTGGACGCTGGCCGAGCAAGACGTGGTGACGTTCGACGTCGAGACCACCCGCGTGGTGCTCTCCCACGGTGACAAGGCCAAGCCGCGCAACCTGGTGTGGGCTCACCGCTCACCCGGACTGCAGCACCACCTCGTGCTGCACGGACACCTCCACCACCTGTCGGTTGAGGAGGACGGTGACATGCTCATCGTCGGTGGTGGCTCGATGGTGGGCCGCAGTGAGGCCGCCGAGCGTCTTGGACGTTGGGCTCGGCCGTCCCAGGTGATCCTCGAGGTCGGCCCGCTGGGACCTGGCATCCGGAAGACTGTCGTTTTTCCTTGACGTGACGGTGTGGCTGGGTATTGTGAGGACTCCACTGTGAGGGCGTGACCAACTGGGGAAGACCCCGATGCCTCTACCGGCACGGCACGCGGACTCACACCACAGGCCGGTGGTGCCTCACACACCGCCGGCCGACCGGAGACACATGAACGCCGCCGAGACGACCGCACTCACCAAACAACAGGTTCGCGACGCCCGCCTGCTCCAGGCGGTCAAGTACGTCAACACCCAACTCGCCGACGGCCGCACGACGCTGCTGGTCGACGAGGACCTCGCCGAGGAGCTCGCGGGGTACTACCGCGTCGGGCTGTGGACTGTCGCCGTCACAGCAGGGGAGCTCGTGTTTTCATGAGTACGTTCAACAACCTGTTTGGCATTCACACTGACGGGCTACGCGCCATCTACGCAGCTACGTATGGAGCGGCATACAGTGGATTCACGATCCAGCTCCTGAAGATCATGGCCGAGGAGGGGCGTGCAGACCTCCCAACGCCCGAAGAGAGGGAGGCTTTCCATGCTGCTGCGGTGGAGATCGCAGAGCGCGCCGTGCGCAACTTTCCGTTTGGAGGATGACCATGGAGTCCGTGTCCCCCACGTCCCTGCAGTCCCTGTCGCCCCGCGGGTGTGACTTCCTCGCCGCCCAGATCCGTGTGTTGGGGTGGTGGGAGCTGCGCGACCAGTCCGACTCGCTGTCGCTCGGGTCACTGGTCCACGACTCGTTGGAGTCGTGCCTCAAGCATCCGGGTCACACACCCCACCAACTGCTCCACGCCCCGTGGCGTGACGGTGTATTCGTCGCAGACATCAGCTCCAAAGTGCACGGAGTCAACTACTTCTCCGAGCACGAACACGTCTTTGACTATGGGCTTCCGCTACCAGTCTACTGCAAGATCGACCTTGTGGAACTCGACGGCCGGAAGCTCATAGTCACTGACCTCAAGACCAGTTCGGACGTCGACCGCTGGGGCAAGGACCCTCACGATCTGGCGACCGACGTCCAGATGCTCGTCCAGGGCATGAACGCGGTCCGTGCTCACGGTGGTGTCCAGGCGTTTGACACCGTGGTGCTGCGGCACGTCACGGTACAGACCAAGGGTCGCGTTGGGTACTACGCCACGCCGGCGTGCCCGCTGACCATCGACCAGCTCGTGGGGGCATTCAACCGCATCATCCAGCCGCTCGTGCGGCGACAAGCCGCGCTCCGAGAAGTCACAGCCGACACAGTGTGGGACTGTGACCGTCCCGAATACCCAGGCGCTGGGAGTGGATGCACCCACTACGGCCGCCGCTGCCGACTCACCAAAATGTGCATTGGAGGGAGAGAGATGGAACTCGAGAGCCTGTTCGACATGATGTGCGACGTTGACCGCATCCGGCTGCTCAAGGGGCTGGGTGTGAGGGCCGTGTCTGAGCTGTCCCCGGCCAACAGGGTGCACGCGCTGGCTGCTGCCCGGCTGTGGGTGAAGGTGCCTTCGCCAGAGGACATGGTTGAGCGCGGGTGTCCCGTGCCGCTGGCTGCCCTCCGTGTGATGCACCCCTCCAAGGAGAGGGCGCTGGTGACGTGGGCCCCGACTGCCGAGCCGGACCCCCCGCTGCCCCAGGCCGACCGCATCAACTGCCCCGAGCGCCCCGTCGACGCCCCGCTGCCTCCACCACCCGAGCCAACCATCGACACGCTGGCTGGGTGGGGGCCTGTCATCGTGCGGCAGTTCCAGAGGCGGCTTGGCATGGGTGCGCTCAAGGGCGACCCCGCGCCGTCGCTGTCCCAAGCCGTCGCGTGCCTCGAGGCTAACCCCGGCTGGAAGATCACTCGGTGGTCGCCCGCCAAACGTGACCAGGTCATCGAGGCGCTGGCGGACTACCGCGCCAAGCACGCCATCGACGCAGCGCTCGCACCCACCACACCCGCGCCGACCGGCGAGGACGACGACGACGACGACGACGAGCCAACGTACGCCACCAGCAAGCCCCGACCCGGAATCATGGATACCGTCCGTGCCCAGGCTGCGGAGAAGGCGGCTGCCGCTGTCGAAGCCGACCGAGCCAAGCGCCGCGCGGAGATGGACCGAGTTGCCCAGCAGATCGAAGCCGACGCCGTTGCCCAGCAGATCGAAGCCGACGCCACTCGTGAGGGTGAGGCCGTCGTGGCGAGTCTGCGAGACTCCACAGACTCCAGTGTCAGGCAGGGGCTGCAAGCAGCAGAAGACGTGTTCGCGTCAGGTGGTGTGGCCCCCGTCGCGTTGCGAGAGCACTTCACGCTCTGCATCGACTGTGTCCCCCTGCGAACTCGCCCTGGTGCCCTGTACCAGTTGTCGTCGCTGCTCACGCCACTCGAGGTCGACATCGAGATCGCGAACCAGGTGGAAGACTACCAGCTCCCTCCGCTCGACTATGGGCGAGGTCGGCGTTCGCTCATCGGGCGGGTGAAGACCCGGATGCGCCAGGACCTGTTGGGCATCCCCGCAGGTGTGTTCGTGCTGGCGAACTCGCGCACCCAGGCCGAGTTCATCGAGGTGCTGGCCGAGTACGCAACCCTTGTGGTTCGAGGGGTGGTGGGGTGAACCTCGCAGACTTCCTCGCCACACGCACGCCACCGCCGTCGGACCTCGAGTTGCTCCGACGGCGGCCGTGCCACACCCACGTCGACACGCTCGACGTGGACGACTCTCGCCGCCCGCTGTTTCCTGTCCAGCGGTTGGCGCTGTCGGTGCTGCGGGAGCGGGGTCGCTTGTTCGGGTGCATCGGCGTGGGTCACGGCAAATCGGCCATCACGTACCTCGCCCAGCGTGTGACCGGCACCCGCCGGCCGCTGGTGGTGTCGCCGGCGTCGATGGTTGGTGCTCTGCGCCACGAGTGGGCCGTGCACTGTACGCCGTACTACGGGGGCACGCCGCCACCCGTGGTGTCGTACGAGTTCGTGTCGCACCCCAACCACCAGAGCTGGGTTGAGGACTACGCCCCCGATCTCGTGATGTGTGATGAGGGTCACGCGCTGCGCAACCGGCGGGGCGCCGGCGCAGGCCGGCTGCTCGACTGGATGTTTCGGCCGGGGGTGTTGTCGGGCATCCTGTCGGGCACGCTGCTGGGCGCGTCGCTGGCCGACTACTTCCACCTGCTCGATGCCGTGCTCGGCGACGAGTCCCCGGTCCCACGTCACTACCTGGAGCGGACGGCGCTGGCCGACGTGTGTGGCGCCCGCACCGAGTACACCGACCAGGAGGCCGCGCTGGTCGAGCCGTTCACGTCGTACTGGTGTGACCTGGAGCCGGGGGCGTCGCTCCGTGACCGCACACGAAACGCGTGGCGACGTCGCCTCGAGACCCTGCCGGGCATCGTCGTCACGACGGAGACCTCGTGTGACGCCACGCTGGTGTTGGAGCGTGTTCCGTTTGACCTCCCGCCCAACGTTGTCACCGCCATGCAAGAGGTCGAAGACTACCTCGAGCGCCCCGACGGCTCCGAGCTCTCGTCGCTGACCCAGTCCGTCCCGACCCAGCGCCAGCTGGCACTGGGGTTCTACTACGCCTACCCGAACCCGCCGGACCCCGAGTGGTCTGTCGCACGCACCGAGTACCAGCGGGAGATCCGGCGTGCGTTGGGACACCGTCGGTGGGGGGACTCACCGTACCACGTGCTGCGCAGTGCCCCAGAGGGATCGCCGGTTCGTCTGGCCTACGCCCGATGGACCCAGGCCGAGCTCAATTACCCACGTGGAGAGCGTTACACGGTGTGGTACTCCGAACATTTGTTCGATGCACTGGAAAAATGGCTTGACGCGCACCCGCGGGGTTGTCTATGGTTCCTACATACCGAGGCGATTGCAGACGCGCTGCGCGAACGAGGGTATGACGTATGGGACCACGGACGGCCTCAACCCACGGAATGGGTTCCGCGCGCTGCTTTCTCTCGGGCTTATGCCAAGGGGTCCAACCTCCAGGCGTGGACCGAGGCGCTGGTCCTGGAATTCCCTGCCGGTGGTCGAACTGCAGAGCAACTGCTCGGGCGACACCACCGGCAAGGGCAGGACGCTGACGTCGTTACGTTCTGCTACCTGGGCAATTGGGTGTTTGACCGGGCTGTGGAAGCAGCCACCAACGACGCCCAACTGCCACACTCACAAGGCACAGTGCAGAAGCTGTGCATTGCAACGAGGGTGGGACATGGAGAAGAGGTGGGCGGTGCCTAGCTACCCACCTGCGACCGCCCGCGAGAGTGGGCCTGACAACCGCACCCTCGAGGTGCACAACCAACCGGAGCTAGCAACATGGCCAACAACAACAACGAGTTCGACGACGTCCGTGGCAAAACACCAGGTGGGTCCAGTGGACGCCCCTACATGCCAATAGGGTACTCAGGCCGGGTGTCCATCGAGGGATTCAAGATCTCTGACGGCTTCAAGGGCAAGGCATACATCGTCGAGTTCGAGGTCCTCGACGCCGACAAGGAGTTGGGAGTCCGTGCAGGATTCTTGTCGAGCCAGGTAGTCAAGCGCGACAACTCCTCAAACAAAATGCACACTGGGCACATCCTGGGGTGGGCACACGCCGTCGCATTGGCGTCGGGGTTGCCTGCACCCACCGACGAGGAGGGCCCCGCGGCGGTCGCGGCCCTGTTCGCGGGTGACGGGCGGTCCGCGGCAGGTGTTGTGTGCTGGGTTCGGACGTTCGAGCTCAAACTCAAGAACGGCTCGCCGTTCACGAAGTTTGTGTGGGGCCCTGTCCCGTCCGACAACCCCCTCGACCTGTAACCCGCCCCGGCCCCACCCACACCGGGTGGGGCCTACTTGGAGGGCTGAGATGAGTCAGATCAAGGTCAAACGCGGCATGCGACCACGGTCGTGGGGTGAGCTGCAGTCGTGGATCCGGCGGGCGCTGACGGAGCACGGCGAGAACTTCGTCGCCAAACAGATGGAGGCTGTCGCCCGCGAGTACCAGCGGCTGTGCCACAACTGCGTCCCGGAGGACGTGGCCCGTGTCCAGTCGGTCTCGGTGCTGCCGGGGTTCGTGGTGTCGACGGTGCCGACGACACCCGTGTCGACGTGCCCATGGACTAGACGTCGATGACCCGCAGCTCGTGGTACTACCGCGCATCCAAGCGAATTCACCAGTGCGTCGAGTGCAACGAGACCATCGAGATCGGCGACGAGTACGTGTCCCACGATGGCCAACCCGTATGCATGAGGTGCGCCTACTCGGAGTGGGATGAGTTCGCCGAAATCGAACGAGGCGGTGCAGACTACCGCCTCAGAGACCCGTGGGGGTTCTAGTGGACATAGCCACCAACCGAATGTGTGAGTGTGGCCAACCAGGCTACATCTCGATCTCCAAGCCGCGCAGCGTCGAGGTGCTGTGCACACGGTGCGCCGCGCGGGTGTGGGCGGCGCTCGAGGGGGTTCGACGAGATGAGTGTGTCCGAGGCCACAACCGAGCGGGGGAGAGCGATGAGCCCTGAAGATCTGTTCCGTCTGGCGCGGGTCGAGTCGGTCTGCGTCCGCGCCGACCGACTCGCCTACACACCCACCCTGTGGTGTGCCGTGGCCACGTTCACCGACGGCTCCAACCGTCGTGGGATCGGTGCCTCACTACAGGCGGCCGTCGCCAACGCGGTCACCCGGTGGCCGCGGTTCTCTGTCCACGCTCGCAACCGGTACTTGGAGGTCTACCCCGACGCGGGGCTCGAGGCGATGATCTCTTCCTGGATCGAAGGCGAGCCACTCTCTCAAGAGCTCGTCGAAGCCGTGACTGGTCGACGCCCCGCGCTGGGGTCCCGGCCGTCCGAGTACCGCCGTGACGCCGGCGGCATCTGGGCTGTTGACCCGGTTGGGTTCGTGGCCGTGACGTTTCTGCGAACAACCAAGACACAGCAGGAGGTGCTGGGATGACGCTGCCCGAGAAGTACAAGCGTGCGCTCGACGACCTCGAGCTTGCGCTCGGATTCATCGCCCGAGACAACAGTGACCTCGTCAACTGCCTGCACGAGTTGGGTAGTGTTGGGGTGCCTGTGGTGATGCTCGAGCGCAGGGGGTTGATCAACGCCCGTGGACAGATCACAAGACTCGGCAAGCTACTGCTTGCCCGTGACGCAGGAGAACGAGATGTGCAAGAGAACTAACCCCCAACGGATGCACCCCTGTGTGCGTGTTGAAGGCCACGACGGCACGTGTCGGGATTGGCGGACCGCCGACGAGCAGGCGATCCTAGACATTGCCCAGAGCGAGATCGCCGCTCAGAGGGTCGCTGCGTATGAGGTTCGACGTGACGCGAGTCGGAAGATCCAGGCCGTGCTGGAAACCCTCGAGCGAGGGGCACGGGAGCTCACCGCCGTCACCAAGCAGCGCGACGACCTCCTCGTCAAACACAACGCGTTCAAGAGGGCTCTCGACCCAGAAGGCAGGTTCCTGTACGTCGACCAGGCCGCCGAGTCGCTGCACCACGACATCGGGGTGTGGAGGGGGCGAGCCGAGCAGCTCGAGGTTGAGCGCGACGAGGCCCGAGTTCTCGCCGCCCGAGTGAACCGTGAGTCGGAGGCCACCATCGCGACACTCCGCGACGAACGTGACCGCCTGAGGAGCTACACCAAGTCCGCCTTGGCCCACGCCAAGTCCGCCGAGGAGCAGCTCAAGGTCGAGCGCGACGAGGCACGCGCAGAACTCGCCGGGGTCCGCGCCGATGGTGCTGCGTTGCTCGAGTCGATGCGAAAGGGGTTGGGGCTGTGAGTTACCCCAACTACTTGTCCCTCGACACCGAGACCTGGCCCATCCACCCCGGACTGCTCGCGCCTCGACTGGTGTGCGTACAGTCCTGCCCGGTGGACGAGCCCTACGACACCACTGTCGAACTCCGCGACGCAGGCCTGGCCCGCGTGTACGACCACCTGACCAACGGTGGGTTCATCATTGGTCACAACATCGCGTACGACGCAGGCGTGCTGTGTGCGGCGTCGCCAGAGCTGCTGGACGCGGTGTTCGACGCGTACGACCAACTCCGCATCGGCGACACGATGGTTCGCGACCAACTCCGTCGACTGTCACAGGGCATGCTCAAGCTCGACCCCGAGACGGGCAAGCCGATCCGGAAGGGTCAGGGTCACTGGTCGCTCGCCGGGCTCGTGCACCGCCACCTCGGCGAAGACGTCGTCGGCAAGTACGGAGAGGACTCGTGGCGCACGGAGTACTGGAAGCTCGATGGTGTTCCCGTCGACCAGTGGCCCGACGCCGCCGTACGGTACGCACGGCTCGACGCGACGTACCCAGCTCGGCTGTGGGCACACCTGGGTCCCGTCGACGACGAGTTCATGCAGACGCGGCACTCGTTCGCTCGACAGCTCATGTCCCTGCGGGGCATGAAGTGCAACCCCGAGCGGGTCGCGGCGTACCGCGACGAACTCGTCGCCACCATCGGCGACATCGACGTCCAGCTCCGCAACGCCGGGCTGCAGCGCGACGACGGCTCGATGGACACCAAGGCGCTCCGGGCGCTCATCCTCGAGGTGTACCCCGACGCACCCCACACCGAGACGGGACTGGTGTCGACGTCCGCGGAGACGCTGGCCCAGTGTGACCACCCGCTGCTCGAGGCATACTCGAAGTGCGTGTCGGCCAAGTCGCACCTGTGGGGAACGTACCGGGAGCTGCTCGCCGGCACCGTGACACCGTTGCAGGCCAGCCATGGGATGGCGACGACCGGTCGTGCGAGGTCATTCGATCCCAACCTGCAGAACAAGCCTGCAGAGGGGCCCGTCCGACCGTGTGTCGAGGCCCGACCAGGGTACGTGATCCTGACGGCGGACTTCAACCAGGCCGAACTCGTCGCGTTCGCCCAGGTGTGCATCGACCTGTTTGGCCACTCTAAGATGGGTGACGCGATCAACGCCGGCCGGGACTGTCACCGGCTGCTCGCGTCCCACTTGTTCAACTGTGACGCGGACAGCTTGGCCAAAGACGACCCTCGACGAGTCGTGGCCAAGCGCTGCAACTTTGGGCTCATCGGCGGCATGGGAGCTCTGCGGTTCCTTGAGACACTGTTTGAGGCGGGGTTCCGGCAGTACGACGTCAACGATGCGTACCGATTCATCGCCGGGTTCCGGTCGTTCTGGCCTGACGCTGACGAGTACCTCACGTACAACTCCGAGCTCGCCGGTGAGTACGGCGGCACGTTCACAGTCGTGCAGCACCGCACGGGGCGAGTGCGAGGTGGGTGCACGTACGCCGAGGGCGCCAACACGCGGTTCCAGGGACTCGTCGGAGACATCACCCACGTGGCCGAGTGGGAGTGTGAAAAACAAATGTATCGACAGCCTGACGCCGTGCTGTATGATGCAAGACTCATCGGTGCGGTGCACGACGAACTCGTCGCTGAGCTGCTGGTCCCACGGATGCACGAGCAGGCCATGGAGGTCCGGCGCATCATGGTCGAGGTCGCACACCAGTTCTGCCCCGACGTGATGATGGGTGCGGACATCGCGCTCCAGACCAACTGGAACCACGACGCCAAGGCCGTGTACGATGCGGCTGGGAGACTGCAAATATGGACCCCCTGAGAGACGATTGGGAGTGGTGGGACTGTGATATAGACACCACACGAGCGGGCCTCGAGAGGTTTGCGAGAGGCTTGATCCTGTGTGGGGGCCGGATGACATCCAGCTTCACCCTGGGCAAGGACCTGGGGCGTGGCGTATCAGCGTTCACGAGAATTCAACTCCAGCGCTCGAAGGCTGAAGCCTTCTGCGAGATCGTACAACCTATAGACGGCCTCCGAAGGCCGCCGAAGGCCGGCACGGCGTGATGGAACCCACCAAACTAGTCGTCGGGACTAGGTACGTGTTCCGGCAGGTCGTCATCGACGGCCACGACGTCATCATCGCGATGCCGCGTGACCCTGCGGCGTTCGGTGCGACCATCTACTACCTAGACCCCACCGTGTTGGATCTGTTCAGCGGCATCGCCGTGATGGAGGTGGACGAATGACAGCACTGCTGCTGTTGATTGTGGGTGGGCTGCTCGTCGTCGTCGGCGTGTGGATCGAACGCACAGACTGGGGGGGACGTTGATGAGTTACCACAGTCACGACTCGGACCCAAACCAGCTCGAGTGCCCCTACTGCGAGGCCCTCCAGTCAGACCTGTGGGAGGTCGCACCTCGTGAAGAGGGCGAGGAGGCCGTCGTGGCCTGCGACCACTGCGGGCAAGACTTCGTGCTCCGACTGGTCGACGTCCAGTACACCTACCAGGCGTCGAGAGCATGACCACACACTGCTACCGCAACGAGCCCACGTGTCCCCACTGTGACCAAGTGGTGCCGTGGGTCGACGACGATGGACCCATCGTCGAGTGCCCTCACTGTGAGAGACACTTCGTCGTCACGGTGCACAAGACCGTGAAGTACACCACCGCCGCCTTGACCCCCAATCAACGCGTGGCTAGTCTGGGGGTGCGAGCACACGAGAGGGGGGACGTTGATGAGTTACCATAGTCACGACTCGGACCCAAACCAGCTCGAGTGCAAAATACATCTAGTGCTGGCCTGGTATGATCTTTGGATTGGAGCTTATTGGGATCGTCGTGAACGCTGTTTGTACCTGTTACCGATTCCATGTGTTGGGGTATCAGTTAAGTTCGGGAAGAAGTGCGGCGGGGCGGGACTTCGACCTGTTTGCCGCGAGGTTCGAGATGGGGTGCGAGCACACGAGGTACTAGATGCTTCTGACAATTGACCCCGCGTCCGCAGGGCGCAACGGACTGGCAACTTGGGCTAGGGGCGGGATGCTCCAGCGTGCGTGGTCGTGTGAGCCGGGCACCGTGACCTGGGCCGCCGAGCAGGCAGGCGCCGACCGCATCGCCATCGAGGACCAGTTTGTCGCCAAGAACTCCAAGGTCCCGCCGGAGAAGATCCTCAAGCTCGCCAAGCACGCGCACTTCCTCGGCGGCTACCTGGACCGAGGCGGTGTGGACGTGGAGTTCGTCTCCCCCAAGGCGTGGAAGGGCGCGACACGCAAACCCAAGCCGGGCGTCGAGTACGTCATCCGACGTCGGTGCCGAAAGGTGCTCACCCCGGCCGAGCTCGAGCGGGTCGAGACCGACAACCACGACACGTGGGACGCCATCGGGATGGGGTTGGTGCTGCTGGGCCGGGCCGGCGTGGGGGTGGTGACGAGATGACACTGCACCACAATGCCCCTGGGTACTTTGTCGCCCTGTTCGACCCGGTACTCGGCCAGTCGTGGCTGCGCTCCGAGGA
>Ga0100403_1002578_pt1 | contig 14288 bp, 22 predicted proteins | sample CryGeymet201501t_FD_83663 | JGI IMG/M metagenome (GOLD analysis project Ga0100403, IMG submission 83663) | Groundwater microbial communities from Crystal Geyser aquifers in Utah, USA - Crystal Geyser metaG 2015-01t | ecosystem: Environmental > Aquatic > Deep subsurface > Groundwater | place...
GAAAACCAGTTGGCACCCCTCTAAGTCCACTTCCTCTCTTCTGAAGTTCGTCCAGGCGGTCAAAAGAAGCCGTTAACACCTCTTTGATTGAAGAAGGCACCGACTTCATATGTTTTTGCGACAAAGCATAAACTTCCTGCTCTGCCATATCTAGCAACTGTTCAGCCGGAACCGATTCATCAAAAGCACTCTCCGATATCCTTCCTGCCGCCGAAATTAGTTCTCTTTTTGCCGACAAAGCCTTTATCATCCGGCCATAGCTTTCTACGTTGGCAGAAGTTGGTACTTCATTTGCCAATTTTGACAAAAATGTCTTTCCGCCAATAGTTTTTAATGCCTTACTTTCCTTAAGTTTTCCCGACACAGTCACAATATCAATTGGGCTTCTTTCCTCATAAAGGCGTGTCATCGCTTCGTAAACCAAACCGTAATTATGGTTATAAAAATGTTCTGCTCTCAAAAATTCAGACACTCCCAAAATTGCATCATTATCGATCAATATCGATCCAAGGACACAAATCTCAGCTTCCTCAAAACTTGGTGGTAGTTTTACTCCATCGTCTTTAATAAGACCACCTCCACTCCTTCAGGTAAATTATCCTTATCTACCTTTAAACTATCAACTTTTTCCAGATCTTCATTATCAAAAGCATCTAAAAATATTTTTAGCTCCTTTTCTTCACTTTCATACCCCACTGGTACCAAATAATTTGCTGCCGATTTCTTGGCAATATCAAGCGAATTTGCCGATAATTCCAATAATAAAACATCAGACTCTTCCAATTTTTCTTTCTTTTTTTCACCCAATTCCCCTTCCCCCTTCCCGACCATTACTACTTTAACCCCATCAACGTTCAACGAATACATCGAATTAATCCCAGTTATTTCCACCCCACCTATTTCATATTCCCCAGGGCCACAAATAATTACTCTTTCTTCTTCCTGCCCTATCTTGACAAAATTTAACTTATCTTCAGTAAAAACCACAATTCTTGCCAAATTGCTTTTCCGGGCAAAATCATCTTTATTTGGATTAATCCAAACATTTTCTTTTTTACCTTTTATAAAAATTCTACTGTCGCCCATATATTTTATTTCCATAACCTTATGATAACATTAAAGCAACTTTATGATTAAGGAATTATCCCTCGCTATCTTGTTTGGATTACTAATCGGTTTCGGTCTAACCGGAACCATATACTTTGTCAAACAAGGCCAATCAAACAAAACAAAACAAAGCCTTCCAAAAATTTCAGCCCCTACTTCAGCTCCTGAAAATAAGAACAATGATACTCAAAACAATTCTCCAGACAACGCCCAAAGTTTTGACTTAAAAATAATTTCACCTCAAAATAATGACATTATCGCCACCAGCAAAACTACCCTAAATGGCCAAACTGATGCTGATAGTCTTGTTGTAATTACCACCCCCATAAAAAACTATCACCTCGATGCCGATTCCGAAGGAAATTTCTCCCTCCCGATTGATCTTGAGGTTGGTTACAACGTCATCAATATAACTGCCATAAACCAAAACGACCAAGAAGCCCACATGGAACTATTTATTACCTATTCAACCACCAAATTAGAATGAAATTTTATCTAACTCCCCTCTTATTATTAGCCATTATCTTTTCTTCCTCCCTCAATTTGACCTACGCCCAAACCCCTACCTCTGGCACCACTATTGAGGAAATTCAAAAAATCCGTGAAGTAATTCAGCAAAAAGTAAAAGATAAACTTCAGGAAATTAACCAAACTCAAGCTATCAACCCCAAAAAAGCCTACGTCGGTGTTATTGCCGAAATAAACGACAATATTTTAAAAATAAATGCCAAAGACAAAGTATACGATTTCACTATTAGCGACGACGCCACCTTTGTTAGTCTCAAACTCAATAAAATAAAAATAACTGACCTAAAAGTCGGCCAAAACGTTCTTGTCCTTAGTCTGGCAAAAGACGATCTCGTTTATGCCAAAAAGGTTATTCTTGTTGATCCAGCCACACTTGAAAACAAGAAAAATGTTTCCGTTGGAAAACTTGCCGACATTTCCACCACCACCTCTGTTTTAATTTTAATTCCTATTAACAACAAAAACCGCGAACTTCAAATCAAGGTTGACTCAAAGACCGATATTATCACTCGAGACAACAAAAAACTAAAATTTTCCGATCTCAAGAAAGGTCAAAAAATCACCTGTATTTACACTAATGGTCAAAATTCAACCTACCCCGCTCTTCAAATAATCACCTTAGATTAGCCCCATTGTTGACAATACCAATATTGTTGCTACAATACTCTCAATGATATTCGCAAACGTGATCTCAAACCATCACCATACCTCCAAGTAATTGGCGGTAATTGCTATATCAATTAACCAAAACCGCCAACAGCGGTTTTTTTTCTTTTTTTTAGGTAAAATTTTTTAAAACGTAATGAAAAAATTTTCCTAAAAACAAGACTCCGATAAAAAGTAATCAACATCGGAAAGCTCTTTAAACATGGTGGTATTAGCTCAATTGGTTAGAGCGCAGCTCTGTGAAAGCTGAGGTTGCCGGTTCAAGTCCGGTATACCACCCCATGACCTATTTACAATTTAATTCTCTACATCATACCCATACCGTGGTCACCAACCGGCGGGGTGTTGTTATGGCCTAAAAAATTTAAATTAGTATCTCAAAATCCCCGTACCAACGGGGATTTTTTATTGGGCAAATTATGTCCAAATCCCCAAACATTTATAAAAAAATAAAAATATGAAAGAAAACATAAATAAACCTCAACCACAACCGGTTGAAAAAATGAAAACTATGGACATTTATAATTTTGAAGAAACATCTAATATTCCACCTGCACCAGGTGAGCCATTACGTAGAGACGGCTATAAATGGATACCAGAAGAAAATCTCTGGGATGTTGACACTTCCCAATGCCAAACTAAGCGATTTCAAATAGATTTGAAAAAAAATCCAAATGATGTTTCCCTTAAGTTTGAACTAGCTAGAGAACGTCACCTTGATGCTTTCGCCAAAAAAATTAATGAGAAAAAAGAAGCAGAAAGATTAGCTGCTTTAAATAGAAAATAATTCTCTGGTAGAGACGTAGCACGCTACGTCTCTACAAAAAAAACTTATTAAACATTTTTAAAAATAAAAATATGAAAGAAAAAAATAGTTATACCTTTCCCATAGCGGCCAAAATTAGAGCTCAAAAACTCCAATCGTGGTTAGAACAAAGTCAAGAAAAAACCTTTGACCCAAGTTCCTCCTCTCGCCGCAATTACAAATGGAACCAGCAACAAGCATGTTGGATTATTAAAAATTAATATTAAAAATATGACAGAAAGAAATAAAGTATTTCAAAAAATAGTTGAAAAACCAAAACGAACCGTTATATGTTTAGGTACCCTGATTAAAACCAGAATTGCCAAATATAAAGAAAAAGGATACCTTCAACGCGAGAATTATCTCACTACTCCTCCTAAACAAGGAGAAGCGTTAGTAAAATACGAGAATAATTTGAGTTATGGCTCAAGTAGCCAATTTCCAATTTCTCGAGAGTATACTTGGAACCCAAAAAGTCAAAGGTGGGAACAAACTAACACTAAAGTTGGCATTTACTAAATTAAGTTACACTATAACCATATGACAAAAATTTTAGAACTCACCAAACAATTAGTCTCCATCCCCTCCTGGGTCGATGCGAACACTAACGAGATAAAAATTGGGGAATTTATCTTCAAATATTTAAAAGATAACACCCAACTTTCAGTTAAAAAAGAAATGGTTGTCAATGGTCGTTTTAATATTCTGGCTAGCAATAGCCAGAATATTGAGACACTTGTCGTCGGCCACATCGACACCGTTACTGTTACCAATAACTGGAAAACCAATCCCATCAAACCCATCATCAAAGATGGTAAATTATTTGGTCGTGGCACCACTGACATGAAAAGTGGTCTGGCCGCCATGATGCTTTTAGCTTCCAATAAAGACCTGCCTTCCAATATTGGCTTCTTGTTCTACATCGATGAAGAATATGATTTTGCTGGCATGATCAAATTTATTGCTGACTATGGCAACAAAATCTCTCCTAAAAACATTGTCTCTCTAGATGGTTCTGAACTCGAAATCCTCAATGGTTGTCGTGGTCTAATTGAAATTAACGGCACCGTTACTGGAAAATCCTGTCACGCTGGTACTCCCGAGAATGGCGTTAACGCTCTCGAGATTACCTTTAAATCAGTTGAAAAGCTAAAGAAATATTTAGCAAAATTCAACGATCCTGAACTGGGTACCACCTCTCTCAACCTTGCTTCCATCAGAGGTGGTCAAACTGCCAACGTTGTCCCCGATACCTGTCAGTTCATTCTTGATATTCGTCCCTCTTCTACAGCTCTTAGTGGAAAATTAATTATTGCTAAACTCCAAAAATATCTAAAAGAGTTAAATGGCCAACTATCAAAATATGAGATAAAATTTGATTTCGGTTCTTGGCTAACTCCCAGATCCAAGCTGAAAAACTTATCTCTTCCTATTAAAGACATCAGATCATTTGGATACGCTGATCTTCAAATGCTTTGGCAAATCTACAAACAACCCAAATGCCTGACCATTGGAGCTGGTGCCCAAAAAACTGCTCACGCTTCGGATGAATATATTATGATCGATAAGTTAGAAAAACTAGAGCTCGTCTTATCTAACATCATCAATAAAATATAAATATTAAATGAATATCTATTACAATGCTAAAATCAACTATGAACAATAACGCACCACAAACATTAAAAGGCTTTCGGGATTTTCTTCCCGAGACCATGGCCGTTCGCAACTACGTCAAAAACCTTTTTATAGAAGTTTTTGACACCTTCGGTTTTGAACCTTTAGAGACTCCGACTCTTGAATACGCCTCAACCCTCATGGGTAAATATGGCAAAGAAGCCGACAAATTAGTCTATAATTTTCAAGACCAGGGCGAACGACAAATCGGTCTACGATACGACCTAACCGTACCAACCGCCAAGGTCCTTGCTATCTATAGCAATCAAATTCCCATGCCCTTTAAGCGATATCAAATTCAATCGGTTTGGCGTGCTGACAAACCTCAAAAAGGTCGCTATCGAGAAATCCTACAATGCGACATCGACACCTTTGGTACTAGCTCCCCCATCGCCGACGCCGAGATAGTCGCTGTCATTTCCACAGTTCTACAAAAATTAAACTTCAAAAAATATTCTATTCGAATAAACAGCCGAAATGTCCTAAAGAACATTTTAGAAAAATCTAACATTAAAAATGACCAAAAATCAGCACTTCAAAGTCTCGATAAGTTCCAAAAAATTGGTGAAGAAGGAGTAAGAAAAGAACTCATTAGTAAAGACTTCACCCAGGCTCAAATTGATTCTCTTTTTAAATACATCAAAATAGCACAGCCAGACGAAAATTTACAAGCTGTTTTCAACGCCATCGATGTACTCGGCGTATCCAAAAATGCCTATGTTTTTGACCCCACCATGGTTCGCGGTCTTGATTACTACACCGGTACTATTTTTGAAACCTATGTCGAAGAACCAAAGATTGGTTCCATTACTGGTGGTGGCCGTTATGATAATTTAATTGAAGTTCTTGGTGGTCCCAGCACTCCTGCTGTCGGCACCACTCTTGGTCTAGACCGCATTGTCGACTGTATTATCGAATTAGATCTTTTACCAGAACTACCCAAAACTAAGGTAAAAGTTATGGTCGCCAATTTTGGTCAAGACACCACCAACCAGTCACTCGAGCTAACTTCCCTTCTCCGCCAAAACAATATTTCTACATTTTTTTATCCCGATGCTGACAAAATTGGTAAACAGTTTAAATATGCCTCCAGCAAAAATATTCCCTTCGTTGCCCTTATTGGTAGCGATGAGGCGGCCAAAAATGAAGTTACATTAAAAAACATGACCACTGGCGACCAAATAACTATTAAACAAGACAAAATTGTCGGCCAACTTCAAAAACAGTAAGTCCAAACATCAATTATTCAAATAATTTGATATAATCAAGTCTATGAAATCAGGAATTCACTCTACCTATTACAGCGACTGCCAAGTAACTTGCGCTTGCGGCAATAAGTTTACTACCGGTTCCACTCTCGAAAAAATCGAAGTTGAAGTCTGTAGTAAATGTCATCCTTTCTTTACTGGTCAACAAAAATTTGTTGACATCAAGGGAAGAATTGACAAATTTAAAGAAAAACAAGCTCAAGGTGTTGCTTATCAAGCTGCCAAAGCCGCCAAGAAAACCAAAAAGAAAGTCAAAAAGATAGCCAAAAAATCAAATTAGCAACTTTAAACCGCTGATTATATAATTAATTTATATTTTCGGCGGTTTTTCTTTTAAAAACAACATATGCCAATTACCAACTCAAATATAGCCATTCTCGAATTTAGACCCGGTCCTGGAGGTCAGGAGGCCGGTCTCTGGATGGAAGACCTCATGCGCATGTACATTCGTTATGCCGAAAAAATCGGCTGGAAAGTAAATTATTTGGACAATGACATCTTGAAAATCACCGGATTCGACGCCTTTAATCAACTGAAATGGGAAACGGGTACTCACCGAGTTCAACGTGTTCCCGTCACTGAAAAAAGAGGTCGAATTCAAACCTCTACCGCCGCCGTAGCTGTTTACCCTCAAATAACTTCACACGATATTGTCATTAACCCCGATGATATTGAAATGACCGCTTGTCGAGCTGGGGGTAACGGTGGACAAAATGTCAACAAAGTCTCCACCGCCGTTAGATTGCTCCACAAACCCACCGGACTCACCTTCTCCGTTCGACAAGAACGCTCTCAACAACAAAACCGTGAAATAGCTATGGATCTCCTCCGAGCCAAACTTTGGCAAATGGAAGAAGACAAAAAAATATCTCAACTAGGCACCACCAGAGACAAAGTTGGCCTAGCCATGCGTGCCGATAAAATTAGAACTTATAATTTTGCTCGAAATCAAGTCAAAGACCATCGCATCAACAAAGATTTCCCCCTTAGTAAGTGTATCAATGGAGATTTAACCGATCTTTTGCTCGAATTAACCCTCCTTGATGAACCAGAAACAAAAAATTGATCTATTTTGATATTATCGACCCTAATGAATAATAAAAACATTGAATTAATCTGTCATATTCCAAATTTTAATCAAAATTGCGACAATCTCGCTGGCCTCGGATACTGTGGCAAAAGCACTGATGGAAAAATTGGCTGTCCCAGAGCCAGGCAATTTCTTCAAGAGATTGCCTCAGAATCTACATCAAATTTAAGTATATATACCAAACCAAATAGTCCCCATTCGATCACCCTACGGCCCACAGAGACTAAAAAACCCATTGTCTCTATAAATTTCGGAGTCTACACTGACAATAGGCACTAACAGAACACATTCACCCAACCCAGAAGTCATTTTTATAAGCCGTATCTGACAATCTTGACAAACCTATAATATACATATATAATACGCACAAGTCAGTTTTACAAGTCCTCAAAAAATACTATGCCTGCTCATACTGAACTACTTCAACACCAAGACCTTAAACCAGTAAAACCAGTAGCGGTTGAGACAATCTCAGAAAATAGCCTAAAAACAACATATGCACTATGTGAAAATTTGTGTAACCTGGGAGGTTGGGGTAGTATTGCCGTAAACGAAATTCCCCTTCCACTCTGGCAAGAAGAAACTGGCCTAAAAGATCACCTCCCTGCCATATTTTTAAGACCCAATGTAAATTTTCCCGAAAAAGGAACTTTTAAAACGGATGTTCTTATCATTAATCCAACATACACCTTTAGGGGAGTTCCAACCAGAAAAACTACCTTAGAAGGATGTGGTTCTCTTGACTATGGAAATTTACTATATTTTTACGCGAGACCACTTAAATTTACTATTCATGGTTATATATATACACCACACAAAAATGTCCCCGTGCTCAAGTCAGTAAACTCAGGCTATTTCTTTGACGATCTAGTGGAACACGAAATTAAACATTTAAACGAAGGTGCCACAGCTGCAAGCTCACCAGTTTGGATTTCTGATCCGTTTACCCCACACGGTATCAAGGAGATAATTAAAGACTCATATTCAAATATTGGAGAAAAAGGAATGATGAAATTACTAAAAGAAAAGGATCGCAATCTTCTAGTTAATTCCCCAAATAATGAAGATAAATTATGCATTGTTTCTCCTGAAGGAAACTACATTTCCGACTTTCCTACTCCCCCTTCTTCTCCAGCACCACTTTCAAAGTAATCTCCTCTTTATCTCTCCAAATCTTCACACTCACATTATCCCCTATTTTTTTCTTATTGATATAAGTCGCCAATACCGTATTCTTATCATCAGCTAACTTTTTTCCATCTATCTCAGTAATGATATCCCCGGCCTTAATCCCTGCCTCTTCCGCTGGACTACTCACTACCACTTGCTGCACATAAGCTCCTACTGGCACTTCATTCAATAAAGCCGACTCATGACTAATCATGGCATAATTTACTCCCAAATAGGGCCTATCAAACTGCCCTGTACTATCAAAATTATCTATCGACTCCTTTACCAAATTAATCGGTAAAGCAAATCCAACACTCTGAGCCGATTGTGACACTGCTACATTTACCCCTATCACCCTTCCACTTGAATCAAACAAAGGTCCACCCGAATTTCCTGGGTTTATTGCCGCGTCAGTTTGGATCACACCATCAAGCTTCTCAGAACCCGACAAACTACTCCCCGCCACAATCCCTCTTCCCAGTCCAGAAATAACTCCCTTGGTCACTGTTGATCTAAATTCACCCAATGCTGTTCCAATGGCAATCACTGTTTGTCCTACCTTCAATTTATCAGAATCACCCAATTCAACCGGGGTTAAATCTATTCTATCCACCTTAAGTATCGCCAAATCGTTCACTGGATCTCGATAAATATTTTTTACCTCCACCTCCTCTTCTTTCCCAATAATCACCTTATACTTTGCCTCCGTATCCGCCACCACATGCTTGTTGGTCACAATTAGACCATCAGATCTGATAATGAAACCCGTGCCAATATCCTTTTCAATCTGCTCTGTTTCTTGATTCTGGTTTTGATTGTTAAAAAATCCTCCAAAAATATCAAAAATAAAAGGAGAACTGTTTATAATCTGAGTCTTACTTATCGAAACTGTCACCACGCTCGGAGTCGCCTTCTCGACCAAATTCGTCACTATCGACTCTTCGTCTGTGACTGTCAAATAATTATTATCTGATGAAATTGGCACCTTTTTATCATCATCTGACCATCTACCCAAAGAAAAAGAACCCATCAAAACCATTCCTATACCAACTCCGATTAAAATATTTCTCAAAGCACCTTTCATAGTTTAATTATAAAACATTACTTTAATACTTCCAAAACAGCTCTGTCTAGCTGATTATCTTGCTTGTCAACATTCTCCGGATTCCAGTTTTCTTCCACATCTGGCAAAACCCCTTCACCGTGAATATTCTTCCCATCTGGCAACAGCCATTTGGCGATAGTTATGTGTATTCCCGAACCATCGGCAAAATCTTCTGGTTGCTGTACCGTTCCCTTGCCAAAAGTTTTTACTCCCACCAATTTAGCCCGATTATAGCCTTTTAATGCTCCCGCCAAAATTTCCGCCGCTGATGCCGAACCTTCATTTACCAAAACCACCAACTTATCATCTGCCAATCTTCCCATCCCCTCGTCCACTTTATAAACCTCTTCACTCCCATCTGAGGCCTCTTGTGTCACCACAGTTCCACTTTTTAAAAAATCAGAAGCCACCAAAACACTTGCCTGCAAATAACCACCCGGATTGTTTCTTAAATCCAAAACAATTCCTCCATAACTAGTCCCAAATTTATTCTTTTCAGCAATTATATTATCCACAACCTCAGGCCAATCACTATATATTTGTTCACTAAATTTATACAATTTTATCCATGCCACATTTTTTCCATTTTTCTCTACCCATTCCACTTCCATACTTGGCACCACAATACTATCCCTTTTCAAAATCACATCAAAAGTCCCCTTCTCTCCTTCGCGAAATAACGTCAAAGTCACTTCCGTTCCCACCTTACCTCTAATTAAATTAACCGCCTCATCCAAACTTATTCCACTAGTATCTTTATCGATATCATTATTTTTGTCAATTATTTTTAAAATCAAATCCCCTGCCTTCACCCCTGCTTTTTCTGCTGGCGTCTTGGCCAATGGAGCTACCACTGCCAAAGTCTTTTCCTTGTACCCAAGTTGAATACCAACTCCACCAAATTCACCTGCTAAATCGTCATTAGAACTCTTATTCTCTTTTGGAGGTAAAAATACCGTGTATGGATCATCTAAAGCTGCCACCATTCCTGAAATTGCCCCATAAGACATCGCCTTATCATCCATCTTGTCCTTATCCAAATAGCTTTCCTTCAATTTATTCCTGACCTTAGACATTAAAGACAAATTCAAAAAGCTACCATCACTCACTCCGCTAATACTGCTTATTCCTACCGATCTTCCCGCTTTAAAACTCACCAAAGCAGTAGTCGCCAACAAAGCCGAAATAACAAAAATGTTCCTTATCTGTTTTTGCATGATTTTATTCTACCTCAACTTTTTCCACTCTCCACTACTTACTTTTTTAATCACCACATCACTTTTCTCGTCACTGTCATTCTCAAGGCAAATTATTCCTTTAACTCCAATTACTTCAGCTTTCATCAAAACACTATCATCAAGCTTCTTAACCATGATCATTTTGTCTTTGGCCTCAATTGTCAAATCAGTTAATCTCTCCACAACGTGACTCCACAATTTCCCTTTTATCATGTCTCTATATTACTCTTTTGAGGTGGTATATGGCAACAAGGCTAATTCTCTGGCCTCTTTTATTACTTGGGCCAGCCTTCGTTGATGCTTCATACAAACTCCGGTCGTTTGGGCCGCCAAAATTCGACATCTTGGTGACAAAAACTCTCTAAGTTTCTCGTAATCACGCCAATTCGGAACTGTTTCTGTCTTACAATAAACACAATCATTTCCTCGACCCTTAAGTCTTACGAATTTGTTTCTACCCTTTTTCTTTGTTTTTTTCATTTTGTTTATAATTTAACAAGCTCTTCATCAACCGTATTTTCATCGGTCGAAGCTTCACCACCATCCTCATCTGTAACATTACCGATATCGTCAGGGATAACAATATCCTCAATTGCACCATTGTTTAGGTCAATTGATTCTTCATCTTGAGACACTTCTTCTTCACCATTCTGGCTTGATCCACGATTAACTCCCTTGTTATCCAATATAATCATGTCTTCAATCACTATTTCAGAAACTTGTTTTCTCATATTTGCCGAATCAGTAATTTCTCGATATTGAACCCTTCCTTCAACATAAACCCTTCTTCCCTTGGCCAAAAGCTGTGAGCAAAGTTCAGCAAGTTTATTCCAGGCCACAATTCTATGAAATTGGGCATCCTCTTTCTTTTCACCCTGTTTTGTTGTCCAGACTCTATTTGTGGCTAATCCAAAAGAAACGACCGCCATTCCGGCTGGAGTATATCTAAGCTCGGGATCACGAGTTAAGTTACCAATTAACATTACTTTGTTCAGACATCTACTAGGCATTTTTATTCCTTAATTCTTTAAATTTTTAATATTAAATAACGGATGACATTAACATCACGGTTCAAAAAAAGTTTAAATTCAGTAGATTTTATAGGTTTATTTCCACCAATGGTGAAAACCCAATAATTTGCTTTATCAAAACCTTTGACCGTATACGCTAGTTCTTTTTTTCCCATATCTTCGCGATTATCCACCGCAAAATCCATGGCCTCAATTTTATCTTCGATCAATTTGATCGTTTTTTCTTTTTCTTTTGATTCAGTTTTTGGGCTCAAAGCCACAATTACCTCATATTTATAGTTGCTGTCTTTCATCGAAGATTAGCTTAACATGATTTTTTTAATATTACAATCACAAAATTCCTCTAACCTTTCTTATTCTTTAATCTTTTCTGCTTCGTCCAATAATTTATTTGCCTCTTCATAAACATCTTTATTTGTCATTTTAATTATATCATCGGTCACATCAATATTTTCACCTATCTTTCCAGTAAACTCCTCCAAAACACTTTCAGTGTCTTTACAAGCCTCTTGTTTCAATTTCTCAGCATCGATATCAGCGTCTAAAATTGACATCAGCCGATCGATTATCTCGTCACCAATTTCTGCTTCTTCATCATCCCCCATTTCCAGCAAAATTTTCCTTGCCTTCTCCAAAGACTCTTCTGACAATTCACTTGTTTCAATTATCTCTCTCGCTTCTCTTAGCTTCATAAAACAATATTATCACAAAAAAAATGACTTAAACATCCTTTTTTCTTGGCGGATTTTGCTCAATTAATCCAAGTGTCCTCATCTTCAAACCAAAGCTTCTTTGTCCATCCCTTCCTTTATCCCTATCAGCAAGAATAATATTTAATCTCCCAAATTCAGCCCTACTTCCACCCGCCGGCCAACTATAATAAAAGTCTTTTTCTATTTTCGCCATCCTTAATCAATTTTACCACCCTTAAACTCACTTGTTGCAGACATCTGACTTGGGTCTGGGCTTTTCTTTTTAGGACCTGGGGCAAACTGCTTTTTCTTCGCTTCACGTTTAACATTTCCTGGTTCCTCTAAACTATGCCTTTCTGCTTCCTCAGCTTCTCTTTGCCTTTTTATATTTTCCAAAAACTCTCTCTCTTTTTGCTGTTCTTCACTTTCTTTCTCTTGCACCACTTCTTTTATCTCCGCCTCCACATTTCTCCCCGCCAAATTCTGCATTTTTGCCATCTCTTCCTGTTTTTGCCTTTCATCTTTCGCCTGTGCTTGCGCCATTTCCTGATCGCTCATCGGATCAATATTCCCTATCAATTCCTTGCCCGTAATCACCCCGCTAACAATATCAACCGCCTGTTTTCCACTCTCCTTAATCGTTTCTGCACCCACCTCTCCCAAACCTTTTACTACTTTTTTTAAAATATTATCATCTACCATTCTATATTTAGATTATCAAAGATTATTTCAAAAAATAAATACTTAAATTTCTCTTCTTCCTTCAAATGCCCTCGACAAGGTCACCTGGTCCGCATAACCCAATTCTGCTCCCATCGGCAACCCACTTCCAATTCTTGTCATCTTACCTTTATAGCCAATCCCTTCAAGTTTCTTTTTAATATACAAAGCCGTCCCCTCACCTTCTATGGTTGGATTTGTCGCCAAAATTACCTCCTCAATTCCATCTCCCTCCACTCTAGATATCAATTCAACAATCTTTAAATCATCGGGCCCAACATGATCCAAGGGATTTATTACCCCTCCCAACACATGATACAAACCGTTATAACCACCAAGTGCCTCTATAGCCAACAATTCGTCTGCCCTTTCTACTACACAAATTTGTTTTTTGTCTCGTTTCTTGTCCTGACATATTTCACATATTTCATCCTCCCCCACTCCAAAACAAACCCGACATATTTTAATTTTCTTTTTTAGATTAACTACCGAATCTGCCAATTTTTCAGAAAAGCCGTCTGGAACTGATAGCAAATAAAAACCCAGTCTAGCAGCACTTTTTGGCCCAATCCCCGGCAATCTTTCAAAACTTTCAATCACCTCGCTCAAAGCTCTTGGTATTCTCTTCATATTATTTCAAAAGACCGTCAAGTCCACCCAAATCTTGCATTTTTTTGGCCGCGCCTTCTTGTGATTTTTTCATCGCCTTGTTAATCACCTCCACCAATATCTTATTTTCTGCCCCATTTACCGATAAATATTTTATCTTTTGATCTCCGGAAACCTTAATCAAAATTCCACTTTCTTCCATCTCTGTCAATTCTGACTCTAGAGCTTTCTTTAATTTAAAGGCCTGAGCCATTAGTTTTGCTTTATCAAACATGTTTTTATAAAAAAAATAATTAATTAACTTCTAATTTTACCATTATCCTCGCCTCATAAGAATCTTATTTTCACCCCCGTCCTCTCTTCAACTAAGTCATAAAAAGTCTTAAGTTCTTCATCGTTCAAATCTCTCAACCTTCCCGTTGCTGTATCAAATTATCTCCTTCGTACCTCTTTTGGGTTTTTACCATCTAGCCACTTCAAATAATGTCTCAATAAATGCTCTTCTTTTGGTAGTAATTCCAAATTTTCCAAATTATTTCCACCCCCATCAACTCTTTCTTTAATGTGATGTACTTCAAGTCTCCC
>Ga0100403_1002579_pt1 | contig 14283 bp, 21 predicted proteins | sample CryGeymet201501t_FD_83663 | JGI IMG/M metagenome (GOLD analysis project Ga0100403, IMG submission 83663) | Groundwater microbial communities from Crystal Geyser aquifers in Utah, USA - Crystal Geyser metaG 2015-01t | ecosystem: Environmental > Aquatic > Deep subsurface > Groundwater | place...
GCGGCGGCTTCCTGTGTTGCCTTTTCCTCGGCATCCTTGGCCAGATCCGCGACTGCCTCATCAAAGAGTTTTACCTGCTCGGCATCGGCCGCCTGCTCCCCTGATAAAACAAACTTCGGATCCTCTGCCAATTTGGCCTTGAGTTCTTCAAGTGTGAATTTCATAGTGCTACCTCCTTTCTTTGGGGATTTGTAATCGTACGCCGGGACAAACCCGGCAATCAGATTTTCAGAGAGTTGAACCGGCGCGAGACTCTTGAAGTACGGCCGGTTGGTGAGCGCTCCGCCCAGAAGCACATTGCTAAACATGTCGTGGGTTTCTAGATCCTCATACTCATTCGAGAACTCCGGGGAGAAGTATTTGAAAATCCCATCCTTGATGAGTTGAGTCCCGAGTTTTGTCCACGCGACTGAGGCCACCAAAGCGGTTTTGCCCTCTGCATTGATTTTCTTTTTCAGTTTCTTGAACCACCCGGCCGCGCCCTCCTGAGGCCGGTGCTCCTGATCTACCGCTATGTCAACCTTGCGCACCCTGGAATCAAAATTGGCTATGAAAGTATCGATGTCCTGCTCTGTGATCTTGATCGTCCCGTAGGTAGGATGCTCCCACTCCCCGGCGTGCAATACCTCGATCTCGGACACGGCCTCATTAAAACTCTTGGTGATGTCGATGACGGATAAAAGTTGTGCAGGTTTCTTTTTCACTTTACGCCCCCGTTTTTTATGTCTTTGGATATGACCACGAAATGCAGAGCCGCCCAGAGGAAGGAAAGAGGAGTCAATATCACAATCCTGAAAAACTCGCTGTTCCGTTCGATGATGTAGACGTGGAAAACCGATAACGCGAGTCCCGCCGACATCAGTATATTCCCCATGAGAAGCAGAGTAAAGTGCTCGGTCTTGCGCCGGATTCCGAAAATGGAGATACAAACGACAGCCAAATAACTCACCAACCGAAGATAATCACAGAAAACTGTCATTTTGACGTACTCCCAAGGAATGTAGCCACACCTCCCACGACAACCGAAAACACCGACTGGAATATGGTCATATTCGAAACCTTCTGCTTGGTAGCGACATTGTCCAATTCAATCACGGTGATCCGCGTAGTCAATTTCTCAGTACACCGATCCGATTCCTCACGGTATCCCTTGAATTGCTCGGAGAGGTTCAGGATCTGGTTTTTGATCACGGCTATATCCGAAGCCACCTTGCTTGAAATGTTTTCCTGTTTATCTGGCATGTGAATCCCCCTCGGTAAATACTCCCACCCCGTACGGCATAGCCCTTTTCCCCGATCCCGGCAGAGGAATGTCCAGATCCTTGAAATGCCACGGCGGCACGTTCGCCTGATTCGCCATGATCCCGGGGATCCCAGTATAGGCCGGCGGATCCACTTCGTCTTTCATGATCGCGACCCAGAGGCACCGGCAGTTGAAATGCACCTGTCCCGGCCGGTACTCGCTGAAAGCCTTGTCGTGTATTCCGATCACGCGCCCGTCCATGCTCATGCAATAGTTGCACACTCCGCCGTCCAGTATCGCTGACCATTGATACCCGTATAATTTATCCTGATACGTTCCGAATGTGAAGCGCCGGCCGTCATTCAGGTTCTCCGCGACCACCAGAGAGGCCGAAGCCGGCAGGTTCTTTTCTGCGAATGAATCGAACACGCCCGCGAGCCGGGCTACCGCTTCCTCTGTCGTTACGGATTTATCCATCATGGCAACCGCGGCCGCACCCTTCATAGCCTCCATCAGAGTCTTTTCGTGGAAGTTGGTCAATTCGAGCGCGTTCGCTTTCAGCAGTTCCCCTACCTCACGTGGAGTTGCCGGGGATGGTGATTTGATCTCGTAACTGGATTTCAATTTGCCCCAGTCAAACAAGCCTTTCATTTCATCCTTGAAAATCGCAGAGTATTTGCTGGTGAGTTTCCACCCGATCCGTTGCAGTTCTGAGAAGTCATCCGCCTCGATCGCCGCCGTGAACCGCGCGATCAAGTCCGGCCGCTCCTGCATGAGCAGAGTCCGGAGTTTGGTGATGATGCTTAGTTCCCGGTCATCCATGAACTCGGCAATTTCATCGAACTTCACCCGCTTCTCCGCCATCGTGAACTCGCGAAAAAACTCGCTGGCCTTCACCTTCTGCTCAGGCTTCTTCTCCGGCAATTCGTCTTTTTTCTTCTCTTCTGGCTTTCCCGGTGTTTTCTGGTCTTGATTATCAGGCGTCATCGAACGGTTCGCCATTTGCCGATTCCATTCCTCTTCCTTCCGGGTAGCAGCTTCCCGCACCGTTTCGACACCCTCCGGGAGTTCCGGGAGTTTCATTATTTTTCTCATATAAGATTCGATCTCATCATCCGGCGTGATTATCTTCGCCCCGATCAACTGCGAAATCGCCGTGGAGAGTATCGTAGCGTCCGGACTCCCAATGTCCCCATGTGTCAACTTCGGGTACTGCTTGACGTTGAAATTGTAATCCACCAAGCGCTCGATCTCCTTGTTCACCACGTCCTCTACTATCTTTGCGCTGGCTTCCAGAGCGTTCATAAAGATTCGAGACTGATCTGCGGACAATGCAAAACTCCCCTTGCTACTGCTTCCAAGATCCAGAAACTGAGCCAGAACGGATTTGAGGATCTCGCGCGTGTGGTGCTCTAGCATCGGCATCGGGTCTCTAAGCCCACCGTTTTTCATGTCGAGCATTTCTACAACCCAGCCGGTTTTCTTCACCAAGTAGGCTTTTTCATGCCCTCTGAGGTTCTCCCCCATCGTCTCCGCGTCTGTCTTGTCCTTCGCGCTGAACCCGTCCGGGAGCGTGATAACAGGGATTCCAATGCCCAACCGCTCCTGAGCCACCGCGTCAATTTTGTAGTATTTGTCCCGGAAAAACCAATGCTTGTAGGCTTGTCTCAGGATCGATGTACCAAAATAATTATCCCCCTCCTTCTGGAAAGTGAATACCAGAAGTTTCTCGACCGGAATCTCGATTGTCGCAAAAGTCTTCAGCCCGCCCCGCTTGACGTACGCCTGCTGAGTTATGCTTCTCAGTTCCCCGGAGTCATCCGTGTTCCAGAGTTGGATTGTCTTGGGGAGCCGTGGCGCCCATTTCTTCCAGCCAATCTTCCCCTTGTCGAGCATCCCGTAGACCACCTCGAAAGCCATGCACCCGTAGGGATGCATCAAAAGGATCTGCCGTAAAGTGTCATCCCAACAGGTCTGCATGCGATTAAACAGACAGTCCTCAACGAATGCCGCCACCTCTTGGTCTTGCGCGTCCTCACTCGCCGGCTCGATGTCCCACTCCGCCGATCTGAGCGGGAGTTCGCACATCAGCAAAGCCGCCTTGACCGTGGCATCCGACCATCGCATCTTATCCACAGTTGTGTATAACTGCGCACCCTTGAGTACAGAAACATACTCCCCGGTATCGATATTCCCTTGGAAGTTTGTTGTGCCTGTCCCCCCGATCTCCGGGAGCATGCCCCTTGCGCTCTCTTTTTTGTTTTCTTCCTTCGGCTTATTTGGCATTTTCAGAACTCCTCATTGAGTATTCCTGACGTAATAGGCCGCTTGTCTCTCGGGATGTCGGCCTTCTTAGGTTCTGCCAAAGAGCCTGTTGAAATCTTTTCTACAGCCATCATGGCATAATTCGAAGCCATTGTAAAGTGATCAGCGCCCAGTTTCTTGTACTCAAACACCACTCGCCCGTCCGGTTTCTCCACTTTGTCTTTTGCCCAGTTGCACATATGCCGGATGAATAAATCCAGCATCGAACTAAGCCGGGGAAGGATCGCCCGCCGGTTCTGGAAATAACTCGCCATCTTGTCTAGGGTTTCCATCTTGTCTGCTATGACCCGGTACTCCTTCGTCTCCTCATCCCTGTACCACTTGGTTATCTCCTTCTGGTTGTTGTTGTAGTAGACCAAATAAACCTTCCCCAGAAACTGCATCATGAACGTCCGCGCGCTGTGCTTATTCGGGAGCGCGTCCACCAGACAAAAGACAACCCCGTACTGCTCCATCAGATTCGAGAGCGCGTCAAAGTTGTCGTACACCCCGGCGTGGATGAGCCTCGGATCCCGGTTGTCCCCGACCGTGTAGACAACCACGTGTAGTTTGTCCCCTTGGTCAACCCCCATGACCGTGTACTGCCCCCCGGCCTCGAGATCGAACTTGTGCTGGATACACGACAAAAGGAGATCCCGGTTCAGCGGTTGATTCTCCCCGCCGTAGGCTTCTCCCAACACAAAATTATAAAAGTCCCGGATCCCGGAAAGTTGAGCCGTGGGACTCGTCTCCGCTTTGTCCTTTTTCCGCAAAATCTCTTTGGCCGTAATCCACGGAGCCATGAGTTGCGTGATGTGATACCCGGACACCCCCCAGTCCTTCGTGCCTGTGGCGCGCCAGAACCCGTTGCGCCGGTCATCATCTGAGATTGTACCGTTACAGGTAATACAACGATACCTCGCCTCCTTCAAACCGCCCTCAATCGATCCCGGGTACTTTAGGATCTGCTGTAGTTTGCAGGTTGGACACTCGACAAACCACTCCTTCATGTCTGACTGATTGTACAGGTAATCAATCCCGAACGCCGGGATGGTGGGTGTAGAGAGCGCCAGAAACAGTTTATGCTTGCTGTGACTCATGCGCTCCTGATACATGTCGATGATGTCCGGCTTGCTAAAATCGATCTCATCGTGGATATTGAAGTCCGAGTCAACCGAGATAGCCTGCCGCTCCGACCACGCGCCCCTAAAATACAAAAAAGAGTTGCCGAGTTGTTTCAGCGCTACGCTGTCAACCTTCTCGACAACCCGGCTCAAGTGCGGAGATATTTGAATCATCGGGTTTATGCGCGCCCGGGAGAAGTCCAGAACGTCCCCTGCGGTGGGAAACGTGTAGATGACCGATACATCGTTGGTGTCCGCGAACCAGAGCGCTTTGATCATCGCGTACGTCGTTATCCCGATCTGCGCGGCCTTCTTTATGACCATTCTCTGAGCGGGATCCGTGTAAATATCGAGTTGGTACTGGTGATTATTCCAATCCAGTTTTTCCGCTTTCGGTGTCAGGATGTTGTCCATCGTCCACGGGAGTAGATCCCTCTTTAGGCTTTTCATCACCTCCATGTAGCGGGGATCTTGTGCGGCCAATTTTTCGATAGATGAGTTCATATGCTACCTCCCTGAGTTCGTCTGACAAACCCTCCGCAGTCAACTCCACGTCCCCTTTGATCTGCATTTGCTTCGGGTATAGTTCCCGCTCCCCCTGCAACCCTTCTTTGACCAACGCGAGCAGGATACTGTCATCGATCTTTCGAACCTTCCCCCCGTTCGCCTCCGCCTCCTCGATCTCCTGCAATCTCTTTTTCAGGGAGTTCAACCCGGCCGCCTGCAGGAACCTCGCTATTTTTGAGTGCCGCTTCACCATGTCCTTGATCGAGCCTTCCATCTCCTCAATAGCGCCCTTCTCCGCCTCCGACCAGATCCGATCCCGCTCCACTCTCCACTTCTCCGCATCCGCCCGCCTCAGCGTGTAACTGTACCCCACGTGGAATTGGATTGCCACGTCCTGTAGAGTTACGTTTTTCGCGGAGAAAAAAAACTGCTTGGCCGCCAGCCAGTCAACCTTGCTTTTCCTCGCCATATCCGGCCTCCTTTCCTGTTTTCAAAAAACTACACTTTAGAACCCTTCCTCCATCACTTTCAGTCTACCCCTCTAGATCATCTTTTGTAAACCCGAGTTGGAACAGAACCGGGGACACGTAGCGTTCAGTCTTGTCCGGCTCTAGGGTGTAGCACGAACGGCTCAACCCCATACGTATTGAGAACTCTTTGCAATATAGCCGCGCCATCGCGCAAACCCCGTTCGTCTCCCCGCTGGTAACCACATACTCAATCTTTTTCCCGGCCAATTCGCTGTTGATTATTTCCCTGACCCGCTTCCCTCTCAATGTCCTACTACCAAATATACAAACTTTCATTTACTCCCCCCGATAAGAGTCCAGATTTATCCCAAAAACTTCCGCGCCACGGTGTACACCTCTCCCATGCTGAACGCTGTAGTATCGATCTCTAGGCATTCGATTCCGAGATCCTCGCAATGGCCTTTCACCTTCGAGCAGTCCACCATTCGAGCGGCCACGCCCTTGTACCGTTTCGCCGTCCGGTTATTCCTGAGGTAGAGCCTTTTCAGGATCTCCTCGTAGGTGGCCGTGAGTACGATCACCCGCACATCCTCGCAAACCCCTTTCATCCGGACAAGGTTTGGCGTGGAGAACAGAAGCATCCCCTCAAGCAAGAGATCCTCTGCCCGGTACACTCTCAGGAAATGATCGAGTTTCGCCGTGAAGTTTTTTGATTCCGTATCCGCTCCGCCCATCTTCTTGAAATCGTGATACGCCCCGAACGCCACAAGGCCGTTTCCCCGGGTGATTTTGTACGCGCCCGTGTCAATGACTACCTTCGCATCCCCCAGTAGGCTCTTGACCAGCGCTGTCTTGCCTGAGGCATTCGTGCCGACAATAGCGGTAATCATTTTTTGCTCCGGTTATCGTATTGAGCCTGATTGAACCGATAGATCATATCCCCGTTCTCGTCCAGCCCTGTTGGTATCAGCATTTTCCCGAAATACCGATAGGGTGAATTATTCGCCATAGGATGATTCCAAGAGTAGCGCATCATGTCGTACAGCGAGCGGTCAAAGTTCTTTGTGTAGTTGTCCACCGTGAGTTTGTTCAAGCCTTGCGCCTTTTTCCACGGGAGTCGCAGGTAATCCGTGTCGAACTTCGTAATGTCCGTGAACTTCACCTCCCCTTTTTCCTTCGCGAACGTCAAAGCCTCCGTGAACTGGCACTTGGCATAATTCGAAAAGTATTCATCGTCCGGGAGTCCGCAACAGGATCCCCACCGGCACCCGTCCGCCTTGACGCATTTTTCCTTGTGGTGCGCGTCTGATACAAAAAACCCCATCCCCACCTCTTTGCATAAATCCTGCATCTCCTCCACGAATGGACGTTTGATCTCATAGTTCAACCGGAGATACCCTTGCATCCCCCGGCTGTTCTTTTTGTAGAAGTCCCAGAGATTGAACCCGCAAGCCTCGGACATGATCTGGTATCTTTTTTTGACCCGGAGATCCACGCGCGCCTCCAAACAGAAAAACTCCGTTGTCAACGCCTGAGCGCCGGCCGCCGCCGCCCGCCGTATCAATTCCCCGTGCGTAGGATTGCTCACCCCGATCATGAATGGTCTGAGTCTGAGGTTGACCCCGGCCGTCCCGAGTCCCGCGACAACCTCGAGCGCTTTCAGTCTGTCCTCCGGCGTGGGAACCGCCTGTTCAATGATTCTGTATTTTGCCTCATCGAGCGTGATTATCGAAAACTTGAAATGAAAGTTTTTTGCGCCCCGGATCACGTCGAGATATTTTTCATCCCGCGTCCACCACGTTGCCTTCGTACTGAACGACACCGGGTAATCGATCTCCCGGAAAAACTTGAGAAGTTTCAAACCCACCCCGAGTTTCGGTTCCAATGTCGGATCGAACGGTTCCGAGAGTCCCCCCCATTGCATGGGGATCCTTTTTTTGATGTACTTTCCAAACTGTGAGGAGTCCGGATCCGTGAAAAGTCTTTTCACTTTTTCGACATTTACGAACCGCGCGTTGTTCTGCTCATAGTCCTTCGAATGGATCCGCTGGTAAAAAGAAAAGCAATATTGACACCGATAGGAGCAGAGAGAATAGGTATCAAAAGTCATCGGCATCGAGCAGTCGAGATACTCATTTGACCATCGCGGAGACTGGTAATTGTCCTTCCGCACCGGCTTCGGCATTTCACTCATTTTTACCCCTTTTTTGTCAAAATTGCGTTTTTTCCACTTCCCCGGTTCTGCCCTTGAAATATAAGGACAAACCCTGCCCGATCTCGCTCTCAGTAGGCCGTCTTTTCGACTTTTACGGCACCCAACGTTATCCTCGGCTACGGCTTGCCCGATTTTGCTCCTGACGCGCTCAAAGGCCTCCTCAGCCTCTTTTCATTCTCCTTTCGGAATACCGTCCAGCAACTTCAAAAGGAGATCTCCGCGTAAAATTGAGTGCATTTTTTTCTCCCCGGATATCAATTTTGAGGCTCTTTCAAAGTCCGCTTCCGATGAAAAAATCACCTTCAAAACGAAAGTTGGCTTGTCATCCGTGCCGACCAATTTCTGGATTTCCTCCTCATCAATGTCCTCCGCCGGGTTATATAATTTCAATTCCCAATCCTCCATCCCGGTGAGTTCCAGATCCAATTCGAGATCTTTTTGGCTGAGTTCGTAAACCATTTTTTCGAGTTTCCCGATGTCCCATTTGCCCGAGATCTTGTTCAATGCAATGTTCAGAATCCGCTCTTTGTTTTTATCTACATCGATCCACGACACGGGGAGTTTCGTCAACCCGAGTTCTGTGGCCGCCCGGTATCTCATATTCCCGCCCATGATTGTAGGCACGCGCTCCCCGCCGGCGAAACTTTTGTCATTCCTTCTGTTCACCACCAGAGGATCCACGAACCCAAACTCAATGATGGACTTTTTCAGTTTCTGGAATTGACCGACATCGATCTCCCTTGGATTCTCCGGGTACAGGTATACATCCTTGACCGGCACCATCTTGACCTGCTCCAAAACCCTGATCTCAATTTTCTCCTTCATTTTCTCCCCCTACGTAATCTTTCAGAAACATAAGCAGATCCCGTGCAAATTTTTCATTCATATTGAACTCGATCCCCGCGAACCAATGCGACTCGTATACGTCCCCGTTGTGGTCTTTTTGCTTCTCCTCCCGGAACTTCACTCGCAGGATCTCCCCGACAACTGAAATCTCATAGTAGGATCGCTTCTCTGTCTCATCATCGTGAAAAACAATCTCCGATTTTTTCCCGACCCAGTTTGTTTTTATGACCGGGTTAGCCCTGTGCGGTAATGGCATGCTTTCCTCCTTTGCAAATTGAAATCAAAGTGTTGGTGTACCCGTATCCGGCCTTGTGGGAAGCCCGGGTGCGAAGCGGGATAATCTTCACGTTCTCAAAACCCTTTTCCAGTTCCGCCAAGAGCGATTCCTGATTGAACATAACCCGATGCTCGGCAATCTCGTCCGGCGGGAAAGCCTCATCCGGCACGCTAAAAATCGCCATCCCCTTATCCCCTATCAATCGTGCAACCTCTTGCACGAACTCCGCCCGCTTGTCCTCGTCCAGATGCTCAAACAACTCCAGAGCCACGACTATATCAGACCTCTCGTACCCAATCGGCGGAACCTCGCATTGAAACGCATTAAATCCCTTGACCTTCATTGCCTCCACCGCCACATCAGAAATGTCCAGACCCGTATAGTTCACGATCCCTTTCAACTGCTCCGCCAGCGCCCCGATCCCGCAACCCACTTCCAACAGGATTGTCTCTGTGCGGTTTTTCGCATATCCCGACACAAGATCCACAATCATTTTGTCCCGATCCGGGTAGGTGCGCCAGTTATTCTCCGTCCCTTCGGTTTTGTAAACCTTGTCCCAATGCTCCTTCGTGTTGATGTTTTTGAACTGCAAAGGATGGATACCTAGATCCCAGCGCCAGTTCGGGAACTTCTCTCTCATTTCAATGACCGCGCTCCGCATGCTCTCCCGCACCCAAGCCTTCAAAGCATCCTTGTGTTGCATCGCGAAATTGAGGTTGGTTACCGTTCTTTTCCCGTAGTGACCGAGTTTGATCCCTGGGTGCGCCCAGAGTTTGTAATTGCCCTGCGATCGAACCTTGATACAGAAGTTCAAATCCTCTGAGAGTCCGTTATCCCATGAGCAATAGGGATCCTTCATCTTTTCCAAAACCCTTCTAGGAATGAGCATAAACCCCATTCCCGCCCCGTCTACCTGAAAAGGGTTATTGTCCCATTCGAGCGTGACTGAGAATATCCCCGAAGCCATGTCCATTTTTTTGATCACCGGCATAAACGGCTCCGACTTCGTGAAATAAATCCCGGTAACAAGGTCAACCCCTTTCTGTTGCAAAAGGTCGTACGCTTGCTCTAGGCTCTCCGGTTGCCAGATCATATCTGAATCGATGAACAATAAATAATTACACTCGCTCTTGAGAAAATTCTTGATGATATTATTTCGGGCAATATGGTGCGCGTGAACCGAAGTCAACCATTTGTACTGGCACGGACTCCGGCCACACATTTTCCAAAGGCTCTCCATGAACTCATACGCGAACTGCGTATCACTTCCGCGCGGCAACCCGATGGCTATTTTTTCGCTGACAGGAATCATGGTACCTCACCGTAGTAATAATTTTTCTGGCTATCTTTTTGGAGTTCTCTTTCCAATTCCCGCACTCAAGTTCCAGCACAATCTCTGCTACCTTCTTTTGGATCTTTTCCTCTTGGTCAGGTTTCAATGAAATCAAACTCCACCCCCTCGGATAACAGGTGAGCGATGAGCAGTTTTCTTTTTATTTTGTACACATCAGTCCTCATCCCCTTGCAGTCCTCAATTATCATCTTCCCGTTTTCCGTGTACACAAAGTCTGCAACATATTTGATCGCCCGGATCGCTTCACCCTTCCACCGGAACCCCGACATGACCTCAAACGGAACCTGAACCGCGAGATTGCTTATCACCTTTCCCTGTAGATTCATTTGGAGTTGATTGCACCGCATGGCCTCTTTTGCCGAGTCGTGCTTGTGGTCTAACCGGCAGAGCGCCTTTCGGCTGTTGTTGTACTTTCGGTATGTCGGGAGCATCATCAGAGTCCTCCTTTATTTTCAAAACTCCGGCCTGTAAATCAATCGTGGTACGCTCGAAATCCTCCGGCTTGAGTCCGCACCGGCCGAAAACCGTCATAAGGTACATCTCATACTCTTTTTGCAGATTTGAGACTATCCTGTCCTGCAACTGCACCATCGAGATCGACAACTCTAGTTTCCGCGCTTCCTCTTTGGTCAATGAAAAAGTTTTCATTTCAACCCCTCCTTCACTTCCTTGGTTTCCTCATCGGCCATTTCCAAAATAATGACCTCAAGCCCGCTTCGCATCCCTTCCAATCTAGCCTTCCTCATGTTTATGTCTTGATCGATCACCATGGAAGCCTTCCCCGCGCTGACCAGCCGCGTCCTCTGCAATATGCGCAGATTGACCTCGTCATCCACGACCTGTTTCAGAGTCCCGTTGTAGACCATGACCAGACAATCCATCCAGGACATCAGCCCGTCCTCATTTTCTTTTCTTGGCATCTTTTTCCTTTCCTACTGATAATTTGTGGCAATGATGACAGATCGCAAAAGAGGTCTGAGAATGACAATGCACACATTCGTGCGCCTTTGTCCAATCCGCCTTCTTTGGACGCTCCTGTTCTTTTTCTTTATACATAGGCCGGATCCTTTCGAATACCGTCTTGGTCAATTCTGGACTCTTTTCGATCTGCCCGTGGCAAGGGATACAAGCAAGGCATACCTGTTGAAAATCTCCGAGCAACTCTGGCGTGCCGTAATACCACCTTCTCTTGTGCCTATGTGCAAAACTGAGGAACCGTACACCTGCACACCCGGGAAGCCCTACCTCACACCGCTGTATGCCTCTCTGCGCGAAATCAACCTTGAGCCTCTCCCGGATCTCTGACCATTCCAGTTCTTTTCTCCCAATCTTTTTCACTTGTCCATCTCACGGCTAAAAACTTTTCCATTTTTTCTGCAATGTTCTTCTGTGAACTTTCTCCTTGTACCCATGTTACATCCCCATGTTTTATTTCCGCGAAACAATCATCACAGAACAGGTTTTCTCCTTCCTTCCGCCGAAACTTCGTATAGAATTGCCTCCCGCACTTATCACAAACCTCCGAAAACTTCACCTCATCCCCGATGTTCACGTTATCCTTGAGCGCTATGTTCAGGATTTTCTTTTGTCTCCGGCAGTACCGACACCGCACGGGATCCGCCCAACCCTTCTGGCCGAACTTCTTTTGATCCTCGACCGTGTGGATGAACTTGCGCTTGCAGTCTTTGCAGTAAAGCCATTTGTCTTTCAGCCCTTCAATCTCGACCATAGCGATTTCCTTTCCTTCGGTGAGTTCTCCCGATCTACGTAAAGTTGAATCTGGATCACGTTATCATAAGTCAACCGCTTCTGAGCATGCTTTATCCACTTCTCGATCCACTCCATTCTCTTGGTCTGGATCTTTTGGAGCGGCCATCCGTAGACAACCTGAAACAGATACCCGATGAACTTCAAATCCTCGATCGTGTAGAGATCTTTCAATACCAGATCCTCTACCCCGTCCTGAGGCAATTTTACAGGAATCACGGGAATCTCCTATTTGAGTAGTTTTTGGAGCCTGGGGACTTCGTTGAGGATCTCCCCGATCCGACCCGCGACGGCCGACACGTCCTTGACCTCGAAATACGCATACCGGCCTCTGTCGTGAGTAATCGTTACCGAACTTTTTGGGATGAAATCTTTTGGCACGGCGTAGACGCTGTCCCGCTCTCCCTCCCGACTCAGGCAGATGAAAACGATTATATCCGCGCTCCTCCGGTCATCCTCCCGGAGCGTGAAATACCATCGCTCTTTATTGTCATCCTTTTTGAGCAGGTGTTTTGCCACCTTCACGCTCACCCAGATCCCGCGCCATTCCAGATCGTACCGGGGATTCCGGGAGATCGTAGACATGGCCAAAGCGCCGGGGAGATTGCTCCGGATCAAATTGACTGCGCTCATGTGTAATACTGAACTCTGCTGATTTTCAAACATACTGCACCCCCTTTCCACCGCATAGTAAACCAATGTTCATCCCTTGTCAAAATGTTTTTCACAGCAATACCTCTTTTTCCCTTTCTGCGCTTTCGCCCGGAGCGTATGACCCGGCTCCCAACAAGTCCAGCACCGCGTTATGGGTTCCCGCCGGAGAAATCCCGGATCCAATTCACGATAGAAATATACAGGGTTCTCATTTCCCGGCCTCCTCGATCAACTGGACAAGTTGTAGCAATTTTGTGCGCTTGTTATCCCGGATCCCGATACCCACGGTGAGGCTCTCGATCGCCTCCGCGATCCACTCCGCGTCATGCCCCACCACCTTCCGGAGTTTCCCATCCCCGAACTCCGAGAGGAAGTCTGGACAGCAATCCTCTTTGGGAACTATGATTTTCCATTTCCCGTGGCAGGAGCATTTCACGTATTCCGGCGCGGCCAGAAACCCCTCCCCGGTTCCCTCGACCTTTTCATCCTTCCGGCGCTTCTCAAAATCGCTGGTCTTGAGAGATTCCGCCTCGATCATCAACTGATGAGCGTTCTCCGGATCCGACTTGATGAGCGGGAGCAATTTGAGTAATTTGTCGTATCCCAATTCCGCGAGTTTCTCCGGCTTGTAATTCAGCCTGTCCACGAACCACTCGAAAATCTCGATGTAGTAATACGCAGTCCGGCGCATAAACCCGAGTTCTGAATTGACCACATACGCTGTGAAAGTGGGATAGTCCAGAACTTTAAACAACTCCCCGTCCCTGATCTGCTTGAGCAGTCCGCCCATTGCCACAAACGAAAGCCCCATCTGAGTCTTGAGATTTATCACCCGCTGATGGATCTCAAACGCTGTTTTGCCCTGCGCTTCCAATTCATCGCTCATCGTTTCTCTCCTTCAATAGCCCGAGTAAAAGCGTCGTAGCAAGTGTTGAACCCACGAGCCTGAATACACTGATGACATTTGCATCTACTATCACTGACGGCTTGTGTAGATACTGCATTTTTCACTCTATCCAGGGCAGCGTTGACCTCGGTGCGGATGAGGGCAAGCAGTTCGGTCATCATTGTCTCCTCGTATGCCCAGCCTTCCGGATAGTAGTCTGATATCAGATCGTGTATTTTCTCTACCAATTTATCGTCATTCATTTCTGGCTCCTGTATGGGTTAGATGCTTTTTGACCGTGTACCTGCATGCAGTAGTGGTAGTCATGGGGTGTCCTCACATTGAGATATAATTTGTTTTCCCCATTCTGTTCTTGATATTCTCAAACAAATTTTACATGTTACCAATTCGTGTGTGTCTGTAATGTTCATTCCATCTGGATCGGCTTGGCTCATACGGTTGCAAAGCGTAGTAGTCTGTATGCCGTGACCAGTATTCCTTACGATACTCCAATGCTTCACCATCTTCATCCCTTCACCTCCACTGGATATGCTTCGAGTACCTTGGCTTTGACTTCCTCATATCTATCTCGAAACTGCTGATATTCTTCATCGTCCACCGAAGATGACATTAACA
>Ga0100403_1002580_pt1 | contig 14283 bp, 18 predicted proteins | sample CryGeymet201501t_FD_83663 | JGI IMG/M metagenome (GOLD analysis project Ga0100403, IMG submission 83663) | Groundwater microbial communities from Crystal Geyser aquifers in Utah, USA - Crystal Geyser metaG 2015-01t | ecosystem: Environmental > Aquatic > Deep subsurface > Groundwater | place...
GCATGAGCCGCCGCGATCGCTGGTCGGGGCGCACCCGGGCCCGGGGCCGACGTCAGGTGACCGATGTCCGGGCGGTGAGGAACGCCGACGCGCTCGAGGACGACTGGCTCGTCGGCGTGACCGGCGCCCTGACGGCTGGCGGTTGGCTCTGGACGCACGTCGGGCGCAGCGACCTCGCGCAGCTGCAGGGCCAGCCGGGCGTGCCCGACATCATCGCGGTACACCCGCAGCGCCGGCGCATGCTCGTCCTCGAGATCAAGGCCGAGCACGGCGACTACCGCCCATTCCAGGAGGCCTGGCTCGACGCGTTCCGCGGCGCCGGCGTGGATGCCCGCACCGTCCGCCCGGGTGACTACGACGCCCTGATCGACGAGCTCGCCGGCGACCGGCTGATCTCGAGGACGGGGCGATGAGCAGGAAGTGCCGGCGCCTCCTCGCCCGCATCCGCGCCGGCATAGATCGTTTATGCCACGGGCATCGGTCGCGACGCACAGTGCTACCGGTCACGCCCGAGCTCGATGCCCCGCTGGGCGAGGAGTGGTCCGACGATGAGCCGCGACGATGAGCAAGCAGCCGCCCTGCCGCTGCAACCTGTGCCTGGCGCTGCTGCGAGCCGCCGCCAACGCCGAGCGCAACCGCGCGGAGCGAACGCCTAGACTCAAGCCCGTGAAGGGCAAGGCCGCGTGAGCGTCGAACGGGCCACATGTCGCAACTGTGGTCAGACCCTCGAGCGCGTGGGGCCAGACGACGAGCTCCTGACGTCGCTTGGCTATCCAGAGGGCACCGCCTGGCGGCATCAGGCTCGGCCGCCGTACGAGGGCATCCATGTCGGCAGCCGGGGTTGCCGGGCGGCCTCGTACGACCGAAGCGGCGACTGGGACGACACCCTGCTGCGCTCCTGGAAGGCGCGGCCCGCATGAGCCGCCTCCCCCGGTCCCTCGATGAGCTGCGCGGGCTTCGGGGAGCGCGCTGGATCCGCGAGAGCACCGAGCGCCAGGGTGATCGCTACGGACCCGACGCCCAGCGAGAGCAGCAGGACCGAGCCATCGAACGCTGGGGCCTCGTCGACACCGGCATGGTCTGGCAGGTCGCACACTCCGGACGCACCATCGCCGGCACGCCCGAGTTCGCCGAGATGCTCGGTGGCGCCGGCGACCGCTTCGACGTCCTGCTCGTGGGCTACGTCAGCCGCTTCGCCCGTGACCTGCGCACCGCGGTCAACGCCCGCCACGACCTCCATGCCGCCGGCGCCGCGCTGCTGTTCTGCGACGAGCGGGTGCTCTCCTCCGACGAGCGGGAGTGGGAGTTGTGGGCTCGGGAGGCGGTCGAGGCCGAGGCGTACAGCCGTCGCCTGGGGCGGCGTGTCGCCGAGGGCTACGAGGCCAAGTTCCGCCGCCACCGCGATCCCGGCGGCAACGCACCGCTGGGCTTCCGCCGCGTCGACGGCTTCCTCGAGGTCGACCCCGGCACCATCGTCCGCGTCATCGAGGCGTTCACCGGCTACGCCTCGGGCAGCGTGTCACTGCCCGAACTCGAGCACCGCACCGGCATCGACCACGAGGCGCTCAAGGTCATGCTGCGCAACCCGATCTACAACGGCTGGGTGCGTCGCCATCGCCGCGACCATGACGAGCTGCTGCTGCCGGCCGCCTGGCGTGGCGACCCACCCGTCAGTGACGCGTTGTGGGAGCGGGTCCAGCACGTCCGCGAGCAGCGGTACACCGGCGGGGGGCGCTCCACGCGCCGGCACATCCACCTGCTCGCCGGACGGCTCTACTGCGTCTGTGGCACCCGCATCCGGGCCGAGGTGCGCTCGCACCCGCTCTACCCGCACCGGCGCTACCGCCATCGCGATGCCTGCTCTGCGTGGCCGCAGAGCACCCGCATGGCCCGGGTCTTCGACGACCCCATCAGCGCCCAGGTCGAGCAGATGCGCTTGGGACCCGACCTCCTGGTCAGCCTGCGCAAGCTGGCTACGACGCTGGTGCCGGCCCCCGACGCAGGGAGCCTGCGGCGCCGACGCATCGAACGTGAACTCGCGGCCCTGGCGCAGCGGCACGCTCGCCGGGCGATCGCGACCGAGGCCTATCTCGCAGAGCACGTGCGCCTCACCCAGCTCCTCGACGAGCCTCCCGCCGCGCTGGAGACGCATGCGCCGGTCGTGGACCCCGACACCGCCATCGCCTACCTCCGCGACATCAAGCGCATGTGGCGCGACATGGACGTCGCCGGCCGCCGTGACCTCGCAGCGGCGCTGTACGAGCGCATCACGGTCACCGCCGATGGCGTGCTCGAGGTAGAGCCCACCCCCGAGGCCATGCGTCACGGCGCCGCCCTGGCCCTGCCCGAGAGGGTGGCCTTGGCGCGCCCGGAGGGGTCCGGGCAACGGTCCACCACCCACATCCGCGTCGTCGGCCGCCGCGCCTGGCTGAAGCTCACGAGGTCCGCGTGACGGACGCCGGTCGCCGCCATGACCGGTCCTGGCTCACCGTCGTCGAGACGGCTCGCGAGCTCGGCGTGGGTGAGAGCACGGTCCGCCGCTGGATCGACGAGGGCACCCTGCCGGCGTGGCGGCCCAGCAAGCGGATCACGCGCATCCATCGTTCGGCCATCAGCGCCGAGCAGGCGCGCGCGGCCCGGAGGCACTAGCTCCGCAAGCCCCATGGAGCCCCACAGGGGCACGATAAGGCACAGGTTTGCCACATCGGGGGTCTGCCCGCCATCGTGCCGGGCGTATGGTCCTTCCCTCCTCCGCCACCCCACATCGATGAGCGACGTCGTGCTCATCTTCGTGGCTGCCATCGCTGCGCTCGGCTCCGTCTTCGCGGCCACCATCTCCGGCCTGGCGCTCGTCCAGTCGCGATCGACCCATACGCTCATCAACAGTCGCATGGACGACCTGCCCGAGCAGGCCCGTGAGCTGGCCTACGCCAAGGGCGCGGCAGAGAGCGCGGCCGAGCATGCAAGTGACCGGTGAGCAGAATGGCGACCGTTTCGTCACTCGTCACGAATGGAACACTCATTTGAGCGCCGAGCAGACGACCGTGACCGAGATCAAGCGCGTCGAGACCGACCACGAGAAGCGCATCGACAAGATGGAGTCCAAGTGGGACCGCTATGCCGGCCCGGTCGTGGTCCTGCTCGTGCTCATGGGCATCATCAGCACCCTCGCTTCGGTGCTGGGGGCGTTGACGTGATGACCCGCTGCGACGACGACCCCAACTGCGACTGCGCGGGCAAGGGCGGGCTGGCGCGATGACCGACTTCCACAAGCTCCCCATCCGCTACCCGGCTTCAGCCGAGCCCCTGACGCTGCCAGTAGCCCTCGCCTGGTCGGCTGGCGCGCTCCCCGCGTCGGTACATGCGGGCCCGGAGGTTGAAACAGAGGCGGCACTTGCGGTTGGGGAGACCGGGCCGAAGGTTCTCGGGAGTGAGGGCGTGTCCTCGCTTGCAATGCGTCTTGCTCGACACGAGCATGTGTGGTCCGCGGACGAGGTTCTCTCGCAGCGTCACCGGCTCAAGATGGGCCGGGTTGACGCACCGCTTGTTGCGGCAGAGATGGTCCAACACGGACCTGTCGGGAATCGGCCCCACCACCAGCTCGTACGCCAGCCGATGGGCCTGTCTCGTTCGCCCCGTGTCGTCGGTCAGCTGCCCGTACCCGGACCCGGACAAGGATGCGAGCCACACCCAGCATCCGTCGCGGTCGCTCGTGTCGACCTTCTCCCACAGCCGCTCGCCGAGCGGCCTGGGCTTTCTGTTCCGCCACCTGCCTGCGCTTGGGATGCGTTGGGGATTAGCCAAGGGTGCTCCTATGCCTGACTTCCATAAGTTGCCTATCAAGTATAGGGCAAAGTGGGACTACGGTGCGCGCTCTGGGCCGACCAAGGCTGTCGTGTTCCACATGGCCGAAGGCACGGACGTCGCCAGCTACCTCGTGACCGAGCGCCGCGCTGGCGTGTCGGTGCAGTACACCATCGAGCAGAAGACCAGCCGCTTCGGTGACGGCGAGATCGTCCGCACCCTGCCCGAGCGTCGCATCTCGGGATCACTGGCGCCCGACAAGATCAGACGGGACAACGACCCCGACGGCTACTACGGCGCCAAGCACGCCAAGTACGCGCTCGGCGACTGGTGGCTGAACCCGAACGAGGCCGTCATCAGCGTGGAGGTGGCTGGTCGCGCCGACGACGGCCCGACGCCCCGCCAGGTCGAGTCGATGATCGCCCTCTTCGCGGACATCGACCGCCGCTACGGCCGGGTCATCCCGCTGGCCCACCGCGACTTCGCGAACTACAAGGCCTGTCCCGGCCGGACGCCCGCCATCAAGCTCGCCTTCCGGACGATGGGCGGCCACGGCAAGGACTTCGATCAGCGACCAGAGAGGCGTTTCATGAGCACACGCGGCTTCATCCCCGGCCAGGTCTGCGACGTGCAGCCCGGGACCGGACTCCATGACACCCCCGGCGGCAAGCGCATCGCCGTCATCGAGGGGGACGCCCCGCGCGCCCTGCTCGGCTACGCGCCGCCGTGGGATGCGCACGAATGGGCACTCATCAGCGTGACCGAGGTCGGCGGTGGCAACCGCACCGCCTGGGTGCGGGCCGGCAAGATCGCCAACGTGCGCCCGGGAGCACAGCCAGGCGACTCGACCGGGAACGCGAAGGCCGCGGGCTGGGAGTCGGCGCTGGTCAGGGGCGTCGAGTCACTGCAAGCACTCAGGACGATGGGGCCAGGAGGTGCAGGTCTATGATCACCGACTTCGCGCGCTGGGTCCAGCACATCCTGCAGACCATCGGCACCGGCATCGCGGTGCGCTTCCGCGAAGAACCGGTGCTCGTCAATGCCTTCCTGCGCGCCATCGTGGTGCTGGGGACGGCGTTCTTCCTCGACTGGGACAAGGAGCAGATCGCGGCCGTGTACGTCGTGATCGAATCGCTGACCGCGCTCATCAGCCGCCAGGCCGTCACGCCCAACGTGCGGGTGCCGGAGTGAGCCTGACGATGCCCAACCTCCGAGCCCTCGCCATCGCCCTCTTGGCCTTCGCTGTCGCCGGCTGCGCCCCGGTCACGCGCGTCTTCATCGAGTTCGAGGCACCCTCTGCGCCTCCTGCGACCGAAGCCCCTGTCGTGTCGCCCGCCCCGACCGTAGCCCCTACGCCTGAGCCAACGGCTGCCCCTGCGCCTGAGCCGACGTATGAGCCCATCACGTTCTCGAACATCACGGTCGAGGAGGTCGGGCCCGACTACGCGGTCATCAGCTGGAACGTCGCCCCACCAGCCCAGGGGCAGGTGGTCTACGGCCTGACCACCGAGTACGAGCTTGGCGCCACCACGATGGAGACGAGCCTCCTCGGCTTCCATCGCCAGCGTGTCTCAGGACTACAGCCCGAGACGACCTACCACTTCGCGGTGGTGGCTTTCATCCCCGACCCCGATGGTGGCGAGCCCATGATGGCGCTGGTGCCAGTGCAGTGATGGGCAAGCCGAAGGACCCCGACTACTGGCGCAAGTACCGGGCCACCCATCCCGGGTACCGGGCGCGTGAGCGTGAGCGGATGCGCAACAGGACGGTCAGGAGTCGCGGGGACCGCGCAGGCCAGTACCTGCGAAGGCGAGCCCGGGCCGTCATGCAGCGTGGCGATAACGGAACCGTCGTGAGCGCCCACCCCGTCATGGACCAGGCGCAGGCGGTGACGAGGCGGTACATCAGGCCAGACCGGCGCACCCACTACCACGATCCCTTGTACGAGGAGGTCCTGATGACGACTGCTCTGGCGATCATCGAGGGACACGACCCAGAGCAGGCAGCCGTGGACGTGTTGCGCCGAGAGCGGACGTACCGGGCGCGACACCTTCCGATGCTGGTCGTCGCATGACCGTCCGACACGATCAAGAGCACGAGCACCTGAGCGCGCAGAGCGAAAGGACCCACCAGCGTTGAGTGACGATCGCAAGCCCAAGCCGAACCACACCGCCGCACCGCCGCAGACCACCACAGCCGAGGCCGTGCCATCCGAGCCGGCCCCCGTCTCGAAGGCCGTCCGCGTACCCAAGCCGAGCAAGGAGGTCGAGCCGCTGAAGCTGCATCCGCTGGCCGAACTGCAGCGCCTCGTCCTGGTCAGCCTGCCGGCGTTCAGCGTGACCGAACTCGCCGAGCGGCTCGATGTCACCCGTCCGTCCGCCTCCCGGGCCCTGCATGGCCTCGCCTCGCTCGGGCTGGTGGCACCCGCCGATGGCGAGATGGGTGGGTGGAAGAGCGCTTGGAAGCTGACCAGGGCTGGCGAGCGCGCCGCCGCCGACCTGTCCCTCGACAGCCTCCGCCGCATCCGCGACCTCCTCGCCGACCGGCCGCACAACCTGCCTGCCGAGGCCGAGGCGATCATGGCAGACGCCCAGGACCGGCTGGGCGCCCTGCTGTAGCGAAGCGGTCGCCCGATGGCCCGTCCGTCCAAGCGATCGCCGGAGCGGCGGGAGCTGGTCCTTCGCTCGCTGCGCCTGGGGGTCACCCGCCGCGCGGCCGCCGAGTACGCCGAGATCGATCCCGCCTCGCTGCGCCGCTGGATGGCCGCCGATCCCGGGTTCCGCGACGAGGTCATCCGGGCCGAGGCGGAGGCCGAGGTGCGCTTCCAGTCGATCGTGGCCGACGACGCCCTGGGGCGACCCGCGCAGGTCGATGACCAAGGCCAGGTCGTCCGGGCGGAGGTGAAGCCCAACCCGGCTTCGGCCAAGTGGTGGCTGTCGCGCCGGCGGCGCTCCGACTATGCCGTCCGCATCAGCGTCGACATCGAGGGCATGGTGCGCCGCATGGCCGAAGCGGACGGGCTCGATCCGTCCGACGTGATGGCCGAGGTGAACGCGATCCTCGGCGAGCGCTCCTGAGCGACCGGATGTGCGGAACCGGCCGAATCCCCTCGTCGATGATGCGATCGCCGCGCAGATCATCAAGCTCGCGACGATCCGCGTGCGTCATCGGCAGCAGCGGCCAGCCGACCGTGTCCACTGGTCCGACCCGGTCGCCTGGCTCCACGACCGGGTCCGCTTCCGCGACGGCGAGGGCCCGACGGCCTACCAGGAGGAGACGCTCACCCAGACCGTGAGCACAGGTCGCGGCAGTGCTCGCGGTCCGCACGGTCTGGGCAAGACTGCCATCGCGGCCTGGCTGATCCTGTGGTTCGCCGACACGCGCAGCCGTGCCGGCGCTGACTGGAAGGTCGTCACGACCGCCGGCAGCTGGTCGCAGCTGCGCAACTTCCTCTGGCCCGAGGTCCACAAGTGGCAGCGGCTCACCACGGGGCTCGACTGGCGCGAGGGCGCCGAGCTGCTGCAGATGAGCATCAAGCTCCCCTCCGGCCAGGCGTTCGGCGTGGCCTCCAACCGCCCTGAGCTCATCGAGGGCGCGCATGCCGACCAGCTGCTGTACATCTACGACGAGGCCAAGGCCATCCCACCCGAGACGTTCGACGCCTCGGAGGGCGCGTTCAGCGGTGCCACCGAGGGCCGTCAGGCGATCGCCTGGGCCGGTTCGACGCCAGGGCCGCCCGTGGGGCGCTTCGCGGACATCCACCACCGCAAGGCCGGCCTGGAGGACTGGTGGACCCGCCACGTCACGCTCGAGGACGCCATCGCCGCGGGCCGTATCAGCCGTGCCTGGGCGGACCAGCGCAAGGCGCAGTGGGGCGAGACCTCGGCCATCTACCGGCAGCGCGTGCTGGGCGAGTTCGCCGCCGAGGACGCCGACACGGTCATCCCGCTCGCCTGGCTCGAGGCAGCCCAGGAGCGCTGGGCGGAAGCCGATGACTGGGGCACGTTCACCTGCGTCGGCGTCGACGTCGCCCGCTTCGGCGAGGACAAGACGGTCCTGGCGCTGCGCGCGGAGCACGCCATCACCGAGATCCGCGAGCGATCGAAGGCCGACACGGCCGAGACCACGGGTCACGTCAAGGGCGTGCTCGAGGCCTACGGCGGCTACGCCATGGTGGACGTCATCGGCCTCGGCGCCGGCGTCGTGGACATGCTGCGCGAGGGGGGCTACGACGTCCGCGCCTTCAATGCAGCCACCCGCTCGGGGCTCACCGACCGCTCGGGCGAACTCGGGTTCGTCAACCGGCGCGCCGCCGCCTGGTGGCACCTGCGCGAGCTCCTCGACCCCGCCACCGAGGTGCGGATCGCCATCCCCGACGACGACATCCTCACCGGCGACCTGCTCGCCCCGACCTGGCGCACGACCTCGGCTGGGCGCATCGTCATCGAGGGCAAGGACCAGATCCGCAAGCGCATCGGCCGCTCGACCGACCGCGCCGATGCGGTCGTCCAGGCGTTCGCGCCCGAGGAGCCCGGCGACTACGAGCGCACGATGGTGTACGACGAGCCGGTGGTCATCAGCGAGTGGTGACGGCGTAGACTGCAGCGCATGGGGCGCGAGGCCACGCTCATCGTCACCTTCGATCCGCGGTCGCTGCACCCGGTCATGCTGCTGCTCTGGGAGCTCACCGAGCTCCGCGATCGGCTTCGCATCGAAGGGCACACCGACCACGCGGACGCCATCGACGCGATGATCGATCGCCTCGATCGCGGAGCCCGCTCGGAGACGATGTTCCTGCCAGCCGTGGACGACGACGACGAGGCCGACCTTCTGACTCCGTAACGTGTTGACGGACCAGACACGGTCGTCATCATCCCCGGCGATGAGTGACGGCCGGGGCACGCTGACGCGCGAGACGACGACGATGGACGCGGACACGCTGTCCGCCCAGGTCGAGTTCCTCGAGGAGCGCATCGCCGAGCTCGAGTTCATGCAGGACGACGCCGGGTGGGAGGACCTCTCGGGCGAGTCGTCATCGGAACTCAGCCGCGACTCGCTGCGGCGCATCATCCGCACCTCCCAGGTCATGTACCTGAAGAACCCCCTCATCGACCATGGCTGTGCGGTCATCAGCCACTACGTGTTCGGTCAGGGCCTGAAAGTGGCCGGCACCGCGGCGACCAACGACCGCGTCCAGGCCTTCCTCACGACCCGCGGCAACAAGCGGGTGCTGTTCGGCAAGAAGGCCGCGGTGGGGGCCGACGCCCAGCTGTCGTACGAGGGCAACGTGTTCCTGGCCCTCTTCGGCGTCCGCGGCGAGCCGACCGAGGTGCGCATCATCCCCACCCTGCAGATCGTCGCGGGCGACATCATCTGCAATCCCGAGGACGACGCCGAACCATGGTTCTACAAGCGGGTCTGGACGCGGCGCACCTTCGTCAAGGCCTCGGGCGAGACACGCACGCGGCGCTCGGTGGACTACTACCCGGCCCTGGGCTACCGGCCCGCCAATCGTCCCAAGGCGATCGGGCGTGGCGAGCACCAGGGTGAGGTCCACTGGGACACGCCCGTGCTGCACATCAGCGACGGCGGGCTCAACGGTGGCCGCTTCGGCGTGCCGACGACGTTCAGCTCGCTCGATTGGGCCCGCGCCGTCACGCGCGACCTGAGCAACTACGCGACGATCAAGCACGCCATGGCGCGCTTCGCATGGTCGGTCACCGCGAAGAGCCGCTCCTCGGCGACGACGGCCAAGAACCGCCTCGCCTCGACGGTCAAGGTCGGCAGCCCCCAGGAGTCCAACCCGCCCCCCGTGACGGGCGCGGCGTGGATCGGCACCGAGGGCAACGTACTCAGCCCGATCAAGACGGCGGGCATGCAGCCGAGTCCCGAGGAAGGCCGCCGCGTCGGTCTGATGGTCAGCGCCGGCATGGGTGTGCCCGAGACCATCCTCTACGGCAACGCCGACGTCGGCAACCTCGCCACGGCCAAGACGCTCGACCGCCCGACCGAGCTGATGATGCTCGCACGCCAGGGCGTGTGGGAGGAGGCCTACGCCGACCTCATCGCCTACGACCTGGAGCGCGCCATCGCCGATGGGCGGGTGCCCAGGCGCGAGCCGGACCCAGCGGAGCCCGGGCGCCAGCGCACCACCGAGACGGGCGCCAGCGTCGACTTCCCGGCCATCCTCGAGCGGTCGGCGGCCGAGCGGGTGGAGGCGGTCATCGAGGCCGCGACCCTCGGGGGCCAGACACCGGCCGGCACGATGCCCGATGACCTGCTGGTGCGCCTGCTCCTGCTCGCGCTCGACGTCGACGATATCGACGAGATCATCGAGGAGATGTTCCCGCCCGGCACGGAGGCCGAACCTGATGACGACGACACCGATGCCGCGGCCCCGACGGAGGCTTCGTTCACCGAGGCGCTCGACGCGTTCCGCCGCGAACTCGTCCGCCACGGCGGCACGCCTCGCCATCGCCGTCGAAGCGTCCCGGCTGCAGCTGCGGCGGAAGCGCAAGACTGACGACGTCTCCCCGCTCGAGGCGGCCGCAGAGACCCTCGTCGCCGCCATCTTCCGCGAGCAGGCGCGCCGCCTTGACCTACCCGCCGACCTGACGCGCGGGTCCGCCTCGCTGCGGGCGCTCGACGCTGCCTGGTCGGCGGTCACGCGGGCCACCGCGAAGCCCGCGGCCGCAGCGCTGTCGGTGGCGCTGCAGGTGGCCTACGGCGTGGGGGCGGAGCGGTCCGTGGCCGAGCTAGCGTCAGCCTCGGAGGCACGCTCTCGCAAGCGCCGGCGATCGCGTCGGCCAGCCTTCCGGTTCCTGCGGCCGCCCGACTCGCCCGTCGAGATCCCACTCGATGCGCTCGGCCATGCGATCCTCGACGGCACGGTGTTCAAGGTGCGGAACCCGCGTGCGGTGCGGTACCTCGCCCGCCATGCCGCCAAGCTCGTCGCCGGTATCGACGAGGCCACCCGCGACACGCTGCGCGTCATCGTGCGCGACGGCGTGGCCAACGGCCGCAGCTCCCAGCGCATCGCCAGGGACATCATCGGCCGCTTCGGGGATATGGCGGAGGGGCGGCCCCAGGCCCACATCGCCTCGCGTGCCCACGGCATCGCGGTCACCGAGATGTCCTTCGGCTACGAGGCTGGCCAGCGTGCGGTGGCAGACGAGATCGAAGCCTCGGGCATCACGATGGAGAAGTCCTGGCTCACCGTCGGGGACGGCCGCGTGGACGCGCTCTGCGCCGACAACGCCGCGCAGGGATGGGTGCCGCTGAAGGACGCGTTCGGCTCAGGCGACCAGGACCCGCCGGCACACCCGTACTGCGTGCCAGGCTGGACGGTGGTGTCAGGCCCTCCGGCGAACGCAGTCAGCGAACGCTGGTGGGAGGGACAGATCGTCGTCATCGACACGGCCGGCGGCCGCCACCTGGCCATCACCCCGGATCACCTTGTACTGACCGGGCGCGGTTGGATCGCGGCCGATGAGGTCACGATGGGCGACGACCTGGTCGGCAGCCCGCTCGGCGAGGGGGAAACGTCGTCCGTCGAGCCAAACGATGCACAGCGCCCAGCCGCGATCGCGGAGATAGCGCGCTCGGCGAGCGAATCGCTCTCTGTGTCGGCCATAGCCATGCCAGCCACCTCCGAAGATCTCGATCGCCAGGGGCGCGCAGGCGAGGTCGATGTTGTAGGGCCCGCCCGCCTTCTGAGGCGTGACGGCGAGGCCGCGAGCCTGGAGCATCTCGAGGCACCGGCGCTCATTGGCGTTCAGTCTCCCAGCACGCTCCACCGCGAGAGCGATCCGGGCCCTGTGCTGGGCAGTGTGGCGTCGCCCTTGCATGGCGCGGTGGGCAGCTTCCGCCCACGCTCGCCGCTGCTCTGGCGTCCGTTGCCCCGCCATGAGCCTGTTGGCAGCAGCAGCCCCCCGACGCTCGACCCCATGCTCCCGCAAGACACGCCCGATGACGTGACGGGCGACCCCGGACTCCTTCGCAAGAGCGTTCTCCGATACGCCGGCGAGGTATCGCCGGACCATGTCGTCGGCATCAGGCGGGAGCCATTTCTCGGCCATGTCTACAACCTTGAGACGGTCGGCGGCTGGTACGTCGCCGGGGGACTCATCGTACACAACTGCCGGTGCACCGCACTCCATCGGACCGCCGCCGAGGGGGCCGCCTCCAGCCCAACTCCGTAACGTGTTGACGGACCAGACACGGTCGTCATCATCCCCGGCGATGGCACTTACCAAGTCCCAGATCGCCGAAGCCCGAGAGTGGTACGCCCGTCTTGACGCGCTCACCGAGGTCGGCCGCGTGTTCAGCGCCGCCAACGCGACACAGCTGCGAGCCGCGCGCGACTCCCTCTCGGCGCTCCTCTCCAAGCTCGACGATGAGGACGAGGAGGACCCCAAGCCAGCCATCGTGAAGAAGGCCGTCGGCGACGCCAAGAAGGCTGCCGGCGAGGCGGCCGACATGAGCCACGATGACGTGCGCCAGCAGCTGGCGGCCGCGCTCAACGCCGACCGCTCGAGCGACCACCGTGTCTGGGTCAGGGATGTCTTCGACGACGCGGTCGTCTACGAGGACGAACACGACGTCAAGGACGGCATCGCCACGTTCCGTCGTTCCTACTCGATCGACGCTGCCGGAAGCTTGAGCTTCGGGGATCCCGAGCGTGTGCGTCAGCACAGCGAATGGGTGCCCGTCGCGGCCCCGACGGCCGGCTCCGAGTCGCGGCGCATCCCGGTCACCGAGTCGGCGGTGCAGGTCCAGGAGCGCGCTGTGGCCGACGACGGCATGGCGCGCATCAAGCTCATCGACGCGGGCTGGGGCAGCAGCGGCTACTACTCCGAGGAGGTGCTCCGCGACAGCGGTCCCCTCGCCTTCCCCGCCGGCACGAAGATGTACTGGGACCACCCCACCGTCGAGGAGGCGGAACAGCGCCCCGAGCGTTCCCTGCGCGACCTCGCGGCCGAACTCGTCGAGGACGCCACCTGGGACGACGATGGTCCCGATGGCCCGGGTCTCTACGCCGCGGCGCAGGTCTTCGGGCCCTACCGCCCCGCGGTCGACGAGCTCGCGCCACACATCGGTGCGTCGATCCGCACGTGGGCCATGTCCAACGAGGGCGAGGCCGAGGGCCGGCGCGGGCCGATCATCGATGAGCTCCTCGCATCCCCGACCAACAGCGTCGACTTCGTCACCCTGCCGGGCCGTGGTGGGTCGATCACGCAGCTCTATGAGTCGTACCGGCATCACAACACCCAGGAGGACCGACCCGTGCCAGGTGGAACCAAGACGCTGACGAGTGAGCAGCTCACCGAGCAGCTCACGGCCGTGACCAGGGAGCGTGACGACTACCGGGGCCGCGCCGAGCGCGCGGAGACCGCGGTCGGCGTCTACGCCGCGCGCGACATCGCGACCGAGGCCGTGAGCGCGATCGAGTCGCTGCCAGACGCCTCCAAGCTGCGCATCATCGAGCGCGCCACGCCGGTCCTGAAGGACGGCGAGCTCGACCGCGAGGCCACCCGCGCGGCCATCGAGAAGGTCGCCGCCGAGGAGGCGGAGTACCTCGAGCGGGTCCTGGGCAAGGGCCGCGTCTCGGGCATGGGCTCGGGTGCGGCATCCGACGACGACGACACCATCGACGAGTCCGCGCTCGCGGCGACCTTCGCCCGGCTCGGCCTCAGCGAGTCAGCGGCCAAGGCGGCCGCCCGGGGAAGGAGCCGATAGGCCATGGCGAAGATCATCCGCAACTACCCAGGCGACCGCCAGCGGGTCGCCGTCGCGGGGCTGAGCTCCGACGACCTCATCACCTTCGGCGGACTGCCCGCGGTCGCGCTGACCGACACCGATGCTGACGGTTACGCCACGCTGCAGTTCAAGGGCATCGTCGATATCGCAGTGGCATCTGGCGCGGTCACCGTGGGCCAGCTCATCTACCTCGATGCTGGCGCGCTCACGACCACGCCCACCGGCGTACCCTGGGGCGTGGCCATCGAGGCCCGTGCCTCGGGGGCCGCGGTCATCGCGGTCAAGATGCTCGAGGGCGGCGGAGGTGGCGTGGCGGCCGGAGCCGACGACGTCGAGTTCACCATCGGCGCCGAGGCGGCCAACGTCATCACGGTCTCGCTGCAGTTCCTGCGCGGCACCGCGGACGCCGGCGCGGTCGTGTACCGCGCCTACCTCTCGGCAGCTGCAGACGGCCAGGTCGTCAAGGCCGCCGCGACATCGCTGGCCGCCGGCACGGACGGCACGATCCTCGTCGAGGAGGTCAGCAATGCCGTGTGGACCGGGGTGACCGAGTCCGACGGTGATGCCGACATCGCCATCGGCGACGCGATCGGAGCGGACACCTACTACCTCAACGTGATCCTGCCCAACGGCCAGCGTCGCGTCAGCTCAGTCATCACGTTCGCCGCGTAGGCCGGCAGGAAGGACACGACCGATGCCAGGCTTCATGGACACGCTCGA
>Ga0100403_1002581_pt1 | contig 14261 bp, 23 predicted proteins | sample CryGeymet201501t_FD_83663 | JGI IMG/M metagenome (GOLD analysis project Ga0100403, IMG submission 83663) | Groundwater microbial communities from Crystal Geyser aquifers in Utah, USA - Crystal Geyser metaG 2015-01t | ecosystem: Environmental > Aquatic > Deep subsurface > Groundwater | place...
GAGACCTGCTCGAGCAAGCTGGCCGAGATTTGACTGATGTCGACTTCGAAATCGGTATCTTGCAAGCATATCTGCCTACAGTCATGGATGAAGAACAGACACGAGACGCAGTTTCTCGAGCTGTTTCAGAAACCAATCCCGAATCTATGAAAGATATGGGAAAGGCGATGGCTTTCCTTAAGTCTACGTTCGGTAACTCAATAGATATGAAATTGGCTTCGACACTTCTGAAGACCGCAATCGACGCCAATTAATCAAGAATATTGACGCTTCTTGAAGAAAATATTGACATCTTCTTGAAGAAAATAGTAAACTTTACAAGTCAAACATTTGAACAAACATGAAAGGAGATCAAATGACTACAGTATCAGTAAGACTTCCAAACGGTAAGACAGGCACCGCCGATCTCGGCGGTTCAGCGGGTTCCGGTTATCGCCGGGCTTATGTTCGTGTAACCGATTCTCTTGGTCAGCGTGTTCGTATCGCCGGCCGAGTCACAAATCGTCACGGATTCACTGACGGTCGCACACTTCCGTTTGAAGTGAACATGCAGAGCATCAATGCTCTCGATGCATTTGAAGGTGTGGAAGGCGATCTGTTCGTCCGTTCCTAATCCGACTTTTGCTATGAATGGTTCCCGGTTTTGTCCGGGAACCGTTCTATCGAAAATATATTGACTTTAACTGAAATTTCTGAAATTTCTGTAAATATGTTGCACCTGCTAAGAAGCAGGGCAGATGCCGATTGTCGGGTCTGCCAACCAAAGTCGCCTATATAGGGACTTAAAAAGGAGAATAGCATGCATCCATATAATTTTGAAGAGTGGAATTTTCTCTCCGAAAAGGGGAAGAAAACTGTCCAGGATCTGATGGATCCGAAAAATTTTGCCGACGCCGTAGTTAAAGCGCAGAAGCAGTGGTTTGATTTTGTAGAAGCAACTGTTACGAACAGCAATTTGGTAATTTCATCTGGAATCGATCAATTGCGTAAAATGTCTGAAAAGACGGTATCGTCTGTTCTTACCGGAACCAAGTAATTAATTCGGTTTCTTAATTGCTAAGAAATATGACGGCTTGGTCGGTTCGCCATTCAGAATCGGGATGACAACTGATCGAGCCGTCATTTTTTTCCTTCCGAGTTTTACCTCCATTTCACCTTCCCATGTATCGCCATGACAAATGGTTTCCCAGAATCCCTCCGGGATGGATGTGTTTTCTTTCCAAAGATTCTTTCCAATAATTTCCCTGTGATCCATATTGAATATATCACAGAATGCTTTGTTGCTGAAAATTACCACTCCTTCAGAATCAGTAATCAAAAGAGAATCCGAAAGACTGTTCAAAGTATTTTGAAGAACCTGAATTTCTTTTTGTTGTCCTTTGTGCTCTAACGCCGAACCTAAAATATCAGTCAAGGTTGACAGAGATTCTAGGACGGTATCAAACCAAGCCTTTGGATTATTTTTAAAATGGTACGCAAAAAATCCCCAAAATTTCTGATTCGCGTGAATAGGAACTAGCGTGAGTGATTTGTGTTTCAAGTTCTTGAGTAATTCGGATTCGTCTTGGGTTGCTCCGGTAATCAAAACCGTATCGCCTGAAACTAGCTTTTTCAGGATTTTAGTAATAATTGGTGATTTGCAATCGATATTTGTAAGTGAAACCGAATCCGGTTTCTTCTGCCATTCATGTTGAAGTTGACATTCCTGATGAATATACTCAAACACACTGACAGCGTCCGCACCAACTGCTTCACCTAAATGTGCAAGACCAATTTCAATATTTGCTCTCCAATCTTTTTGATACCAAAGTTTGGAGCAAGTCGCAATTGCGGTTAGAATTTTATTCTTCTCTTTAATCTCCCGAATTCTTCTGAGTTGGTCAGTTACATTTCTTACCACGATGAAATTGAATTGTTCGCCAACAAATGAAAGGCGTGAAACAGTAAACTCTATATCAAGATTTTCACCTTGTTTACTCTTGGCACGGCCGTTTGTCATACTAATCATTTCATCCGGATTCTCATTAAGAATATGTAAAAAAATTCGATAATAGTTATCCGGTACGAGGATACTCATATCTTTTCCCAACACTTCTTCCTTTTTCCAGCCGAATATTCTTTCAGCTGCCGGACTATAGTCGGTTATGGTGTTATCTTCAGAGGTAACTATTAGACCATCCTGAACAATTTTAGCAAGTTCTTGAAATTTTCTAGTAGTGTCTCGAATCTCATCCCGAAGAACATTCACAACTTCGTACGCGTCTTCTTGTGTTTGTTTCGATAGAGCCTTAATATCCTCTGATCCTTGCGCGAGTTGATCAAATAATTCTTCGTTGAACCTTAATCTTGGCACATATGAATTTGAAAACATTGTTACGTCAGCTTCCCTTTTAATTCAGCAAGAACAATTCGAATGTCACGCATAGCATCCAACATAGCGGATTGACTTTGCTGTTGATTATTCATGATGGAATCAATTCTCCCAATATAATCTTGGGTAACATCACGCAGGTGAACGGTTAAAGAATTGCTGTGCTTCCACAACTTTAGAAGGGCGTAAACTAGACCGCCAATAACCAGAAGGAGTACTACAATTAACGCCGTAGTAGCATCACCTGATAGAATTGCAGTTGCAAAGTTGATAAATTGATCCATATTCCTTCCATATGCTTCGACTGGGGGTCTTGTCATTATTTATTTTTGTCTGGGTATTGACACTTCTTTTTATTTCGTGTACACTTTGTTAAATAGTCTAGAGGTGAACTATGAAATTAAATGAACTTTTTCAACTGATGGAAAATATTGATATGTCATCGTTGATAAATGACGACCTTCAATCAATCGAAAAAGTTTTCAAATCAAATGGATTTGATATCAAAATTGCCGGCGGCGCTGTTCGTGATCTGCTTCTAGGCAAGGAACCGAAAGATGTTGATCTAGCAACCACAGCCACTCCGGATCAGATGGTTGAAATCTTGAAAGATTTCCGTACAATCCCGACTGGGTTGCAGCACGGGACCATGACGGTATTGGGACCCGAAACCGGTGAACCATATGAAATCACGACATTGCGCATCGATTCAAATCAAGACGGCCGACACGCTGATGTTGAGTTTACCACCAATTTCAAACGGGATGCGGCGCGTCGTGACTTGACATACAATGCTATGTTCTTGGACTTTGACGGAACCCTTCATGATTTTTTTGGTGGAGCCGAAGATCTGAAGAATGCAACAACTAGAGCAGTGGGCGATACAAGCGAACGATTCAAAGAAGATTTTCTTCGAATCCTCAGAATGTTCCGATTCAGTGCCAGGTACGGCCATTCACTAGACGACGAAACGCTGGAAGCAATTTCATCGAATGCAAAAGGCCTGAAGCAAATAAGTGGAGAGCGAATTTGGGCTGAAATTCAGAAGATTCTAGTTTCTCCTCATGCAACAACGGCGCTTCGTCAGTTGTCTGAAACCGGAGTTGATAAAGTAATCGGGTTCCCGACCGTAATATCCACAGTTTTGGACAGATTACCTGAAGTTGCGACGTTTGATGATCCCATCCTTGTTCTAGCATTATTGGCCTCATATCAGGAAGCTATGCAGATTGTTACGAATTGGAAACTAAGTGCAGACGAACGCGATTTGCTATTATTCGTAACTTCTCATAAAGTTCAAACCAAACTCCTGAGTAGCGACGAATCAATGAAAAACCAAATCGCCAATTCAAAGAACCCGGAAAAGTTGAAGTCGTACCTTGCAGCAACACTGAGGGTTGTCGGCAAAAACCCTTCTTCTATTGAATCTTGGCAAGTCCCGACATTCCCTGTTACCGGTCAGGATTTGATTAATCTGGGAATGAAACCGGGCAAAGAACTCGGCCAAATTTTGAGTTCATTGAAGTCGAAGTGGACCAAATCGAATTACACCGTATCAAAAGATTCTTTGCTTTCTGACTTGACCTCTCAGTGAGGTGAACATAAACACTTATGGAATGAAAGGATGAAAGGATGAAGATGTTCAGTTTGGTGATACCGTTTACGAAATCACATCCGCGTATGCAGCTGGAGTTCGGGCCTGTCGCGCCGGAATTACCTGGTACGCAAACCCTCATCGGGACGGCAGTCAACGACACGATGATTGGTCCAATGGACACATGAACGAAGCCGCCATTCTTGACTCCGTAGTCGAGTTAAGCGAATTTCAGAACCATTCATCTATCAAGGATTGAAAATGACAACCGAAACTCTTCCCGTTCTTTATATCCTGATGCGCACTGACCTGCCGAGCATGAATCCCGGCAAAGCGATGGCTCAGGCTTCGCATGCGTCGAACGCGTTCGTTTTCGAGATGGAAGAAGCCATGGCCGACGGTTTGCATACTTTCGAACCGTCTCTGGAACCTCTAGGACCGTTGTTTGATGCCTGGAAAAATACCACACGCCAGGGTTTCGGAACTGTTCTGGTTCTAGGCACCACTGAATCACAAATGGGTTCAGTAGTTGATTTGGCTAAGGATCTTGGGTTCGCCTCCAATACAGTAAATGATCCTACGTATCCGGCACATCTGGATACAGAAGTAGTTGATTTGATTCCGAAGTTCGGCGAACCGAAAAGTCCTTGGACCATGGAATCGATTTCGGCCGGCGAGAAAACAGTGACGTTCCGATCCGAAGACACTTGTGCTTATGTGTTTGGTGATAAAAATTCACCCATGCTTCAGGCTCTCCTCGGTCGCTTCAAACTTCATCCCTAACATTGGAAGGAAAGACCATGAAGAAAATTTTAGCAATTCTGTTTTTGGCCGCCCCGCTGGCTGCGTGTGGTGCGGTTGATCGATTCGCTGCAACCGCAACCGGGTACAGCAAAATGTGCATCGACGGCGTTGAGTATATCCAATTTTCATCTGGGGCGTCTGTAGCGTATACGCCAGATGGTGCGATCAAAACTTGCGGCACCTAAGAAAACGACCCGAGCCAGCTTTTTGGGTTGAACCCGAAAACGAAAACTAGGAGAAAACCGATGAATATTTTTTGTTTTCTAGGCAAGCATAATTGGAAAATTACCAATACCGAAACGCATAAATCCTATTTGGATTATGTGCAAGAAGGAATCAAACCTACATCTATTCGAATTTGGTCAATAAACGAAGTGCTGTATCGGGCCGCCATCGTGACTCAGAAATGTGATAGGTGTGGGTGCGAAAAAGTTTCCCGAGTATGATGAAGAAATCTCGCAGACAAAAAGCACAAGAAGATCACGCGGCATTTTTAAAGGCAATTGGTTACAAGGCCACCGGTAAAAATTATCGATCACCGATGCCGGATTACTCCGATTCGTTCAATCGCGTACTTGCACCAACCAGTGACCGTATCGTTTACGGTCCTTCGGCGCCAAAAGAGAAACCTGAGGGAGCAAAGACTTTCACGGTTGCTCCGGCCTTTAATAAAGGCGGATACCAATTGATAACCTCAACTAATATAAAAGATATTGGAAAATAGGAGAAATGATGGATGACTTTCTAAAATTTCTAGAAATGGAACAAGAAGCAAGACAACACGCGGCCGAAGCAATGAATTTGGTATTTGTCGATAACCAAGGCGCTAAGCATTATTTGAGTGCTGCTATGGTTAAAAAACAGAAAGTTTCTTCAGAACAGATTGAACAACTAAAACAATTGCACATTCAATTAAATGATACACTAAAAGAGGCCACAAATCCGAATGTAAATTTATCGGAAATTCAGCAGAGAGTCCAGGAGATCGAATTTAAAATGCAAGATGCCTGGAATTATGAACGTGATGCAAATTTCCATACGCATTGGAAACGTATTCCGGGGTGCGTTTGCCCGAAAATGGACAATGACGATCCAGCGTACTTTGGCCGTGGTAAAATCATTATTGGTAACTGTCCAATCCACGGAAATAAAAAATAGCAGTACCACACTACACCTATATAAAAACGATTTTTTAAATTACTGATTTTGTTTGTGTTTTTTGACGAAACCGTGCTTGATTCTATCCTTGTTGATGTTATAATGTTTGAACATTGGAGAATAAGGAGAAGACAATGAATCGTAAAACGCACAAAGAATTCTTTCTGAGTTTGACGGCGTTCATCTTCATGATGTCATGTTTCTGGTCCCTAAGCTTCTTGGGTTAAAGATGGAACATCTCATTGCCCTTTCGGAACAGCAATTAATTCAGGTTAGACGACTTGACTGCCCTTGCCAAGGATCCGGAAATTTGGTGACGTTCAAAAACGGGAAACCGACTTGGTGGGCTTGCCCGGGTTGCGGTCATGCACGACAAATTGCCGCGTTCAATCCCGCAGAAATCCGAATTCATTCGCTCAGGAACGTCGGAAACGGAATCACTGCTTTCAGAATAAGTGATTTTCCGGAAAATGCACTTATGGCTCATGTAATGGCAAAAGCCGGAATCTTTTCAAGTGTTAACCAAGCCCGAAAGAATGGTTGGGATAAGCCGATCGAGCTTGGTCGTTGGGCTGTCGGAAAACAAAAAACTCAAATTGAGGTGACCTCATGAGCTTGATTGTTGATTTCTATCTAGACCGCGAACCGACAGCAACTGGAATTTATTTTAGAGACTTCTTGGCAATGACCGATGCCGAGCTAGAAAGTTGCCATGATTTCATTCAATGGGTCTTCCCGTTGACTGAACCCAGTCGTTTTAATCTAAATGCTCCCCTTCTGACAGAGCGTGATATAACAGAATTTAAGACGCGACCTTCGATTGGGTTATCGGCTGACGCTGCGTTCCTGAAGATGATGGAATTCTACGGGCTTGGTTATGGCAACCGGCTAACGGTCAATCCAAATAAATGGCCGAATTGGATCACCTTGGAAAACCATAATTTTCTGAGACTCACCCGCATCCTTAAGTTCATGATGTTGATCGGCCGAGTTACGGATGCATATGTCTTATTCAATTATCTTTCCATTCTGTATTTTACTGGTTCCGGAGAAGTTATTTCTGAAAAAACCTTTCAATTTTGGAAAAATTCATTGATTGGATACGGCAATGACTCTAACTGAAAACGAAAGAAAATGATATCAGACGACGAAGCACTCGAGCTCTGTCTGAAAAAGCATGGCAGGTCCTGTGGTCAACATCCGGATTTCCGGCTTAAACCTGACACCTGTCCGTTCCCAAAATGTACTGGGCTGCGATATGTCCGTGAGGCTCTAGAAGAATTTCCCGAATAAACCAAAAAGAACGTGGTTTATAAATATGACTATGGAACACCCGGACAATTTTTTTCGTGAATATCGAAGACAGCAGCGTCTAGAACACCAAGACAAGACGGAAATTCTAGCCGATTCTCTTCAACAGGAATTCAATGATTTTATTTTTGAATCTGAAGAAACTCTACGTCGAATCAATTTAGGATTTGCAATTGAAGATCTTGAACCCGTAATTGATAAACGGACTATGGATCTTCATTTTAATGTTCTTTACAAAAATTATGTCACTAAATTTAATCAGACCGGTGATGATTTCCAAAAAGCCGGAGCAATTCTCCATCAAAAGTTCTTCGAAAATTTGGCAAAACCAAATCATGATGGATTGAAGAATATCCAAGTTTTGGCATTCTTGAAAAAGCATTTCGGAACGTTCGCAAAGTTCAAGGCAGCATTTAAGGAACAAGCACTTTCAATCAAAGGAAACGGTTGGATCGTCCTTACAAAATCTGGCGGTATTGTTCAGATTACCAATCATAAATTGGTAGACGGAATTGTGCTGATTTTGGATATGTGGGAACATGCATATTACTTGACACACGGCCCGGATAAGGCCGCGTATGTTGATGATTTTTGGTATGTGGTTGATTGGGAGATTGTCGGAGCGAGAATTTAATGCCGGTTCATAAGTGTTCAAATCAGAAATATCGTATAGGTTCTGGGAAGTGTATCTACACTTCAAAGAAGGCTGCCGAGAAAGCGTACGGCGGATATCGGGCTGCTAAGCATATGACAGAAGACCCTGAAACGCCTCCGGAATTCGACGTTAACGATGATATGAAGAAGGATGTTCTTCATCAAATGACTATGCGTGAGATGATTGATTTTGTTGAGAAAGAATCAGAAACTCCTAGAGTTCCTCGCCGTGATCCTCTTCCCGAAAAGCCCCAGAAATAGAATTCGGCCTTTTTCCTGTTCTGACAAATAATTTAATCTGCTGCGGGCTAATAAGAATAAATTGTTCGTGGTTTGTCTTTACATGTACACTGTCAAAAAGAAAATTGTTTTGTCGCATGAATCGCAAGGTTTTTGCCGCCTCTACATTATTCAACGCATCGACATTCCAATCACTTCCATTATCTGAAACTCGGGCCCAGCCGTTTTCATGCATGACTTTTGCAATCTTTTCATCGTAAAGATATTCTTCATGTTGGTAATTTCCCCAAATCTTTCCACTCAAACCGTATTTTGCTGGTTTATGAAATGCATCTAGAGTATGGTGTTCGTTTGATGTGTCGATTATCTTTCTTTTGTCTGGATTAATCCAAAACTTCGAAACGGTTCCTTCGGTTAGGTCGTCTTCTTCAGGAAGTAATTTTGAAATTCTTGGCTTGAATAATTGAACATCACCTTTACTTGTTTTCAAAATAGGATGGTTTGTTTTGTCATCAGTTTTAAATCCTTTCACTTCGGCTTTTCTGTTCTTAAACCGCCCAGTCCTGATTTCATCTCCAACTTTGATATTGGGTAATTCGAGCGCGTCCACTTCTTTTTCTTCTGAAACTTGCTTCTGGTTTGATTTAGAAATATAGAAAACTGACTTCCAACCTTGGTCCCGGACTTCAAATGAATACCCGACACTAGCAGCGAATTTTTTCACCATGCGAGAATAAACTTGAATCCTTGATGAATTCTTACTTGTCGGCGCGCTTGGATTTTTCTCAGCAACAAAGTACATCTGCTTTGGTGATTGAATTGAAATGAAACTTCGAATGATGTTCAGTACTGATCCCATGATCTTAAATTCATCACCTTCGTTTGTTACTTCGAAATCATCGTTCTTAGAAAACATAACGAGCCAACTCTCATCATGTCTTTCAAACGTGACAGCAACTTTACTACCATCATCGGTATCGAATTGTGCGACGAATTTTTTTTCGTCTTGGGAGATCCATTTAAACGGATACGGAGAATCGAATGTTTCTTTTATATCTCGAATATTGTTCGGTGACTTCATTTTATCAAGAGCTTTCTTGACTTCTTCTTTTGATTTATCAGGCGACGCAGGTTTTCCCTTAGGGAACATCTTACCTAGCATTCTAGCACGATGCTGCGCGGCGGTTAATCCTTCGTTTTGAAAGAGTTCATTGAGCTTCATCTGACCCCTCAAAGGCAGTTATTTTTGGTTGGTGCGCCTTGAAATCGGGCTTTCTCATGATAGTTTTTGCCGTCATGTCCAATTCTTCACGTCCGGTATTTTCTCCACGCGTTCCCTTACCTTTGAAAATGACCGGAATGTTTATATCAGTGCTGCGATCTCGAAGCACGACTTCGTCTCCAGACGTGAATTCGTCGAATTCATCTGGATTCTGAAGTAGAGTATCTCTCAAAGTATCTTCGAGTTCGTTCCCTTTTATTTCTGGGTTATTGCGTCTATCATTCAAACGATCAATGAAATGGTTAGCACCCAAATCCACATCAATGTCAAAATCGTCGTATTCGGGGTCGACTTTTCGTTCGATGGCTCGAACGTCAGGCCGCGTGATTTCTTCCATAGGCTCTTCAGCCTTTTTCAAACGATTATAGTAATCAGGAAATTCATTTAAATGATCTAATGCGATTTCTTTAGCCACCTCGAAATCAGAGGTGTGTTCATGTTCAATCTTAATTCCCAATCGAAGCTGCTTAAGAATAGTATCTAGAGAAACCCCATGCTTCTTTGCTATTTCAGCAGGCGACAAGGTCTTTACATCTAGGACCGAGTTATCAAATAATTCATTCAGTTTCATGGTTCTCTCCTATGCTATTGGTATTTAGTCTGAAATAAATACAAAGAGCGTTCTTGGAGAAATCATGACAGCACCAATTTGGATAACAAATTCCGGAAGATTAACTGAAGTAGAAGAGGGATCGGTCCTATCCGCGACTATTCAGTTCACATCAGGTTCACTTGCTTCCGTTGAGATATTGTCTGGTGAATTGCCTCCTGGTGCTACCTTAAATTATGTTTCGGATACGCAATATTCAATTACTGGATCAATTTCCGCAATTCCGACCGAAACTGAATATTTTTTCACAATTCGAGCGACTAACTCAGATGGATCTTCTGAACGAGGATTTTCTGTTTTGGTTACGCAAATTACTCCGGTGTGGTTGACCCCGACCCGGCTTGCAACGGTTTCTGAACTTGACACTGTTGAGCACCAATTTCAATTAGCCGATCCGGGTGGAACTGCCACTTTCGTGAAAATATCTGGAACATTACCTCCCGGTATCGGTATCAATTCTTCCGGCCTCTTGAAAGGCAGAGTTGGTGAAGTAAGTGAAGACACACTTTACTCGTTCGTAATGCGAGCTACATCATCTGAAGGAACTGTAATTGATAAGACTTTTGAAATTTCTGTTCTTAATGCAGAAGAAAATAGATCGCCGATTTGGTTAACTTCGGCTGGCGAACTCGGAATCATTAACAATGGAGAAACAAGCTCACTTAGTGTCAATGCATTCGACCCTGACGGCGATCCATTGACATTCTCTCTGGTATCAGGGTCACTTCCTGATGGATTGAGTTTGAATACAACCACCGGCGCAATTTCTGGAACGTGCTCGACCGTTGTTCAAGGGTCTTGGCCTTTCTCCGTGCGAGTATCTGACGGCACCTTCACCAAACTTAGAAATTTCACAATCTTAACAAATGAAAATTTCGATGCATCTATCGCGTGGGTTACAGAAGCTGGAAATATTGGATCATTGAGTATTGGTGAGAATTCTCTTCTCCAATTGGTTGCACAGAGTGATTATCCTATCCGGTTCTCAATTTCATCAGGTGAGTTACCGCAAGGTTTACAGCTTCACCCGTCGAACGGGGCCATTTATGATGATGTGCAGTTTCAGTCTACTGGAGAATACACCTTCACCGTTTTGGCAGAAAATAACTTCGTTCAATCTTTCAGACAGTTCTCGATTACAGTAACGTCGGGCTATGCAGCCAGAGCAATTCGAGCTTATTTACAAGTGCCGTATCAATTCATCAGTGAATATCGCGAGATAATCGAAGGCCAAACCTATTCACAATCTGATTTGTTCAGACCGTATGATGATAGGTACGGCGTGCAGGAGTTTCCGAAGATTTTAATTTTCGAAAACATGAAAACTGCAACACCTATGGAATTCAAAGTCAGATATGAAGATGTGATGACTCCATTAACCGTTATAATTGGAGATTTAAAAATTGGGTATGCAAGGGATGAAAACGGATTCATTCTTTATGAATTGATTTATCAAGAGGTGCTTGAATCAACCCCGGATGCACTTGTGTCGTTCGTGAGTCCGCAAACCCAGGTTACCATCCAGCCGGCCTCATTTGCCAACTTCCGAGAGAACTTTACGAATACATTTCCTGGAATATCAGGTCCGACGGAAACCTTACCGGCTTGGATGACATCTCCGCAAGTCGCAAACGATTCGTCTACCATTCCGGGATTTACTGCTGCCCTACCAATCCTGTATTGCAATCCTGGCACAGCAGAACAAATCGTAGCTGACCTCTTAGACGATGAAGATTTTGGTAACCGTCTAAAGGGTGAAGAAATCATTTTTACAGGAATTGGATTCGAGACTAGTGTTGATGACGATTTGCCTCAGGATTTCTTCGTTAGATTCCATTCACTGATTCAAACCCAAGAAAGACAAGAAGATCTAGCTTCGAACGCCCCGGTATGGATTACGCTTCCCGGTTCACTTGGTGACTTTGATAACGGCGATGTAGTTTCAATTTCTGTTCAAGCAAATGATCCAAATCTTCTTCCTAGAACATATTCAATCGCGACAGGTACGCTCCCGTCAGGACTGTTTATGGCAAGTAATGGAATTATTTCCGGAACAATCGATACGACAGCAAGTCAATATTGGCCAATCGTAATATCGGCAGATTCTTCTTCTGGATTCTCAAGAACTCGAGGATTCATTATTGGAACCAATATTTGACACTAATCTAGTTCGATACTATACTTTGAAAATTGAAAGGACCCACTAATGTCAATTGAAAAAGAACGTAAAATAATCTTAATTCCGAACGAATCTAAGGTGGTAAATTTCTTTACCTCCAAAATGGTAATGGATCGTTCATTCATTGTCCAGGGATACCTTTCTAAGGACTGCCGAATTCGGAAGCGATCTACTCGTGACAAAACAGAGTACTTCTTCACTTATAAGAAAGGTCTAGACGAAACCAGCACGGTTGAAATTGAAACTCAAATTTCTGAGGAAGATTTCAGTTTGTTGCTGCCAACCTGTGAAGATGTTCTGACCAAAACCCGATACACCAAATACGAAAAAGGGGTGTGTTGGGATTTGGATATTTTCTTTGACCCTGAAGGTGTTTATTTTTGTATGCTCGAGGTTGAGTATGAAGATAAATTCCCGAGCACAATGTTCATTCCGGATGAATTGGTTCTATGGAGAGCAATAACAAATAGCGAATATTCAAGTCGCAAACTTTGCGATCGAGGATACGCTGAGAAGAAACTAAAGGAGTTGGGAATTGACCGAAAATTTTCTAAACACATACGCCGAGTTTTGTAGAACAGTCTGTTCATTGGAATCGGCAGACCTCGATGCTTTCATAGCAAGACTAAAAGATTTAAGTGATACCGGATACAATATTCCTCTCTTGCTTACTGCTGGAATTGGATTAGCGTCTGAGGGCGGCGAAGTTGATGAGATCGTGAAGAAGGTTCTCTTTCAGGGGAAGGATCTCTCTGAAGAAACTGTGTTCCATTTGAAGCGAGAATTAGGCGACGTTGCTTGGTATTGGATTAACGCATGCACCGCACTGGGCTTTGATCCATACGATGTCCTGGCTGAAAACGTAAATAAACTGGAAGCGCGATATCCGGGAGGTAAATTTGATATTTGGCGATCAGAGAACCGAAAAGAAAATGATATCTAAAAATATCCATATGAATGGCATCGGAGAAGTTTATGTTGAATCCTCTTTTTGATCCGTCGGGGCTATCCGATGATGAAATCGAACAAAAATTAAATGACATCCATCGAAAGATTATTATTGTGAACTCGACGTCAGGTAATGTAGCTATCTTAGACCAGTTAATGGGGATGCGAGATATGCTGAATCATGAAAGAATGGAAAGAATTGAAATTGAACAAAGTCGAGCGGATAGAGGAACTTCTCTAGAAACCGGCGGATATCCGAAAGAGGAGAAAAATGGGTAAGAAAAAAGGTGGCAAGAGCCAAGGCTACGTTTCAAAGGGCACGCATCGCAATGTTGCTAAATGGTGCTGCAACGCAATGCGACGAGAGCGTGAACCCACCGTTGAATCAATCCTTCAGCGAGAAAGAATGCGATCTGAATGCAGAGATCCAAAACTTCGTGAAAAATATGCTGAAGAGAACCGGGTTAAATCCGCAGCAACTGATTTATTTGCTCGGTATTCTGGAATTGCCACTTGGGCAGCATGTGTTCAGGCCGTTAAAACTGATTCGGTATCACAGTTCCATAACAAATATGGATCACGACAAAAAGCCTAATCACCGAAACTACTCTGAGATGAACATGGGAAATCTGGATAGAAGAGAAACCAAAAATCAAGTTCTTCCTAAAGAGAAGGTCCAAGAAATTGTCAAACGAAAAATCAAAGCAGCGCTGTTCGATAAAACACTTTCGAACAATGTTGCCTTGATGACATTTCTTATCATGGAAATTGCACAGGATGGAACGTGCCCTGATCCTATTGACATACGAGTCGAGAAAATAATCAAGAAATGGCATGACTTATCAGCTGAAGAATAGGACAATCCATGAATCTGGATTGGTAGAATATACTGATGATGGATTGGTAGATTTGCTATTATCTGGAAATTCTTTTCCGGTTGAAAATGGAATATTCAATTCACCAGAAGTTGAAGTATTCAATGAATGGGCGGAATACTTCAAATTACCAAATAGATTGCAGTCTGGAGAAGTGAACCACGAAGAGAACCAATCGAATTGGTTCGTGCCGGAGAAATATTTGTCACTTGATCTTGATGAATTTTTCGGGGGC
>Ga0100403_1002582_pt1 | contig 14260 bp, 9 predicted proteins | sample CryGeymet201501t_FD_83663 | JGI IMG/M metagenome (GOLD analysis project Ga0100403, IMG submission 83663) | Groundwater microbial communities from Crystal Geyser aquifers in Utah, USA - Crystal Geyser metaG 2015-01t | ecosystem: Environmental > Aquatic > Deep subsurface > Groundwater | place: USA...
CGACGATGAACGCGCCTTTGCCGCCCGGTCCGTTCTCGACGTAGAGCGGGCTCGCGTAGACGTTGCCGGTGAACGTCGCGGCGAGCGTCGTGTCCATCTTCATCGTCGCCGCCGCGGTCTTCGTCAGCGTCGGCTGGATGAAATGCCCGTCGCGCGTCGGGCTGTTGTTGCGCTGGACGACCGACGCACCGGACGGCGGATTTCCGCCGTCGGCTTGCGATCCGTCGCCTGCGCCTCCGTCGCCTGCGCCTCCGTCGCCTGCGCTTCCGTCGCCGGCGCTGCCGTCGCCCTGCGATCCGTCGGCGAGCGATCCGTCCGCGCCGCCGTCGTCTCCGCCGCTCGTCTTCGAGTCGTCGCTCCCGCACGCGACGACGATCGCGGGAACCAACGCAGCCAAGAGCCTAAGCTTCGTCATCTCTGCACCCCGATTCGGTAGATGATGCCCCCAGAGTCCGTGGAAACGTAGAGCGCGCCGTCGATCGGCGAGATCGCGACGCCGCTCGGGCGCGGCGAGTCGCCGCTGCCGTTCGCGCTCCAGCTCCACGAGCCGTCGCGCGGTCCGTTCGTGTCGCCGCCGCCGAACACCGTCTCGTACGGGAACGTCGTGTCGGTCGCGCTCGACGTCGGCATCGGTGGATTGCCGTTCGCGTCGAACGGCATGAAGATGACTTTGTACCCGGTGTTCGGCGAACGATCCCACGAGCCGTGCAGCGCGACGAACGCGCCGTAGCGATATTTCTCCGGCAGGTTGCCGCGCGGATGCACGTCGAAGAACGCGAGATCGAGCGGCGCCGAGTGCGCTTGGATGAACGTCGCGGGCTTCGCCGAATTCTGCGCGCACCAAGCGTCGTCGTGCCCGCCGAACCCCGGGTTGGCGAGCTGCGTCCCCGGCGGGATCACGCTGCCGTTCGCGACCACGCGCTGCGCGGTGAAGCAGAACGGATATCCGAACGCTTTGCCCATCCCGAGCTCGACGAGCTGCTCGCCCGGGTTGTCGTTGTGCACGTCTTGCCCGCCGTACTCGATGTCGTCCAGCCCGTTCACGACGCCGAACATCCGGCCGGACGCGTTCCGCGTGAAGCCGACCATGTTGCGCAGGCCCAGCGAGTACACCTCGCCGCTCGACCACGCGAACGGCGATCCCGATCTGAAGTCCGCGAGCTTGAACCGCCGGAGGAGCGATCGCCCGTCGTCGTACGCCGGCGCCATCGGATCCGACGCGTTCCCGGACGAGCCCGAGTGCACGTACAGATAGCCGTCCCAAACGTGTGTGGTGTGCAAAGGATGATTGCCGTCGGCCGGCTGGCCGACGACGACGTCCTCGCCCATGCCTCCGCTCGACATGCCGGGCGCGTACGGCCAGCGGCGCACGCCCATCGGCGTGCCCGCGTACAAGTAGCCGCCGTCGATGTGCGCGTTCGAGCCGTTGCCGCCGGTGTTCGCGTACGTCGTGATCTCGTTCTGATCGAAGACGCCGTTGCCGTCGGCGTCGTGAAGAATGCGGATCGTGCCGTTGTTCGACGTCGCGACGAGATCGCCGTTCGGCGCGAACGTGATCTGGCGCGCCCCGCCGATCCGCGTCGCGACGACGCGCGCGCACATCCCGGGCGGCACGTAGTGCTGCGCCGTCGGCAGCGGCGTTCCGCGGCACGGATCGCCCATCGCTTGCGGAGGCGGCGCTGCGTCGGGGCGCGCTCCGCCGTCGTCGCCCATCGTCCCGTCGAAGCCGCCGTCGCTCTCGATCGGCGTCGAGCCCGGCTGCCCCGAGTCGCTGCCGCACGCGAAGAGCACGGCGAACGGCAGGGCGATCCCCCCGACCCACGAGATGGAGGCTCGCATGAGCTGAGCATACGCGGGCGGTGCGTCTCTGCCACGCGCGCGTCGGCAATTTCTGTAGTAAGAGGACCGACATCGAGCTCTACGGAAACAAGACCGGCCTCTCGCCGCACGCGACGAAGACGCTCGAGCGTTTGTATCGGCGCCGCGTCCCGCCCGACGACATCACGACGACGGAGCTCACGCGTACCCTCGTCGAAGCGTCGATGGAGACGGGACGGCAAGTCGGCGTGCTCGTGCATCGCTCGGGGCAAGTCGATTACGTCGTCGTCGGCGACGCGGGGAAGCTGATGCTCCCGGACATCGGGCGCCTCCGCGCGAGCGAAGGGCGCTTCCGCGGACTGCGATTGGTGCACACGCACCTCCGGAGCGAGCCGCTCACGCGCGACGATCTCGTGGACCTCGTGAGGCTGCGGTTGGATTTGGTCGCGGCGATTCAGATCGGGCACACCGGCGAAGCGCGATCGATCGTCTACGCGCACAACGTCCCGACCGACGGCGGGGCCGCGCCGTACCGCGAGGTCGGGCCGATCCCGATCGGGCAAGCGCACCTCGACGTAGGCGCGCTCATGGCCGATCTCGAGGCGGAGCTCGATCGGCGCGCGAAGGGGCGCGCGGTGCGCGCGAAGGACGGGCGCGCGATCTTGGTGCACGTCGCCGACAAGCGCGATCGCGCGGCGATCTTCGCGGCCGACGAGAGCGTGCGCGAGCTCCGCGAGCTCGCGCGCACCGCGGGGACCGACGTGGCGGATGTCGTCGTGCAAGCGCGCGATCGGATCGATCCGAAGTTCGTCCTCGGCAAAGGCAAGCTCGAGGACGTGATGGTGCGCGCGATCGAGCTCGACGCGCAGGTGCTCGTCTTCGATCGCGAGCTCACGCCGGCGCAAGCGTCGGCGATCGCGAAGCAGACCGATTTGAAAGTGATCGATCGCACGCAGCTCATCTTGGACATCTTCGCGCAGCGCGCCGAGAGCCGCGACGGCAAGCTGCAGGTCGAGCTCGCGCAGCTGAAATATTCGCTGCCGCGCCTCGCGCAGAAAGACGATTCGCTCTCGCGCTTGACCGGCGGCATCGGCGGGCGCGGCCCCGGCGAGACGAAGCTCGAAATCGGACGGCGCCGCGCGAAGGAGCGCGTGACGCACCTCGAGCACCAATTGAAGCAGCTCGCGAAGCAGCGCGAGCAGCGCCGCCGCAAGCGAACGCGCGAGGCGATCCCCACCGTCGCGATCGTCGGCTACACGAACGCGGGTAAGAGCACGCTCCTCAACACGCTGACCGGCGCGGACGTCCTCGCCGAGGACAAGCTCTTCGCGACGCTCGACACGCGATCGCGCCACCTCAAGGTCGGCTGGGCGGGCTACGGCGATCGCGAGGTCGTCATCACCGACACAGTCGGCTTCATTCGCAACCTGCCGAAGGATCTCTTCGCGGCGTTCCGCGCGACGTTCGAGGAAGCGGCGGACGCCGACATCTTGGTGCACGTCGTCGACGCGAGCGATCGCGCCAAGGACGATCACATGCGCACGACCGAGGAGCTGCTCGAAGAGCTGTCGCTCCAGGCGATCCCGCGCATCCTCGTCTTCAACAAAGCGGACGTCCTCGAGCCGGGCGAAGGTACGTCGCTCTTGCGTCGCCATCGCGACGCGCTCCTCGTCAGCGCGACGCACCGCGAGACGACGCGCCCGCTCATCGAGCGGATCGCGAAGCTCCTCGCCGAGCGATGGGAGGGGGCCGCGAAGGCGCCGCCGTCGTCGCACGATGTAGGAACGGCCGAGGTGCATCACGAAGAGAACGCTCGCGAAGCGTCGACGCTCGACGACCTCTTGCGCGCGAGCGGCCGCCGCGTCCGAAAGCCCGCGCGCGCCTAGAAGCGTCCGGCCCGTTCCTGTCAGAAGGTTATTGAGATACCGTCTTCAGTTACGGTCATGTCGAGCCTCGTCCAACTCACCGAAGGCGCGGTCTTCGCGGGCGACTTTCGCGTAGTCAAACCTCTGAGCGCCGGTGGCATGGGCGCCGTCTACGTCGTCGAGCAGGTGAGCACGGGGATGCAGCGGGCCCTGAAGCTCATGCACCCGCAGCTCGTCACCGACCCGGCGCTGCGTCGTCGCTTCGAGCAAGAAGCGCGCGTCGGCTCGCAGATCGACAGCGAGCACGTCGTGCAGGTCCTCGCGGCCGGCATCGACGCGCCGAGCGGGATGCCGTGGCTCGTCATGGAGCTCCTCAAAGGAGAGGACCTCGCGGCCTACGTTCAGCGCACCGGCGGCGTCGCGGCGTCGATGGTGCGGCAGATCTTCGATCAGCTTTGCCACGCGCTCGGCGCGGCGCACACGGCGGGCATCGTCCATCGCGATCTCAAACCGGAGAACATCTATCTCGCGCCGGCGAAGCGCGCGGGCGCGCAGTTCACCGTGAAGGTGCTCGACTTCGGCATCGCGAAGATCGTCGCCGACGCGAAGAAGACGGAGACCGCGGCGCTCGGATCGCCGATGTGGATGTCGCCGGAGCAGACCGCGCGCGGTCATCAGATTTCTCCCGCGAGCGACGTGTGGGCGCTCGGGCTCATCGCGTTTCACTTGCTGACGGGCCGCTACTACTGGCGCGCGGCCGAGGACAGCAACGCGACGCTCACGAACTTGCTCCGCGAGATCGTCCTCGACACGATGCCGCCGCCCTCGCAGCGCGCGATGGAGCTCGGATGCGCGGCGCGACTGCCGGCGGGGTTCGACGGGTGGTTCGCGCGCTGCGTCGCGCGCGACACGCGCGCGCGCTTCCAGCACGCGAGCGAAGCGAACGCGGAGCTTCAGCGGATCCTCGCGAACGCACCGGACGTGCCCGGTGCGGCGCCGTTCAACGCCGCGCTCGCGCCGACCGGATACGCCGCGCCGCTCGCCGCGGCGATGGGAACGCCGCCGGCGATGGGGACGCCGCCGTTCGGCAACACGGGCGGCGGCATGCGTCCGCAGACGCCGCCGTACGGCCCGCCGCCTTCGCCGCTCGGTCCGACCGCGACGCCGCCGCACGGGCCGGGGCACACGCCCGCGTACGGCGCGCCGCCGGTCGTGCAAGCGCCGACGGCGTACGGCGCGCCGCCGCCGATCGTCGGGCAGCCGACGGCCTACGCGCCGCCGGCGCCGCCGCAGGCGTTCGTCGGCACGCCGGCGGCGCCCGGCGACGCGATGTACGGGCCGGGCACGCCGGTCGCTGGCTCGTACACGAACCCGCGTCCCGATTACGGAGCGCCGCCCGTCGCGCAAGCGAGCGCGCCGAAGAAGTCGTCGACGGGGCTCGTCCTCGGATTGATCGCGGCGGTCGTCGTCGTGGGCGGCGGGATCGCCGCGGCCCTCGCGCTCATCCCGCCGAAGAGCGGCGACGCGAAGAAGACCGGCGGCGGCGCGACCTCGGTCGGATCCGGCGCGACCTCCGGAGCTCCGATCGCGTCGGCCGCGCCGTCGGCGACCGGGCCGACCGACGACGTGACGGGGAAGATGACGGCCGTCGCCGGCGGCTCGTTCCAAATGGGATCGAAGGACGAAGACGACGAGAAGCCCGTTCACGAGGTGAAGGTCGCGCCGTTCGAGATCGACACGACGGAGGTGACCGTCGCGGCGTGGAAGGCGTGCGAGGCCGCAGGCGCGTGCCGCAAGGATCCGGTGACCGTCGAGTTCGAAGGCGCGAACGAAGCGGAGAAGAAGAGCGCCAAGTACTGCAACGCATCGCGCACCGATCGCGCCGATCACCCGATCAACTGCGTGGACTGGAACGACGCGACGGCGTTTTGCAAATGGGCCAGCAAGCGCCTGCCGACGGAAGCGGAGTGGGAGTACGCGGTGCGCGCGGTGAAAGCGGGCGGCGTCGACTCGCGCACGTTCCCGTGGGGAAAGTCCGCGCCGGATCCGATGTACGTGAACGCGTGCGGCACCGAGTGCGTCGCGCTCCTCAAGCGCGAGGACCTCTTCGAAAAAGATCAGAGCACCGATCCGCTCTTCAAGGCGAGCGACGAGTACCCGGTGACCGCGCCCGTCGGGAGCTTTCCAAAGGGCGCGACCGATCTCGGTCTCATGGACATGGCCGGCAACGTCGCCGAGTGGGTCGAGGATTGGTACGGGCCGTACAGCTTGAGCGGGCCGCCGCAGTCGGGGACGAAGCACGTGATCCGCGGTGGGAGCTGGGAGCAGCAGGCGCCGCGTCGGCTGCGCGTGTTCGGACGCGGAAAGGACGAGCCGGCCTTCCGCGACATCACGACGGGCTTCCGCTGCGCGCGGACAAAGCCCTGAGATTTCGGCCCCGATCGTCCTGGGGATTCGCCGGGGCAGCTTTGAAGAAACGAACCAGTAAGAACGTCTATAGGGATCGCGAGGAGGGCGGAAAAATGGGCAAGAGCGGGCGGTGGCGCGGGCGTGTTGGAGCGGGATTGGGCATGCTTGGCCTCGTCGCAGTCTTTGCGGGCGCGGGGACCGCGAACGCGAAGGACGTCGACAAGAAGCAGACGCCCCCTCAAGGCCCTCGACAGATGGGGCCGATCGTTCCGCAGCAGCCGAAGAGCGACTGCGTCGACGGCGAGTCGCAAGCGTGCATCGCGAAGTGCAACGCGGGCAACGCCGCGGCGTGCGCGAACGTCGGCTGGTGGTACGGCCACGGCCGCGGCGGCATGCCGAACGATCAGGCGCAAGCGAAGGCGTTCTACGAGAAGGCGTGCGCCGGCAACAACGCGCTCGGCTGCAACAACCTCGCGTACATGCTCGAGCACGACGCGAACTACCGCGACCTCGATCGCGCCATCAAGCTCTACGACAAGTCGTGCACGTTCGGGAATTACGTCGGCTGCTACAACCTCGCGACGATGTACGAGAACGGCAAAGGGATCGCGACCGGCCCCGACGGCAACAAGGCCGTCCTCTACTACATGAAAGCGTGCGCTGGGAAAGAGCAGAGCGGCTGCTACAGCGCGGCGTACATCCTCGATCACGCGCGCGCGGGCGTGACGCAAGACTCGGCGCGCGCGGCGACGATCTACGCGGCGTCGTGCGAGCCGGGCGGGTACGCGTCGTCGTGCAACAACTTGGGCTTCCTCTACGAGCACGGGCGCGGCGTCGCGAAAGACGAGATGAAGGCCGTGCAGTTCTACGAGAAGGCGTGCAAGGGCGGCGATTACACCGGCTGCTCGAACCTCGGCGTCATGTACGAAGAGGGCAAAGGCGTCGCGCAGAGCTACGGCACCGCGAGCGGCTACTACCAGAAGGCGTGCGACAACAACGAAGCCGGCGCGTGCTCGAACCTCGCGTGGCTCTACGAAAAGGGCAAAGGCGTCGCGCAGGACGAGAAGCAGGCGGCGCAGCTCTATTACAAAGGCTGCTCGGGCGGGAACGCGTTCGGCTGCAACAACCTCGGCGCGATGTACGAGGACGGGCGCGGCGTGAACAAGGACGCGACGAAGGCGGTCGCGCTCTACCAGCGCGCGTGCCAGGGCGGTAACGCGACCGGCTGCTTCAACCTCGGCACGATGTACGAGGCGGGCACCGGCATCGGCAAGGACGAAGCGAAGGCCCAGCAGCTCTACAAGCAGGCGTGCGACGACGGCAGCGGCTCGGGCTGCAACAACCTCGGCTTCATGTACCAAAACGCGAAGGACTACGCGAACGCGCTTCGGTACTACCGCCTCGCGTGCACGCTCCGCAGCGCGACCGGTTGCTACAACTACGGTTACCTCTACGAGAACAACCTCGGCACCGGCGGCACCGACTTCGCGAAGGCGGCGACGCTCTACAAGCAAGCGTGCGACATGGGCAACGCGCGCGGCTGCGCGCACTACGGCGACTTCCTCTACAACGGCCGCGGCGTCGCGCAGGATCGCGCGAGCGGCATCGCGTTTCTCCAGAAGGGCTGCCGCGGCGGCAACCAGTGGGGATGCGATCAGCTGAAGTCGTACGGGCAGACGCAGTAGTCGGTCCTCCGGGAAGACATCGCTGCTGGTAAGCTCGCTCACCATGCGATCGCTCGCCCTCGTTTCGCTCCTCGCGCTCGTCGCGGGGTGTCCCGATCCCAACACCGCGAAGCCCACGTTCGACGAGGCGCTTCCGCCCGAGCCGGGGCAGACGCTCGTCATCGACATGGGCGACGGCGCGCGCACCAACTTCGAGGCCGCGTCGAAAGCCGGCGTCGTCGTCGTCGCGTACGACGTCGGCAACAAGGCGAACAACGTCCCGCCGCGCTTCGAGTTCCTCTTCGATTGCACGGTCGACGGCGGCTACGGCTACATCGGCACGACGACGCGCTCGCGCGTCGTCAAGCTGCAGAAGGAGCAGGACATCGGCGCGAACCTCCCGCTGAGCGCGGTCAACCCGACGTGGCGCGCGAGCGCGAGCGCCGAGATCCATCGCGGTGGAGCGATCGACATCGCGTACTTCACCGTCGGTCAGAAGACGACGACGCGCACGACGGTGTCGCGATCGATGCTCAAAGGGAGCTGCGCGGGGGCCACGCATTTCGTCCGCGCGATCACCCTCGGCGCGTTCGCGGTCGCCAAGAGCGGACACGACGAGCGCAAGGCCGCGATCGACGTCTTCGGCCTCGCCGCGAAATCGAGCGGCTCGGCGACCGCGTCGGATCAAAAGACCGACGGCGATCCGACCGCCTGCTCGTCGGCGACGCCCGACGCGGAGAAGCCGCCGGCCCAGTGCGGCGCGCCCATCCACGTTCGCCTGCTCAAGATCGACGGCGAGAAGGCGGACGCGCGCGTCGACGATCAGCCGTGCCCCGCAGGATTCGGCCGCGCCGACGACGGCACGTGCACGCAGGGCGGACCGCACGAGTGCCGCGCGAAAGAGCCGAACGACTGCGAAGCGCAGTGCAGCGCGGGCAACGCCGCGAGCTGCGGCATCCTCGGCTACCTCAAACACTACGGCGAGAGCGGCGTCGCCAAAGACGAAGGCGCGGCGCGCGGGCTCTACGAGAAGGCGTGCAAGGGCGGCGCGCAGTTCGGGTGCGCGGGGCTCGGCGTCTTCTTCGCGATCGAAGGGAACTTCGCGGAGGCGACGCGCCTCTTCAAGGTCGGCTGCGACGCGGGCAACGCGCGCGCGTGCGGCAACCTCGGGACCGCGTACGGCCGCGGCGAAGGCGTGGAGAAGGACGACGCGCGCGCGCTCCAGCTCTTCAAGAAAGCGTGCGGCGGCGGCGACGCGAACGCCTGCGCGAACCTCGGGCGCGGCCTGCAGAAGAGCGGCGACATGAACGGCGCGCGGCATGCGTACAAGCAAGCGTGCGACGGCGGCGAGCAGGACGGCTGCTCGCTCATGAAGCAATGACGAGCGCGAAGCGCGCGCTCGAAATGAGGTAACCTCGGCGGCGATGTTCCGACCGGGACAGGTCATAGGGGGTCGCTACGAAGTGGTCGCGCTCGTCGGCGAGCGCGCGCTCGCTGCGGTGTTCCGCGCGAAGGACCGCACGACGGGGCGCGAGATCGCGATCAAGTGCGTGCGCTCGAACTTCATCACGAAGGTCGGCGCGCAGGTGATGCAGCGCGAAGCGCGCGCCGTCGCGTCGGTCGGGCAGAGCCCGTCGATCGTCGAGGCGCTCGACATCGGCTACGACGACGCGCTCGCGACGCCGTACGTCGTGATGCCGCTCTTGTCGGGCGAGACGATGCAGCAAAGGATCGCGCGCGCCGGCGCGATCCCGGCAGAGGAGATCCAGAAGTACGCCGCGCAGCTCGGCTTCGCGCTCGACAAGGCGCACGCGGTCGGCGTCGTGCACGCGGCGCTCTCGCCGACGAAGCTCTTTCTCACGCGCGACGCGCGGCAAGATCCGCTGCTCAAGGTCTTGGACTTCGGCGTCGGCAAGGTGCTCGACAACCACCCGCAAGCGGCGCAGCAGATCACGCACGCGGCGTACACGGCGCCCGAGCAGCTCTCGGCGGAAGCGAAGCGCCTCGCGCGGAGCTATGGCGCGCGCGTCGCGGACGCGGTCACGCCGGCGACGGACGTATGGGCGATCGGGCTCATCTGCTTCGAAGCGCTCATCGGCGCGCCGCCGGGGACGTTCTGGGGGATCAAGCAAGCGCAGGAGGTCGGGCTGAAGATCGTGCAGCGCCCGCCGATCCCGTCGCAGATCGCCGGCGCGAACGCGGGGATGCTGCCGCAGGGCTTCGACGATTGGTTCAAGCGGTGCGTGCACCTCGAGCCGATGAAGCGCTTTCAGCGCGCGAGCGAAGCGTGCAACGAGCTCGTGACGCTGCTCGATCAGCTCGTGCCGAAACCGTCGACGAACCTCGGCGGCGCGGTGCGGACGTTCCTCGTCGGCGGGGCGGATCCGGCGGCGGCCGAGAGCAACCCGACGCCGCCGGTCGCTTCCGGTCGCGCGTACGTGCCGACGCCGGCGCCGATCTCGCCCGCGCGCGAGCCGTCCGCACCGGGCTTCGCGCCGCCCGCGCGGCAGCCGTCCGCGCCCGGGTTCTCGCCCGCCGCGTTCTCGCCCGCCGCGCCGGCCGTCGCGTTCTCGCCCACGCCCGGCCCCGCCGCGCTGCCGCAGCGCCCCGCGCCGCGCGTGCTCGAAACGGCGCTCGCGATCCCGGACCACGAAGTCTCGCGCGTCCCGCCGGCGCCATCGCCGCGCGCTAGCGGCGGCGCCGTGGCCGAGCCCGTGGCTCAGCCGCCGCGCTCGAACACGCTCGTCATCGCGCTCGTCGCAGTGGGGCTCGTGCTCGTCGTGGTGGTCGCAGTGCTCGTGATCGTGCTGGCCAAGAAGTGACCCGCGCGCCATCCGCGCGCGGGTCATCCCGAGGACGCCGAGCGCAGCGAGGGGGACGAAAGATCCCCTGCGGTCCCGCCACAACGTCGCGCCGTCCGAGACGAAGGATCCCCCGCGGTCTCGCCGCAACATCGGTATAATGCCGCTCGGAGGACTCGGATGTCGACGGACCGCCCGCCGCACGGCGCAGAGGACGCGTTGCACGTAGCGACCGCACTGGTCCCGCCGCCGAACGTCGACATGAGCGGCCACGCCGGGCGCACCGTCGACGATCACATCGCGGAGCTCACCGTCGCCGCGAACGACGCCGTCACGCACGCGAAGAGCGAGCTTGCCGCGTCGTTCTCGCAGGCGCAAACCGAAGCGCTCGAGCACTTCAAGGCCGAGCTCATGACGCAGATCGCGCACCGCCAACAAGAGGCGAACGCGCAGATCCACGCGATGCAGGACCACGCCATTCAAGCGATCCGCCAGGCGGAGCACGCCGCGATCGAAGCCATCCAGCACGCCGCGCAGGCCTCGGTGCAGCACGTGACCGAGGGCGCGAACGTGCACGTCGAGCACATCAGGATGTACGGCGATCAGATCGGCCATCAGCTCGCGGCGACCGGGGACATGGCGAACCGGCAGCTCTCCGGAATGGGCGAGCAGACGATCGATCATCTGATGCACGCGCGCGATCAGGTCATCGCGCAGATCCACGAGGCCGCGCAGAACGGCATGCATCAAGTCGGTCAGGCCGCGGCGCAGGCGGCCGCGTACCATCCGGCTGCGCCGGCGCCCGGCGTGGCGCCGCATCCCGATCCCCACGCGCTCGATCACAAATACAAATGACGCCGGGGCTCAACGTCCTCGATCCGATCCTGCCGCTCAGCTCGATGCTGCTCGCGCTCAAGTTCGCGAAGCTCGGCGATCCGCAGCTCGACGAGTGGATTTCGCAGCTCGATCAGCGCGTGCGCGCCGCGCGTCCGGGCGGACCGGAGTGGCCGGCGATCTACCGCGACGCGATCGGAATCATCCCGCGCGTGCTCTACGCGGCCGACGAAGCGCAGCGCAAAGTCGCCGCGGAGCAGCAGATGGCGACGTCACGGCGCATGGTGCAGGCGGCGTCGATGTCCCTGCCGTCGGCGCTCCAGAGGACGGCGCAGGAGTACCAGCAGCGCCTCCAAGTGCAGGAGCAGGAGCTTTTGCAGAAGGCCGAGCGCGCGATCAAATCGCTGCCGGTCGTCTCGAGCGAGAACAAAGCGACGGGCGAGACGTCGTTCTACGCCGACCCGAACGAGCTCGCGTCGTTCTGGGGATGGGTGCAGGGCGCGGACGACAAGTGGCGCTCGCACAACCAGGACCTCGCGGCGACGCGCGCGAACGAAGCGATCGCGATGCTCGTCGCGGATCTTCCGCCGGACATGCGCTTCGTCGCGCAGCCGCCGCAGATCAACCGCAAGCAGTCGCCGATCGCGGCGCTCAAAGGGCACAACGTCACGACGCCGGGCGCGATGGCGTCGGTGAGCGGCACGTGGAAAGCGACGACGACGATCGCCGGCAGCGTCGGCGTCGGCATCGGCGTCCTGAGCCGCGTCGTGCCGGAGGGCGCGCAGCACGCGGTGATGGGCGCGGGCGCAGGCGTGTTCGCGATCGCGCTCGTCTTCGCGGTCGCGACCGTGCCCGGCCAGATCCGCCAGCAGCGCGCGCGGATCAAAGCGCGCGCGGACGAAGCGGTGCAGAAGGAGCTCCTCGACGCCGTCAAAGCGCGCCTCAAGGAGTCGTCGGACATTCAGCTTCGGGCCATCCGCGGTCACTTCGCCAACGAGGCGGAGCGCTGGCGCGCGATCGCGCGACGATACGACAGCGGCGACACCGGGATGCGCCCGATGCCCCTCCAAGGACTGTCGCCGGAGAACCGGCAGAAGCTCGAAGGCGAGTGGCAGCAGGCGATGCGCGCGCGGCTCGCGCAGCTCGGGTTCCGGTGAAGCGGGCGATCGCGATCGCGTGCGCGATCGCGTGCCTCGCGATCGCGTGCGGAAGTGCGCTCGCCGACGGTCGCGCGCAGTTCGACAAGGGCAGCTACCCCGAGGCGAAGCAGACGTTCGTGTCGATCGAGCAGGACGCGAAGACGTGGCCCGACGCGAAGCGCGCCGAGTACGCGCTCTATCGCGGCCTCACGCACGCGGCGCTCGGCGACAAAGTCGCGGCGGGGATTTGGCTCAAAGAAGCGAAGGCGATCGTCGACGTGAGCCCCGCGGCGCTCTCGGCAGAGGACGCGCAGCGCCTGAAGCTCGGGCTCGACCAGCTCCAGCCGTAAATCTCGCGGCGTCGTGAGCGCCATGCGAGCATGAAGCATCGCGATGGACGATCTCGAGCTCGCGCGGACGATCGAAGCACGCCTCGTCGGCGGTCAGCTCGATCTCGCGAAGACGATCGTCAATAGTTCTCGCTCGACGATCGAGCCCCAGCGCCACGCGTCCTCCGGCGGCAAGCACGCGCTCGACGCCCTCCGGCAGCTCGGCGCGACGCTCGACGGCAAGATCTCCATTCACCAGACGCTCGGTGAAGGCGGCATGGGCGTCGTCCACCTCGCGACGCAGGCGACGCTCGGGCGGCACGTCGCGGTGAAGACGATGCGCGCCGGCGCGGGCGACATCGACGCGACCTTGCGCATCCTGCGCGAAGCGTGGGTCACCGGCGCGCTCGAGCATCCGAACGTCGTGCCGATCTACGACGTCGGCGTCGACGCGAAGGGCAACCCGGTCATCGTCATGAAGCGCATCGAGGGGAGCCACTGGGGCGACCTCATGCCCGCGCACGACGAGATCGCGAAGCGCTTCACGGCGAAGGATCCGCTCGAATGGAACATCGGCATCCTCGCGGCGGTGTCGAACGCGACGCACTTCGCGCACTCACGCGGGATCTTGCACCGCGATCTGAAGCCCGAGAACGTGATGATCGGCGCGTTCGGCGAGGTGTACGTCCTCGACTGGGGGATCGCGATCTCGATGAACGAAGATCCGAGCGGGCGCTTGCCGCCGCTGTCGACGGCGACGGACGTCGCCGGCACGCCCGGGTACATGGCGCCCGAGATGCTGCTCGCCGATCCGTCGCAGCTCTCGCCGCGCACCGACGTGTATCTGCTCGGCGCGATCTTCTTCGAGATCTTCGCCGGCCGCCCGCCGCACGAGGGCGCGAGCCTCGAGGCGATGGTCACGAACATCCTCTTGTCGCGCATCGAGTTCCCGCCCGGCTTCCCGTCGGAGGCGCAGCGCATCTGCCGCAAGGCGATGGCGCGCGACCCGAACGATCGTTACGACAGCGCCGAAGCGTTCAGCCTCGCGATCGAGGAGTACCTGCGCCACCGCGGCTCGCGAAAGCTCGCGTTCGACGCGAAGCAGTCGCTCACGCTTCTGCTCCACACGCTCGAGCACGAGCCGAAGGGCGAGGAGCGAACGCTCGCGGTGTTCAACCGCCTCGGCGAGTGCCGCTTCGGCTACCGCGCGGCGCTCAACGCGTGGCCGGAGAACGACGCCGCGCGCAAAGGGCTCGACCGCGCGCTCCTCGCCGTCGTCGATCACGAGCTCGCCGAGGGCGATCCGAACGCCGCGGCTGCGCTCCTGCGCGAAGTCTCCGCGGTGCCGCCCGAGGTCGCGTCGCGCGTCGACGCCGCCGTGAAGAAGCGCGCCGCCGAGGA
>Ga0100403_1002595_pt1 | contig 14220 bp, 29 predicted proteins | sample CryGeymet201501t_FD_83663 | JGI IMG/M metagenome (GOLD analysis project Ga0100403, IMG submission 83663) | Groundwater microbial communities from Crystal Geyser aquifers in Utah, USA - Crystal Geyser metaG 2015-01t | ecosystem: Environmental > Aquatic > Deep subsurface > Groundwater | place...
ACAAACGCGGACAAATGAAACCCGCCGCCAGCGGGGGCTGCTGGCGACGGGTCAGAATTGGCACGGTGGGGAGGGGATCAATCCGGCCAAAATCAGACTGGACTAAACCCCTCCCGTTGTCAAGTGGAAAATTACTTGCTCTTCTTCTCCACTGCCGGGCCTTCCCCGCTTTCGTCGGTAAGCATCGGCGCTTCTGCCGCCTGCGCAAGCAAGCTATCAAGCGGGTCTGCTTCCTCTGCCTGAATGCGGGTATCTGCATCAAACGAATATCCGGCCTTGTTAGTGGCCGGGATAGCATAAAGATCGAGGGCGAATTGCACCGTTGCGCGGGCGTCATTTTCCTGCGCAGCGGCAAGGGCGCCTTCAATCATTTCTTGAATGCCGCCCGGAAGGTAACAAACGCCTGCGGTGACAATTTCACCCTTGCCAACTTCAACAATTTCACCCTTGGCATTCAGCGCCGAAAGTCCGCGAAACTGACCCTTCAAACCGTTCTGCACTTCGCCAGTATCACCATGGATAGTCTGCTTAAGTCCCGAAACGATGCCCGCGAAACGGCCCAAAAGAACGCGCCCACCATCGGCGGGAACCTTTTGCACCGCGCCGCCGATCTTGATACGATCCCAACCGAGCGTCTTTGCGGTTAGCTTGCCTGAAAGTCTTGCCATAATTCCATTTCCCTTTTGCTTGTTGAAAAACCGATCCCTCAAAGTGAAGCGGCCCACCCCTTATGAGGCAGGCCGCAAAATTTGTCAAGCGATTAAATGCCGAAAGCGGCAGAAATCATTGCCCCTAATTCACCGTCGATCAAACCGGCATAAATTGCCATCCCAATTCCAGCGGCGAAAAAGCGTGGTCCATGTTTGGCAAGCAAACCCGCAAAACCCTTGGCATGGGCCATGAGTTCAATAATCGTTTCGCTGTTGTCGGCGGCTTTCTTTGCGCAAGCAACAGCTTCCGCTAACTCACCTTCCACTTGTGAAACTCTCTGCTCTAATGCGTCCATTCGTTCTTTAAGCACGCTAACCGCTTCTCGCATTTCTGCAATCACCTTATCAAAATCAAAGTCAAACCCTAACCCAAACATGGCCCTATCCAATCTTGAAAACTTGACGACGCATACGGGTGCCGAAACCAATATGAACCCACCGTCCAAATTCATTTATAAGCTGATCGAATTGCAACGCGCTTTCGTCTAGTATTCTAACCGTTTCAATTACAGTCAAACCACTAGCCTTGAAATCGACTGCCAAACCTTTAACATGATCGCTTCCATCCTTCGATTTGATAGCGCGGTTAAGAGCAAGGCAGCGAAAACCGCTGGAAACGTGAATAGCCCTATTGCCGAGAATAGTTCTAACAGTTTCCATGCGGCAAGCTGTCTGCGTCAATCGCCTCAAATCATCGCCGGAAGGCGTGTTGTCGATCCTGCGCCGCGCTGCGGTTTGGGAAAGGGTCAATTCTTCTAGCGTGAAATGGGGCGAAAGATATTGCATTAGTCAATCACTTCGATTTCAGTTTCAGGCGCGCAATCAGGGGTTGCCGTATCGTCGCAAGTTTCAGCTTCGATAGGTTCGACAGGTTCAAGAGGCGCACAAGCCGCGATTGCGAGCGGGGAAGCGAAGCAAAGGAAGCGCCACTTACGCATTGCCGTTTCCCTCATTTGCCTTTGCAGCAATAGCGGCGGCAATAACTTCCGGGTGCGCGTCGAGATAATCGTTGACAGCGGAAACAACATCGCTCTTGCGGACAACGACGCGACCCAATTCGGCAGGTGCTTCCGCTGCGGATTTGGCAATGTTTTCGGCGGCAGTTTCAAACTGCTCAATAGCCGCGTCAATCTTTGCCTTGTCCTGCGAGCCGATAGGGATGGCGGGCAATATTGCCTGCAAAACGGTTGCAATGGTGCCGACTTCCCCGGCATACTTGGCGAGAAACTTCTTAAGGTTCATAATCTATCCTTTCATTGCCTTGCTTAATTGCCCACTCAATTCACCGCGGCCCAAATAGGCGACAGCCGCCGCGATAAGAATTAGCGCCAAAACACCTAGCGCAACACGCTGGAAAAAACCGCTTTCAGTTATCCATTGCTTAAATTGACAAAACCAATCGCAATCCCCTACAACTCCAAGCCCTTCGAGTAAAGAGCCTGATCCGGGGATAACTGCATTTGCGCCCGCAACAACAGTGTCACTAGAGAACAAATTACCTAGGGCATCGCGCCCGCGATCTAGTAAGCCGCGCGCTTCACTCAAAGCCTCATCCAAAAGACGCCGGGGATTGATAACACGTCCTAGTGCGTCTCTTACTTCATAATGCAGGTGCGGCCCGGTGCTGTTTCCAGTGCTTCCAACCGCGCCGATTTGTTGGCCAGCAATTACACTTTGACCGGCGGCAACATTAAATCCCTGCATATGGGCAAAGCGGTGCTGATTGCCTTCGCTGTCTCTAATATAAACAGTGTTTCCGTATCCCCGCAAAGACTGCGCAACTTCAACCGTTCCTGAAACGCTAGAAACAATGGGAGTTCCTGCCGCCGCCGCAATGTCAATTCCCCGGTGATTAGTCGAGCCAATACCGCCGGGACTTTCCCGGTTGCCGAATGGGGACGAATAGCGCCATTCCCCAATGACAGGAAACATGAAATCCCCGGACATTATCCGCCCCTTATCAGCATCCGTCCACTATAGGTTGTGGGCGGTGGGTTGAAATAGTTGTAAACGGTCGGCCCTGCCGCGCCCGCATTATAGACGATTGTCAGGGGATCACTTGCGGGCAAATAGCTTTGCCGAGTTTGACGCGCATTTGATCCACAATCCACACAACAAGCGCCAATGGCTGAAAGTTCGCCGGGATCATAACCGAAATTAGGGACTACAAAGCCTCCCCTATCACCAAAATTTAAGCCGCCAACATTGACGCCGCCAAAGTTGTTTGTGATGGGCTCGCCATTACGAAAGAGAATATTGCCTTTCTTTTGGAGCAAAAGCCAAATGATAATCGCGGCAAGAATTAAACTCGCCACGATCAACAATCTTTTCTTGTCTTGCTCTTTCATGCAATCGCCCCAATCGCGCTAGGCAAAATTCCAGCAAGTCCGCCAAAGGAAAACCCGCCGCCAGATTGAGCGACATAAGTATTAGGTGTTCCAGTGAAAGAAGAACCTAGCGCCGTTAGGGCTTCATCGCGGTTCTTTTTCTTGAGCGACGAAACCAAAGAAAGCGCGGTGTTTTTAATGCTGGTATCTAGACCATACTTATATGCGTCAAGTTGCTGCGCGCTTAGATCGCGCTGCAATGCTGCATTGATAGCCGAGTTCATTGTCGCGCTGTCTGCCGCAACTCTAGCATAATCGACCATAAATTGATTGTTGCTTTCGATTGCTTGAGTTTGCGCATTCAACTGCGATTGCAACGCCGCAAGACTAGCCGTTGTCTGCAACTCTCCCATGCGTTCACTAGCCGCCAATTCAGCGGTTCGATATTGCGCTTCAAGAATAGCAATTGAATATTGCCCTTCAATCTGGCGTGAAAGGGCTTCAAGCTGATAAGCGCCCATAGCTTGCGCGCTTGCTGCTTCGATTTGCTTGGCCTGCAAAGCCGCGCCAGTTTGCATGGCTGCGGCTTGCAGGTTTTCGCTAGGCCCGGTTTGGATCACTTGTGTTGAGCCGCTTCCACTTCCGCGACTAATCAGCACCCAAAACAACAGGCCAAAGACAACAAAAATCGCGCCAAACATAACGGGATTTTTCTTGACGTATTCTAGATTGAATTTGGCCATTGTTGTTAGCCTTCCGTTTCACGCGCAAGAGGCCCAAGCAAAAGCTGGCCCTGCAATCCGCCGCCATTCCCATTCAATGCGACAGGCACAACACGCTGTCCAATCTTGACCGCTCCCGGCGCTTGCGTGACAAGCTGATTGCGCACCATAATATGCGGTGAATAAATGCTATCAGTTGACACATTACGCGGTCGCTCAAAACCGAGATTGGCAACGCCCATGCCGAGGGACGGGACACGCTCATTTTTCCGAAAAGAAAAAATGCTGGAAAAAATGCCCATTTCTAGAGCCTCCATTAAGCGGCTTAGAAAGTGGGGACAAAACCGTTAAGGTTTCCACCGCCAGCAACAGGCGAAACAGCCGCGCGAATAGCAGTTGCAAAAGCGTTCCCGCCTGCGGTGATAACGCCGGAAGTGTTCGCATTACGCGACACAAGAACGGCAAGGGTTGCAACACCTACAATCGCAACGCCGATAGTGACAAGCTTTTCGCCCATGACTTTAACCTTTCAAATTAGGCGCTTCGCACCTGTTCAAGAAACCGATTGAAAAAACCCTGATTGGAAAGAAAGAGAACAATCACAATCAAAAGCATGAAAGCATTACTAACAGGCTTAAGAGGGCGATAATATCCAACCGCACCAATCTAGAAAAGGGCCAATCCCCAATAAAGAAAATTGTTAGGCCCGGTGAAATCGTCTTTCAATACATCAAACAAATCGGCTTGTGTGCCGCGAATTGCTGCCGCAAGAAAGACGATCCCAATAACGATGAATGCGAGCGCCATTTATGCAAGTCCAACCACTGCCATATAACGCCGCAAATTGCCGCGCATAGTTGTATAGATCACAAAGGCGAGAATAAGAACGCCTGCGGTTATGGTGGACTGTTGCACGTTAGAAACGCCCGATAATCGGAAGCTTGGCCCAAAGACCCGGATTTTTCGCGCCGAGATAAAATGCGATCAAGATCACAAGAAACAGCGGAATTGAATAGCCGAATACGCGCATGGTCTTTTTCCTCGTTTTAAGACAAAATTCACAAGCCATATGATCCCCGCAAATCAATCAGCAACGCGCCGAATAACCGTTGTCCAAAGATAGGTTATCATTGCAACGATACCGAGAAACAGAAACCAATCGAGCAATTCGCCATCGCCGCGCTGGACTGTCTTAAGCCACCCTTTGAAATCGTCTAGAAATGTCATAAGCCAAACTCCGCAAATTGGGGCGGCATTTCTGCCGCCCCTTTGCGCCTCCCCGGTTAGCCTGCCGAAAGGCTGGAAGCCATCGGGATTTGATTGACGTTCTGGAACGCTTCATAGCAAACCACAACCTGCGCACCACTGTTGACTGTGGAAGCATTCAACACAAGTTCCATGTTACCATAAGTAATCGTGTCAATAGGCTTCATGCGATGATCGAAATAGTAAACGCCGGGAGGCGGGTCCGCCATGAAAGTTTGCCGCGCTTCAAGTGCCGCAATATCCGGGCCAAGCTTAAACAGGTTTGTCGAGTTCGCCGCCTGCAATGCCCAATAGGCAACATCGCTGCCGCTATTGTAAGAGCCGCCATTATCGAAAATCGGCATGGTCGAAAGAAACTGCCGGAAGTTGGCATATTCAATCGGAAAATCCTGATTTGCAGAAATGCCAGTTTTCACGGTGTTCTTAAGATCATAGATCGTATTAAGATCAAGCATCGGGAGAATAGGCTGGCCATTCATAACCGGAAGCTGATCGTAATAGACCTGATAGACTTCAACCGAAACCGTATCAGTCCAAGCGCCGTTTGCGTTACCGTCATAGACAGCGCCGAGCGGGTCGGTTCCGTCAACAAAAAGCTGCGCATCATTTGCAATGGTAAGCTGCAAATTCATGGTGGCATTGACAACAGCCGCATAAATCGCGCCGCGCGTATCCTGCGAAGAATAGGCAAGCGGGACAAAGTAAGTATGCGTTACCGTTCCCGTCGCATCGGCTGCAAGCGAAGAAGAAGCCGCAAACGGTGCCCAATTGTTGCCGTATGCCATCGGCAGATTGGGAGCATAAGCGCCGCCGAAACCAAAGCCCTGCCGAGCCGAGTTCAAAAGAGCGATATGCGACCCGCGCGTGTTAATGCGCTGAACATTGTTCAAATCAGTGAACGTGATATTCTGTAGCACATTTGCCGAGCCGAGGCCCGTCCGGGTTGCCGCAACAACTGCGCCGTTAGTAACGCCGCCCGAAACCTTGACAATAAAGCCGAGGATCAAACCGACATTGCGCGGGGCAATATTCAGGGTGGGAGTTGTGTTAGGGTCAACAGTGCCACTATAAATGGACTGCACCATGCGCTGCGCATTGCCAACCAAAATCGCGCGCTGCGACTGATTGACAAGACGCGGGTCTTGCTGCTGCGGGGATGCCATAGCTTTACTTTCCTTCCGTATTTCGTTGCACAAGTTTGGACAAAGAATTGAATGCGAAACCCGCAATCAAAACCATAAGAAGAATTGTCGCCCAATTCTCCCAATGGCGCATAAGGGCCAGATTAAGCATCGCTCCCGGCCCTTACTTTCGCAATGCCTTTGCCCACAAGGCCCAAGACTGCGAAACCGAGAATAACCATAAGAACAACCGTAATCCAATTAGGGACGGTCCAATCCAGCACTGTTTCATCCATTGAAATTTGCTCCCGTTTTAGATCACTTTTCGCCGCGTTTGAGTGCGCTCTGCAAACCTAGCTAGAAGCGCATTCCGCGACGGGACGGGCCGCAAAATATGCCCTTCCTGCGCATCGGCGTTATACCATAAAGAATGGTATCGCGGCAACAAGTTAATTTCGGTCCCTCCCACATATCCACTAACAAATTTGCGATCATCTTCTAATGTCAAATTCATAACCGCAAAAAAGTTAGCTTCACTGAATACAAATTTTGAAGTCCAAACCGGGCGCTGTGTTAGCATAATCATTTCGATATGCTTTGAGCGGCCCTGTGTTAGACAAGCATTTAATGCCGGATTTCGGTTGCCGAGCATATACATTTCATCGAAATATAAAATCAGTTCTTCTTGCGCCCAACACTTCCAAAGAAATTCCGTAACAGCTTTATCGTCTCTTTCAGGAATGGGGCGGACAACATAAAGGCCCGGTTTTTTAGGTGGGTTTCCATATACATTTATTTCAAGAGGGTTTATTGCCTCAATCAATTCGTCGCCTTTGAAGTCAAAAATAACACAAGGGCGGACGTGAAAATCGCGCGTGGAAAGAAGCCAAATAGCAAGCTGCGTTTTACCGCTGCCGGTGCTGCCGATTATTGCAGTCCGCTTATCGTATCGGGGAAGCGTAATTGCCACGCGCGATTTTCCTATTGCATTCGTGAAGGGTCAAATTCGACAAAAGAAGTGTCGCCCTTCTTTGTTGTCGTTTCCTGTTCCCTATAACTTGTCGTGCCTTGCGGCATTCCATCGGCACTATAAACGCCGCCTGTTCCCGGTTGCGTTTCTTTCTCTTGTTGCGCCTTGCGCATCTTGATCGCCATATAGCGCGGCGCATAGACCGCACCGCAAGCCATAACTAGGCCGATAATTGCTTGTGTTTTGGGATCGGGCGCTATGTCGAATTGTGCCAGCACGTTTGCACTAGCCTTTGCGAGCATTTCGCCTTCATCGTTATCAATAGCAATTTCGGGTGTATCAGTTACTGCCGCCAAACCCGCGTGAACAATCACAAGCGATTTTGTTAGCGCGTCAATCGAAGTCCCTAGATCAGCCGACGACGCGCCCGCGTTTCTACGGTTACTTCCGCTTGCTCGCCTTCCTCGTTTTCTACGATAACTTCCGTCTCGGTTTCGCTTATCGGGAGCAACGTGGATTGCGGGATCGAATTGTTCGCTTCCACTTCCTCCGCTATCTTTACTGCCGCTTCCGTCAATGTCTGCGGGGTCGATAGGTTCGCTTCCTCCAAGGGTCGCGCCGCCACCAATTCCGCTAGTGTTTCCACTGTCTGTTTCAGTTCCAGCATATTCGCTTGCAGCGTTGCGACTTCTTCCTGCCATGATCGTTCCCTTTCTTTTTCAGCTTCTATTGCGGCTTCCGAAACTTCCGCCTGAATTTCTGCAATTCTAACTTCCTTATCGGCCTCAATTGCGGCGATTGTTACAGCATCGCTAGAAGTGGTTTCGGTTTCGCCTCCAACTTCTTCCGCAATTTCTTCCGCAATTTCTTCCGCAACTTCTTCAATCGCTTCCGTTACAGTTTCTTCAATCGCTTCCTGCGCTTTCGTTTCGGTTGTCATTTTCTAGCCTTTCAATAGCCGCCAAGATTTGCACCTGATTAGCTTCGATCCGCTGCAATGTTTCCATCCCCTCATTTGCAGCACGGCCCAAGCCTTCAACCATTGCTTTCATTTCTGCCGGTTTAACTCCGAGCATATTTGAAAGTATCATTTCAATTCCCTTCATGCGGCTAACTTCCTTTCTTTATTGAGTTGCCCAAACAAGCGACTGAATAGGCACGTTGTAAAAGTGGACGGTAAAAATTTGATTTGCGCCTTGCGTTGTCGCAATCAAAATCTTTGGCGGATTGGGGACAAGAATTGCGTAATAGCCTTGTGTGTTAGGCTTGGCGATAATTCGCTGTCCAGTTGTCCCCATAATCATAGATAGCTGCGCAGCGTTATTTGCGTTGTCGATATAGACACCCTGCAAATATTCGATCTGGCCGCGCGAAACAATCTGTTCGCCATCGACTTCAATTTCAGCGACATTTGTAAAGTCGAGCCGAGCGGCAACACAAGCTGGCCCGCCTTTCGGGATAAGAACATTGTTCATTCCGAAACGGGTTGAAAGTGAGAAATAATCGGCCATGATTTAACCCCTTATCCTAAATAGACTATTGTTGAAGGTGTAGCATAAGCCGTGCAAGGTTGCCAGCAATTAAGAGGGATCGACGGCCCAAGCTGCAAATAAGCCTTGCCGAATGCAGTAACTTGAATAACCGCTAATTGGGTTATTTGAGCGGGCGGTCCTATGGGAGCGCCAACAACAATCGAAGCTAATTGCGTGACTTGTGCTGGCGGCGGTTGCGGTGCCGATACTGCGATTGTCGCTAATTGTGTTGTGCGCGCGGCCATTAAATTATGCCTCTCTAGTTACGCGCACCGTCGCATCATTTGCGCTGTCCCTAGTCCACTGAATATCGCCATTAGGATCAGTTTCAAAAATAGCAGACTTATAAGCGGCAGTTGTTTCGATAGCCGTTTCAGGCCCATTTTCAACAAATGAACCTGAATGAACGCCTAGCCTTATTGTCGTTGCGCCAGCATCCGTTTTTAGCGTTCTCGCAACGACTACAAGCGCGGCAATATCATTTGTGGCAATAGGGATCACTTGCTTTTCAAATTCTGAAATGTCTGCCGGATCGACGGCTTGAATATATCCGGCATCGTCTGGCGTAGTTTCGTCAATCAATTCCCAAGCATTAGCGCCGCTTGAAAGCGCCCATTCTTGCGGCATTCCATCGGCATCGGGATAAGACGTTGCGCAGCGACGATCACCTAAGAAATCATTATTTACAGTGCCGTTATCATCCCATATGACCCAATCATCAAAATAGGTTAGAATGCCTGCGGTTGTAACAACAAAGCTTTCTTTGCCTAAACCAACGCGCGTAAATTGTTCGCTTATATCCACGCCTGTTACAGTAACAGCCGCCTCACCATTTACTTTGACTTCTACAATACCGGTGGAAGCGCCACCATCATCCTTAGTTGCTTTTGCTTCAATCCAAGCATACGAGCCTGCGGTTAGAAGATTGTTAGCACTAGAGCCTAGCAAAGTTGTGTTGCGATAAACGTTAATTCCAAGGCTGGAATTGCCGCAAATAAAAATGCGGCCCATTGCAGTTGCAGTCCCGAACAAAATGCCGCCACGCGGTCCACCAGCCTGAACGGTTGGCATTTGATAGGCAACACCTTGGCCCACAACATCAAGAGGCGTATCAAATACACGCGAAAGATAACGCGCCGCATCAATATTATTGTGATTGAAATAACCTAGACCTGTTCGCGCGGCTCCCACGTTTTGAACTAGGTTCATGTTATTGGCAGTTGCGGAATAGACATACCCGCGCAAACCGAGTGCAGTTAAGCTAGTCCCGTAAAAGTCGAAACTTTCAGCCCAAATAATCGACATAGAAACCCCTTAGAAATAGAAGCCGAAAGACGCTCAAAAACAGATAAGCTTTCAAATGCCATCTTGACACAAGCGCGGGGAAAAGGCAAGATCGCCGGGAGGGTGAAGCCGCATCCACCCTCCCGGCGCTCCCGGTCTGGAGCAATGCTCAACGGCGCGGGAGGGCCGCAACATGACACAAGGGAATATGCCATGAGCCGCCGCCGCAAGGGTGGCAATAGCCGTGGTCAAAGTCAAGCGGTTAAAGACGTTCAATCACAAGTGAAAACGGCGCGCGATCGTGCTAAGAAATTGCTCGCAAAAGCGGGCAAAGACTTGCGCCAAGTGAGAAGCGAAGTTTCAGCGCTTAAGAAAGTGGGGATTGTTTCTAAGCGAATTGACGCGCGCAATTATCAACCTTCTAGATATATGCTGGAAAAGCTGCGCAAGAATGCCGACATTTTAGAAGGTAAATCAATCGCTATTAAAGCGCCTAGATCAGTGCGCCAGAAGTATGCAGACAGCGATTTGTTTGAAGCTAGAGGCGCAAGTTTGATTGTGCCGCGTGAGTATGAAAATCAGCGCACTAGAATTAATCGCGGCATGATCGAGATTTCGCGCAGTTTAAAAGTGGGTGAAGAAAGGCGCGTAGTTCTCCCATTCAAACCTACTGATATGGAAGAAATCGCAAACAAATTGCGAAGCGATCCAACTTTGGACGGATTAAAAGAGCCTAACGAATTGTTCGGTTTTCGCTTGTTTGGGCATAACATGAATACAATCGGCTTTCCCGATGCCAATGAATTAGCCGATTATATCCTAACCCGTTATACTCACCTTTTCACCGGCAAAAACGGTCGCGCGGCTGTCAAGCATTTTGAACTGCTAAGATTTAAGGCAAGTGACAGCCAGCTTGCGGAAGGGCCGGAAGGCGGCAAGGTTTGGACGCCTAAAAAAGAACGCTATAAAAACGAATGGGCAAAAGGGAAAGCGCGGGAACGTGATCGTTTGCGCAAGCAAAAAGAGCGCGAAAAAGAGAAGCCAGAAACGCGCCAAAAGAGGCTTGACAAACAACGCATAAGAAGCGCACAAAACAGACAGCGCAAATTTGACGAAAGCTAAGAGCGCAAAGGGGATCAAAAATGGACGACGAATTAGAAGGGCTTTTTGACTTCACCGGAATTGATTGGGATGAATTGCCCGACGACGAGGGACCGGATGAATGGGAAGGTTTTAGCCGCGATTATGCAGACGAGGACGACGACGATTTAACGCCCGAACAAATTGCCGAAATACAGGCAAAGATTGAGGCTAACCGTTGCGCGCCCGTTCCATACAATCTCAAACCAACTAAAAAGATCATCGCTGTTGTTGACAGTGAAACCGATCCTTTTGAACCTAACTTTATTGTCAAGCCTTTCTGTATAGGTTTTGACACCGGCGACAGATATGTTGACTTTTGGGGCGACGATTGTGTTGACCAATTTTTTGCATATCTAGCGACACTAACTGCCGAGGGTTACGAGTTTGTTATTTACGCTCATAATGGTGGCAAATTCGATTTCTTCTTTTTCTTGCCCTATCTAGACGCGGATCAAAACCCGCTGATTATGGGCGGTCGATTAGTCAAGATAAATTTTGCCGGTCAAGAATTTCGTGATAGCTACGCGATAATCCCGCAAGCCCTTTCGACATATCAGAAAGAAGAAATAAATTACGACAACTTCAAGCGCGATAAACGGGAACGACACAAGAGCGAAATTCTCAAGTATATGCGCAGCGATTGTAAATATACCCGCGAATTGATTTGCGGTTTCCACGATATGTTTGGCGACAAATTGACTGTTGCCAGTGCCGCACTTCCAATGCTGCAAAGTTTCACCGGATTTGAGAAAATCAAAGGCGATGGATTTGACGAGAGATTTAGGCGTTATTATTTTGGCGGACGCAATCAATGCTTTGAAACAGGCATCCTGCGTCCTAAATTCAGCGATAAGTTTCTAGTGTATGATCGTAATTCAATGTATCCGGCAGTTATGCGCGACGAATTACACCCTGTTTCGGCGCGTCCTGAATTACAGCTTACAATTGATAACGACACGGACTTTGCTTGTATTGAGGCGATCAATGACGGTGCATTGCCGACAAGAAACGAAAAAGGCGATCTAGATTTTACTGTTGAACGCGGGACGTTCTATGCGACCATCCACGAAATTAGGGCCGGATTAGATACAGGAACGCTTAAGATTTTACGTGTAAAACACGCATGGAAGTTTGATCGCAAGGCGACCTTTACTGAATTTGTGGAAAAGTTTTATGGTTTGCGGCAGGAAGCAAAAGCTAATAACGATCTAATCCGCAATATTCTTTATAAGCTATTGCTCAATTCCGCATATGGAAAATTCGCTCTAAACCCTCGCAAATTCAAGCAATGGGCTTTAACGGTTGGCGAAGTGCCGGAACCCTTGGCGACTGCCGAGAACCCGGACGGGTGGAGCCTTCATACTCAAAGCGGCGATCTATTTATATGGTGCCGCCCCAATCCCCGGAAGGGCGGATTTTACAATGTGGCAACCGCTGCTTCTATTACAGGCGCGGCGCGGGCAAATCTGCATAGAAACATCGCCCTAGCTAGACGCCCGATCTATTGTGATACTGACAGTATTATTTGTGAGGGCTTCAAAGGTGATCTAGATGAAAACGAATTGGGTGGTTGGAAGTTAGAGGCTAAGGGTGATCGCTGCGCAATTGCAGGGAAAAAGCTTTATACTGTTTACGACCTAGCCGAGTTAGAGCGCACCGGGGAAGCGATCAAGAAAGCTTCAAAAGGTGTTCGCTTAACTCCTAATCAGATTGTTGACGTTTGCCGGGGACAAGAAGTTATATATCAAAATCCTGTCCCCAATTTTAAGCTAGATGGCAGCGCAGAATTTGTAACGCGCGCGATCAGGAAAACGGGAGTTATCTAAATGCTTGTCACTGGTAAAGATCAAATGAACGAAATTCGGCGGCTTGTTACAAAGCTTGAATTTGAATTGTTTTCGAGTGATCCTAATTTCTCGCCAGACAAAGAATTAGTTTCGGGATACCTTGCCGACATTGAAACACATACCGAGCAATTGCGTTGTCAAATCATGGCTGAATACGGGTTGTGTTTTATGGGAGGGAAAACCGCGCTAGAATTGGCGAACGAAAGTTTTTGACATTTAGCGTTTTTCGTTTACTGTTTGTTAAGAGCCTGCCGCTATAAAGGTTCTAGCAGATAAGGGAATTTGAAATGCCGAGACACATTCAAACGCAAACGATTGATGCTGTTGAAATCTTGACCGCTATACAATCGGCGCGCCATAACCTTGTTTATCTCAAAGGGCTTTGCGAGAAAACCGACGCCCTTTTGCCGGGAGGGCAATTCTATACGAATATTCTAACTTCCATTAATGGTAAGTTGGACCGTGCAGAAAGCGAAGTAAAGAAGGGTTGTTATTGAAATGGATGCTGAAATCTTTTCCCGCTATCAAACCGTTGCGCGCGAAATATTCGAGCGTAAGCTAGAGGATCGCCGCCGCATTGAACGCCGCCAAGCGGTGCAAGATTTCTTTGCACGAGGCAGGCGCGTTGCGGATCGCCGCAAGAAAATGGAAAACAACAGGCTTCTAGATTGGGAGCGCCGTTTCCATAAAGCAAGGGGGAGTTTGCAAATATGACATCGCTTTCTAAAATGTTGCTTGCTGCATTGCCGCTTTGCCTATTCATTTTTCTAACGGGATATGGCGCGGCTCACTTGCTCTTTATCGAGCATCCAAAATATTGTTTTGATGAAATTGTTAATCCACTAACGGGAGAATGAGAAATGAGACTATGTAAAACCTGCGCCGGGAGCGGGATCGAAAAGCGCAAATCGCAAACGCTAGGCGGCAAGCCTGTTGAACATGAAGGCATTTGCCGCGATTGCAATGGAAGGGGTTTGAGCAATGGAAAGTGAAAACGATACACAAAACGAAACGACATATAGGGATTATGACGGGACAACTTTGATCGCGGAAAATTGGCCCGAAATGCAAGAGCGAATTGAAACCTTGCTAATTGCGAGCGAACCGCCCCACTGGCAAATTATGGTTGGGGTTTTGTTGAATATTGTTCATTTGATTAGAAGCGAAAATTCTAATTGACAACGGGAGGGGTTTAGTCCAGTCTGATTTTGGCCGGATTGATCCCCTCCCCACCGTGCCAATTCTGACCCGTCGCCAGCAGCCCCCGCTGGCGGCGGGTTTCATTTGTCCGCGTTTGT
>Ga0100403_1002597_pt1 | contig 14209 bp, 14 predicted proteins | sample CryGeymet201501t_FD_83663 | JGI IMG/M metagenome (GOLD analysis project Ga0100403, IMG submission 83663) | Groundwater microbial communities from Crystal Geyser aquifers in Utah, USA - Crystal Geyser metaG 2015-01t | ecosystem: Environmental > Aquatic > Deep subsurface > Groundwater | place...
GAATTATGAGTCTCGGAATCTACGCGCAAATCTACAAAGCGGATGCAGCCAAAAGGCTCATCTATGGACGAATCACTGACGAAACAATTGACCGCGCAGGCGAGCGCATGGATTATTCCTCGTCTAGGAAAAACTTTGAAGCGTGGAGAGATGAGACTCTTGAGGCGAGCGACGGCAAGAGTTACGGGAATGTTCGGGAGCAACATTCAAAGATTGCGGCGGGGAAGCTCGTTGGAATGAACTTCGATGATTCAGGGAAAAGCATTGACGTTGTTGCAAAGGTTGTTGACCCAACGACGTGGGAGAAGGTCGAAGAGGGAGTCCTGCTTGGATTCTCTATTGGTGGGTCATACGTGCGCAAATGGAATGACCCGATTGCCAAGACCGATGACGGCAAACCTGTTATCCGATACGAAGCAAAGCCAAACGAAGTCTCCCTCGTTGATAGAGGTTGCAATCCATCAGCCAAGTTTTTCTCTATCGAAAAAGCGGATGGCTCCGTGTATCAAGTTGAGTTTCAAAACCAAGGCGGCTCTGCCGACAATCTCTTGAAAGGAAATAACATGAACCGCACTGAAATGGAAACCGAACTGATGGGCAAAGCCAACGCAGGATTCGATGCTGAAGCACTCTCCAAAATGACCGATGACGAAGTGATGGCAAAGCATGCCGAGCACTTCCCTGCCGACGATGCCGCCGCCGCTGATGCCGATGCGGTATCCGGTGACGGCGCTGATCTTGATGCTGAAAACATCGAAAAGAATGACGAGAAATCCGGCGACAATCCAGCAGAAGTATCCGGTTCCGACGAAGATGTGATGGCGTTTGCGAAATTACTGAACGAAAACAGCTTGTCGATGAAGGATGCGCTGAATGCGGTGCAAAAGTCACTGTACAAACCCGATGAAACTCCTTTGGCGAAGGGACTCTACACTGTCGGCTCGCTTACGGAGATTGTGATGCGATTGAGCGACATCGTGCATTCCGTGAAGTATGAAGAGGCGAGCGAGAAGGATGGCTCCGACCTCGGTGCTCGACTGTCTGCTGCAATCGGAACGATTGGCGACATCTTGGTTGATATGATGGCCGAAGAGGTGAAAGAGCTTCTTGGTGAGAACAAAGAGGGCGAATCTCCGGTAATGGCTCTGGCCGAATCCGCAAAAGAGCTGGTCAAGATGGCCGATGAAAAGCTGGACGAAATGCTGAAAGCCGGGGCGCGCAACAGCATGGCCGACATGGCTCGACTGCAAAAGATGCACGATCATTCTGTTGAGCTTGGGGCGAAGTGCCACAGCGAGAAGGCTGACACTGGCGATATGTCGAAAACTGACTCCGCTGACGACCTCAAGAAGTTGGCTGGCGAAAACAGCGAGCTGAAAAAAAGTTTTGCAGAACTGGAGGCTCGCTTGGTCAAGATGGAAAGCATGCCCGCGCCGTCCAAAGTTGTGCTGCGCGCAGTATCAAAGGGGGATGACTCGCCTTTGAGCAATGAAGTCGTGCAAGAAATTGCCCCCATCACAAAAGGTGACGGGACAATCGACGAAACAGCAACCGCGTTCAAAAAGATTCATGCATCTGGGGGTCGGCAAATCATCAAATAATTGCAGACAAACATCAACCAACCAAACACAATTCCGATCAACTAACCCGTTTCAAAATCCAGTCAATTGAAGTAAATTTTTGGGAGATACGAAAATGAATCAAACTCAAGCTACTCTGGACTTGCTGAAGCAAGCCCAAGCAACACCGGATGCGATGTTGTCCAAGGCGTTCACACAATCTGGAACCCCAACCTCCGGCCTGACTGCATACGACCTTGAAGCTGGCGCAAAAAGCCTGTTCCCGGTACTGACTCCGCTGCGCAACTCGATTGCTCGCGTTTCGGGCAAGGGCGGCATTCAAGCTGCATGGCGCGCAATCACCGGCATCAACACGGCGATGATTTCAGCCGGTGTCGGCCAAGGCAATCGTGGCGGCGTTGTAACCACCTCCACCAAGGACTACACCGCCGCTTACAAGGGCATCGGTCTGGAGGATTACGTCACGTTCGAGGCCGAGTATTCCGCTGAATACTTCGCTGATGTCCGTGCAATCGCCGCCCGTAATGGCCTGTCTGCGCTGATGTTGCAGGAGGAAAGCATCATCCTCGGCGGCAACACCTCTTTGGCCTTGGGAACCACTCCGACCCCGAGCACTGCGACGGCACTCATTGGCGGCACAATCGCGGCGGACACCTACAACGTGATTTGCGTTGCGCTGACCTACGAGGGATTCCGTGCCGCATCATTGGCTACCGGGGTGCTGAACGATGTGACCCGCACCAATGCCGACGGCTCGACGGACAACTACGGCGGCGGCTCTGCCATGAAGTCGAGCGCCGCATCGCAGGACACCACTGGCTCTACCTCGACCATCTCCGCAACCGTGACGCCCGTTGCAGGCGCGTTTGCCTATGCATGGTACGTTGGCACTGCCGCTGCTGAAAAGCTGGAGGCAATCACGACCATCAACTCCGTGGGGCTTACCGCTTTGGCAGGCACTGGTCAAAACGCCTCTGCAATCACCGCCGACAAGTCGCAAAACGCTCTGGTGTTCGACGGCTTGCTGACCTTCTGCTCCGCAAGTGACTCCGGCGCTTATCGCGCAGTAATGGCGACTGGCACTGCCGGTACCGGCACGAAGCTGACGGCGGATGGCGTTGGCGGCATTGTCGAAATCGACGCTGCCCTCATGTCGTTCTGGGACAACTACCGTCTGTCCCCCGACGAAATCTGGGTTCACTCGCAACAACAAGCCGACATCAGCACGAAGGTTTTGGCCGGAAACGCGAACACCGCACAGCGCTTCACCTTCAACGTTGACCAAGGCGTGATTGCTGGCGGAACTTCCGTCAAGAGCTACCTGAACCGCTACGGCATGGCTGGTGCGCAGGAAATCCCGATCAAGCTGCATCCGAACATGCCTGCCGGGACAATCCTGTTCGTAACGCGCACTCTGCCTTACCCGTTGAGCAACGTGAGCAACGTTCTGCAAATCCGCACCCGCCGCGACTACTACCAAATCGAGTGGCCTCTTCGCTCGCGCAAGTATGAGTTCGGCGTGTACGCGGACGAGGTTTTGCAGTGCTACGCGCCGTTCGCGTTCGGTATCATCACAAACATCGCGCAATAACTGCGATGAATCACCTGTAGCTTGGTGATGACAAAGAGGGGCGGGAGCAATCCCGCCCCGCTCTGCAAACAAAAAGGAGATTAACGTGAGCAAGGTAAAAATGGTTGCACCAAAAGATTTTGGCGGAATGACCATTGGCGGAATGCCGATTGAGGCGGACAAACGTGGGATTGCAACAATTCCAGCCCAATTCATCGACCAAGCCAAGTCGTTCGGCTTCATGGAGTACAAAGCAAGTCCGCAAGAAATTCTCTCGCAAGCAAAGTCCGAGCATGCAGCCGCAGTATCAATGCTTGAAGACGCTATCAAAGCTGCAAGACTTGCAAAGGACACGGCCAACAAGGCGAAGCATGCGGACAAAGATGCGGCTGTTGCCGCATCCGCTGATGCCGACGCATATCTTGAAGAGATGGAATTGGCCGAGGCGGCAGCAAAGAACGTGCTCGTTGCCGCGCAGGAAGCTGCCAAGTAATATCCGGGAGGGCGTATGGCCGCAAAGGATTTGACCACCGTAGCAAAGGTGAAGAGTTGGGCGAACATTACGGACGCGAACAGCGACGTGCTTTTGGCCGACTTGGTCACTCGGGCGAGTCAGTACGTCCTAACCTACCTGTCCAGAGAAATAAAGCAGGCAAACATATCTGGCGAGCGAATCAACGGCAATGGACGCACCAGAATCATGCCGCGAGAATGGCCGATTACGGCAATCTCAAGCCTAAAGGTGAGCGGAATAGTCGTGCCTGCGTCTGTTGATGGGTTGTTGAACGGGTACGCATTCGATGATCGGAACATCTATCTGTTGCCCGGCTCAAACGTTGGGGTATTTTCCGAAGGTGTGCGGAATGTTGAGGTGTCGTACACAGCCGGTTATGAAGCAATCCCGGAAGACATCGAGCAGGCCGCAATCGAGTATTGCGCAAAGAAATACAAGGACAGGGCGCGCATAGGTCTTACAAGCGAAGGCATGGCCGGGCAGCAAACCTCTTTCTCTCAAAGCGATTTGACCGCAGACACCCAAGCCAACCTCAAGCGCTACAAGCGAGTTTTCTGATGCATGTCAAAGTCACCGGAGCAAAAGAGGCGGCAGACCATCTTTCGATGCGGTTTGCCAAGCTCCGTGAGCGCATCAAAAGAGAGATATGGGCACTCACCCTTGAGGCGCAGGCGAAAGTCAAACAGAAGCTATCCGGTAGCGTCCTGCACGTCCGCACAGGCGTATTGCGCAACAGCATAGCCAGTGAAATAGTTGTCACGGATGATTCCGTTGTCGGCTCTGTTGGAACGAGAATAAAATACGGGAGAATCCATGAGTATGGATTCAGGGGTATCGTAACCATAGGTCAGCACGTCAGGCGCTCAAAAGCGCAGATCGACAAGGCGACATACAGCTACACAAACAAGTTTGGCCGAAGTGTGACAAAGGTTCGGCAGACCGGGAAGCTCGGCAAGTCAACCGGAGTGATTCTGGTTAGACAGCATCAAAGAATGGCAAATTTCCCGGAGCGTTCGTTCTTGCGCTCAACATTGCGCGAAATGGCGAGTTCGGCAAGACAAAGAATGATGAGCGCGGTAAAGGAGAAGTAAGTGACCAGAGAGCCAATATATGCCGCATTGTTTTCGCTCCTGTCGTCGGCTACGAACTTCAAAACAAAGGGTCGCAGGCTCAAGTTGTGGCAAGAAGTGCCGCCGGAGTCACAGCCCGCATTTTTTCAGGTGCAGAAAACAGAGACGTGCCAACAAAAGGACGGAGCACCATCCCGCTGGCTGATGTCTCTTGACTTGGTTGTGTACGTCAACGTCGGAGAAGGAATAGACGAGGTTGCCACAAAGGCGCTCAACCCGATAATCGACGCCATCACCGCAAAACTCGAACCTTCTGCAAGCGCTGGAGTCCAGACTCTTGGCGGTCTTGTTCGGTATGCGCGGGTCAACGGAATAATCGAAACAGACGAAGGCTCGCTTGGCGCGCAGGCTGTTGCAATCATCCCGGTGGAAATCCTAACAGAAAGGGATTGGGCTGTTGCGCCCACATAGCCAATGACAACCAGAGAGCAAGTCCTTGACGCATTGGTGACGCGACTCCAGACAATCACGACAGCCAATGGCTACACGCTGAACATCGGGTTGGTGAAGCGCTCTATCCGCATGCATCTTTTGTACGAGAATGCGTATCCTGCAATCCAGATTGAGGATGGAAGCACTGAAACAATCGAATACAAGACAGGCGGGCTTGCGGACATCTATTTCACTGCGAAGTTGAGCGTATGGGTGCGGAGCAGAACCTCCATGTCCGAGTCGATGAATGCGGTGGATTTGGCAATCAAAAAGGCTATTGCAACAGATGCAACACTTGGCGGACTGGTTGCCCATGCTACAATTCAAGGCGAGGTTGACAAAGATTTGACAGGGGATGATGATATTGCAAAGTTCATCAGACCAATCAGGATTTTCTACGAGGGGCAGTACACGGAGGGCATGTAAAATGGCAACCAGCAAACCAGCAGCACCCGAGCAAATTCCAGTTCCGGCGACAACCAAAAAGCAGGGTGAGTCTGTCGGCACAAAACCAACGATGAGAGGTGAGTGACATGGCTACTATTTACAATCGGCTATTGCTTGCAAAAACCGAGATAACAAAGGGCACTGATGCAGTGCCGGTGGTCGGGACAGATGCCGTTCGCGTCAAGTCGTTCAAGATCAAAAAGAACACGACGATTCTTGAGCGCAAGGTGCAAAAGCAAACGATGGGTTCTTTGCCTCATCAAATTGGCAAAGAAACAGTCAGCATCGAGATTCAGTTCGAGATGCGCGGGCAGGGCGCGGCAGGAACTGCGCCGGAGGCTTCCCCGTTGTATCAGGCATCCCGCTTGGCGGAGACAATCGTTGCGAGCACATCCGTTTCGTACAAGCCGTCAACGGCTGTTGCAAGCGAGAAGTCGTGCACGATCTATGCTTACGACGACGGGTTGCTTTGGAAGTTTGTTGGAGCCGTTGGAACTCTCAAGATTGATTCGAGCATTGACGGCGTTGTATCGGCGAGCGGTACATTCCAATCCGCTTATGCTGTTCCAACGCCGGTAAGCGACCCGGCTGGCGCTGTGTATGACAGCACACAACCTCTTGTGATGACAAGTGCATCCGTGTTCAACGACGGCGCGGTAATCAAGGTCGGCAAGTTTGGGCTTGACATCGGGAATGATGTGCAGAATCACTACGTGACAGGCGAAAACAGCTTTGTGGTGAAAGACCGCAACCCGACAATGACGTTCTCGAAAGACAGCGTCAACACGGTCGCGGAGTGGACTGCTCTTACCGCAGGAACTGACATGTCGTTCTCCGCAACGTTTGGTGCAACACCCGGCAACATCCTGACCATCACAGCGCCGTCCGCTCGCCGCAAGGATGTTGTTCTGGGCGAGAGAGCGGAGCGCATCCTGAAAGACCTTACTCTTGGCCTCTATGAGTCCACGAGCGACGACCAATTCACCATCGCATTTACTTAAAAGGAGTTAAAACAAAATGAAGTTGCTCAAAGGAGAGGTTCAGACCGTTGAAGAGGATGGCATTAAGCTCGGCTTAAAAGTGATTGACACTGTGATGCAGGCGACAATCACCGCAATGACATTCGATGTTGTTGATGGAAAGGCTCGCGCTGTTGGGTTGGACGGGCTAATCAAGCGCACAGGTTACATTCTCCGCAACTGCATTGAGAGTGTCGAAATCGGCGGTGTGTCATACACGCCGTCCGATCTTGCGGTAAAAGCCGATATTTCCGATCACGACACATTGAAGGCGATGATTAACATTGGCCGAATGGTCTATGACGCAGCCTTCCCGGACTCCGAAGAGTTAAAAAAGTAGGGGCGGCATCCGCCGCGTGGTTCATTGGCAGGCACTGCACCAAATGCCCCAAGAGTATTCCGTGCAATAGTGTTGTTGAGTGGGTGGATGGATACGTAACAATATGTCCAGTCCAGTGGTACAAAGAAATGCAAGTTGTGTTCAGCGCCGCCGAACACTATAACAATGGTTTCTTGCCGAACGCTGGCGGCTGGGCAGATCAGCCAGCGAAGCTGATGGAATTCATCAAGATAGCCAACGCCGAGAAAGCAAAGCATGGCAACGAATAGCGATGAGACTGTCGGAATAAAATTTACGGCTGAAGGCGTATCCGCCACAGGCGCATCTGTAAAAGACGTAGAGAACAAACTAAAGTCATTCGGAAGTGAGACTGAAAATGTCTCAAAGAAGGTTGACGAATCATCCCTGTCGTTCGGCAGGATGGCATCCTCAATGGCCGCTGGAGTTGTTGCAGCCAGCGCGATTGAAGGAGCGCTTCTAAAGCTAAAATCCATCACGATTGATTACGCGGTTGAGGCAACTCAACTCGCCGCGCGATACGAAACGCTTGGTGTTTCCATGCGCATAATCGGGAACAATTCAGGCTATACATCGGAGCAGATGGACAAGTTTGCGAAGGGCTTGGAAAAGACCGGCATCTCAATGACGGAAGCTCGCCAGCAGATGACCAGAATGGCGCAGGCGGGTATTGACCTTGCAAATTCTAGCAAGCTCGCCAGAATCGCGCAGGACGCCGCCGTTGTTGGCAACATCAATTCATCCGAAGCGTTTGCGCGGATGATTCACGGCATTCAGACCGGGCAAACAGAGATTCTGCGCGGCATCGGCATCAATGTCAGTATGGAGCGGTCATACAAAAAACTTGCAGACCAATTGCACGTTTCTTCATCCTCTCTTTCCCAGAGCCAAAAGATGCAGGCAATATCAAACGCCGTCATGGAGGAAGGCGAGAAGATAGCCGGAACGTATGAGGCTGCGATGGGGACTGCCGCAAAGCAAATCAACTCGCTCAGCAGGTATCACGAGAATCTAAAGCTGGTGATTGGCAGCACGTTCACGGAGTCTCTTGCTGCTGCTGTGAGCATCTATACCGGAGAGATAAAAGGGTTGAATGAAGAGGCTGCAAAGTTGCAGCGCGAAGGTGACTTGCGTTTATGGGGTAGAGCAACGGCGGTTGCTCTTGGTGCTGTTGCAGATGCAGGACGCACTTTATTCAATGTGTTTGACATCCTTCTTGGTTCATCGGAGCTTCTTGCGGCTGGTATCACAATACCATTTGAGCTTGCATACGCACTTGCCACCGATGGCATTAAAGGAGCTTCCGATGCTTACGATGACTTTGTAAGAAGAACTGACTCCATTAGGGAGAGCCAAGTAGCGGCAATGGAGGGTATTGCCAATTCAAGCAAGATAAAAGACGCGATAATTGCCTCGTTCGACGCGACAGACGCGGAGCAAAAAAAGAGTGTCGAAAATAGGCTGAATACAGAGATCGAGTATCAAATAAGAGTCAGCAAGGTTGTAAAAGCCTATGCTGGATATTCGGCAGATATACAGATTGAGGCAGCAAAAAGAGTTGCAGATTTTTATGGCGGAGACATCAAGGCAGAGCATGGTCATAACTCAATCGACAGCGGTAACGATGAAGAAACCGAAAGGGTCGCCAAAGAGAAAGAGAAAAAGCGCGCGGATGAAATCGCCAAGATAATCGAGAGGGAGGAAGGTAAAAACAGCAGGCTTGAGGAAATTGCCACAATGGCAACACTGAACGAGCGCGAGCGCGACGAAGCGAAGGTCGGATATGCGATAGAGAAAGAAGAGATCGAGTATCAAAATACAATCAAGAAATATGGCAAGTCGAAAAAGCTGGAAGAGCAGCATCTAAAAACAATCGCCCTTATCAGGGCAAAGGCCGACGCAGACGAAAGCTCCGCAAAAGCCAAAAAACTCAAGTCCGATGTTAGTTGGGCGAATGCGGTCAACAATCTGCGCAAAGGAGACTACACCAATGCAATGAGCATTGCCGAGCAGATGACGCAAGGACTTGCAAAGCACCATCAGGCGATATTTCAAGCAAACAAAGTGTTCGCTCTGGCAAAAGCGGCAATTGCATTACCAAGCGCTGTGATGGAATCATTTGCTGCTGCCGGTGGATGGCCGTGGGGTGTTATCCCTGCCGCGCTCACGCTTGCAACAGGTCTTGAACAGATTAGCGCGATAAACTCCGCAACATTCGGCGGCGGTGCATCAGCGCCCCCGTCAGTTGGCGGAACAGCCGGAATGGTTCCGTCCGAGGTGTCTAACAGCACATCACCGCCCGCGCAAGCAGAAGTTCCTCTTCCAACTTCGGCAACAGAAGCAAAGGCCGCGCGAGAGGTGAACATTTACATGCGCGGCGATGCGTCATTGTTCGACGCAAAAACAATACGGGAAGAGCTGATTCCGGCAATCAATGAGGCCGCAGGCGATGGCGTGACAATCAACGTTAGGGGTATCTGATGGCAACACCAAAATTTCCGTTCATTGCATACGACAACAGGCTTGCGGATGCGATTCCTGTCGCAAGCTCGACCGCATCCGGCGCTGCAATAAACTTGACCGATTTTCGCCCGTACACAAACTGGAAGCCCGCAACCCTTCCGGCAACGATTACTGTTGATTGCGGCGTTGAAAAAAGCGTGGACTATCTTGCCATGTTTAACCATGATCTGTTTTCAAACGGATGCGCGGTAGAGGTGCGAGGGTCAACTGATAATTTTGTTTCGTCAAATGTTCTTGTTGCAACATTAACCCCGGCATCTGACGCTCCAAGCATTCTAAACTTCACATCTGCGTCGTACCGTTACTGGCGTTTGGCAATATCGGGCACAACGCAGCCAACACTGTCAATTGCCTCCCTTGGCGTTGGTCTTGAATTCCCGACAGGGCTTCCGTATGGGAGCTTCGATGCCCTATCCAGAAAAGTGTTTGCTCAAGTGAATATCAGCGTAGAGGGGTTGCCGCTCGGAAAGGCTGTAATGTTCGAGCAATGGCGGCAAGCGCTTCGGTTCTCCGTTGTCGCGACGGCATGGATTCGCTCTGCATTGATTCCGGCGTGGACTGCGCATCTACGAGACAAACCTTTTCTGTTTGCGCACGACATGACGAATTACCCAAGCGAAATCCGCTTGGTGCAGACCGATGGAAACTTCGGAGCGCCTAGCGAAACCGCCGTGTACTCGACGCTATCACTTTCGCTGAAGGGTTTGGTGTGAGCGCTATCCCGACAACTCCGCAGCGCGACGCGGCTCTTGCGGCGTTCAGCAAGAGGCCATGCTCTGTGTTGCGAATGGAGATTGACAGGTGCTCGAACACCTATGGACTGTCACCATGCACCGCATCAGGAGCGGTAGGAACGGAGTGCTACAACACATACTTTACCTGCCAAGACAAAGCAAACTACACAAAATCAACACAGGTGATGCAGTTTGTGTCGCGCGGAATCAATGCGCCAGCAAGCGAAGCGTTGCGCCCCTACCTCTTGAATAGCGTTTCCGCCCCGGTGATGATTGATATTGACGAAGGGCTTGCAGCCCGAAGTGTCGTGTCGCTAAAATTGGCCGACGAGCCTGACAACGACAGTTGGCAAGACCCGTATTGGGCGACAAGACCGACACCAGCACAGGGTTTGTTCTGGACAAGGTTTTTGGCGCGAAACAAAAACTACTACGGTAGAACCGCGTACCTGCGAAGAGGCTTCGTTGCAGAACCGTGGGATTGGGGTTTGTTTCTGGACGAGCGATACATCATCGACACAATCGGAATTGAATCAAGCGGACAAGTCAGAGTTGTGCTGAAAGACCCGCTAAAACTCGTTGACAACAACACAATCCCGCTGCCAACAAGCGGCGCAATACAGTCTGAACTTCTGGCACTCGTATTGGCCGGGTTTGCGGCTGGCGGTGGAGCATCGACTGTAACGCTGCCAACTGATGCGCAACCGATTGACGAATACTACACCGGCATGGAGGTCTATATTTATGCGGGAGTCGGTACAGGGCAAAAAAGAGTTATCTCATCCTATGTCGGCGCAACAAGGGTTGCGACGGTATCCGTTGCATGGTCTGTGACCCCTGACACATCATCTGCAATTAGAGTTGGTCAGCTTCAAATCACCCTAACGGCTGGGCTTGGGACGCAATATACAAATCCAGCGACTTCCGGGAAAAATGAATACATCCGAATCGGCAAGGAAATCATCAGATACACGGCAATAAGCGGAGACGTTCTTTCGTGGCCCGATACATCGTATCGCGGACAGTTCGGAAGCGTTATTGAAGACCATGACATCGACGAATCTGCGCAGCTTTGCCGGGCATTCATAGACCAACCAATTGCCAATGTCGTGACAGACCTCCTAACAGAGAGCGGTATTGATGCAGCCATGATTTCGAATGACGTGGCAAATGAAGGCGAAATTTGGTACGGGCCGATATTTAATATCACCGCATGCATCTCTTCCCCGGAATCGGCAAGTAAAATGCTTGCAGAGATATTGAAGCAGATAGATGCTGTGATGTGGTGGAGTCCACAAGTTCAAAAGGTTGAGTTCAAGGCAATCATGCCGTCAATCGGAAATGTGATTGCATTGAACGATGAGTCAGGAATCATTCAGGGCAGCATGTCTGTAAAAACGCTCGACAACTTGAGAGTGACGCAGGTTTCGGCAAACTATTCTCTCGGGGATGCAACGGCGAACTTGGGCGAACCAAGAAGCTACCTCAAAACAGATGTGCTGGTGAACATTGATGCGCAGTCGGCGAATGAGTACGGAGATGTCAAACCCTTCATAATCAACTCAAGATGGTTTGGCGTCCAGAACGCGGTTGGCATAATGGCCGTGCTTGGTCGCAAAGCAAACAGGCGATACCACGCACCAAAGCTCTTTACGTTCAAGGTTGACCCGAAGGACTACACAAGCGCAACCGGCTCGATTGTGTTTGTGAGCAGCAGAAAGCACGTCGAAGTTGACGGCTCCATAAAGCCGGAATCATGCTTTATCGTATCAACCGATGACAAAGGGACTCACATTGACATGTCTGCGCGATCAATGAACTTTTCGTCGCGATATGCATATATTGCCCCAAACGGTTATCCGGATTATCCTTCCGCAACAGATGAGCAACGGCTGTACGCTTTCATCGCCGGAAGCGGGGGTATAATGAGCGACAGCAGCGAGCCTTACCTAATCATTTGAGAGAAACGATGGAAGACCATATCGAAATACCGGGGCACGCTCTTGTGCATTGCCCGAAGGAAAAATTCCTTCTTATCAGAACGGCAAAATGCGTTGAATGCGAACACTTTGCCGGACTGAACGACAGGTTTCCGGGTGCTGATGTTGCATTTTCGAGACGATATGGCTTGCTGTGCAAACACGACACCGTACAGCGTGAAATCAAGGAGCTTGCCGAATGACCGCCATCACTAAATCATGGGTATCAATCGCAGACGGGGCAGTTGACCCGGACTCTCCTGTAGATACAACTCTGATGACCGGCATACGGGATGATCTGGAGCACCTGCGCGAGTGGATGGGTGCGTCATATTATGCCGGTGCGGTGCAGAATCATTCCCATGACGGCGTGAATTCAGCAATGGTTCCGGTCGGGCCGAACATGCTGCGCAACGGATCGTTTGAAATTGGCGTAGGCACTGACGGTTGGACGCTCACGCCATACAGCGGTGGCACAATAGCAATTAACACGGCAAGCGCCTCAAGCGGCGTGAATTGTCTTGCTTTTACCTCTACCGTGCTGGCAAATGGCGGTGGATATGCTACCAGCGACGAATATATAGCTGTAACAGGCGGGACATACGTGCAACTCTTGCTGGCAATCAATGCCAGCGTTGCGGACATCTCAAGCAAAGTTGAAATAATCTGGTATGACAATGCCAAAGCGGTGATTTCCGCCTCGACGCTCTACACGTCAACCAATACACCAACAGCATTATCAAATCAGGGTGCTACAGCGCTCGCCCCTTCCACTTCAAGATTCATGCAGGTCAAAATAACAGGAGGCGTTCCAGCGACAGGCACTGCGACCGGGACGGTTTATTTTGACGGGATTGTTTTGGGTGGGGCAGGTGGTGAAGGTGTAACTCAAGCAGTCGGCAATAACTCAACGAAACTTGCTACGACAGCATTCTGTGAAAATGGGTTTGTGAATAATGATATTGGCGCTATGGGTATTGGATGCTTTGCGTTTGGAGCACTAGTCGCCTCATCCACAGCGATAACAGCGGGAAGCACTTACGCCGGGTCTAGCGTGTATTTCTCTTTCTACACTAATACAAGTTCTTACCAAAACTGGGGTTACGTGGGAGTAGGTTCTGGCACATGGCGTGCGATATTCGGTGTTGCAGCGCCAAGGGGCGCCGCGCACTCCACCACCGCATTTCAAAGAATTTCCTAGGAGCTACTATGCAAATACTAAATGCCCGCAATCCAAAGTACACCGAGCGCGGCATGATTGAGCTCGAAATAGAGCATCCTCAATATGGCTGGATACCTTTTGCCGCATCACCAGATGATGTAGAGGTGCACGGCAGAGACTTGTATGCCAGCGCAGTAGCTGGCGAGTTCGGGGTTGTCGCCCCTTACGTCAAGCCTCTTGCTCAAGCACAGTCGGAGCGCATCACAATCATCGAATCCGCCTACGCTACAGAAAAAGAATCCCCAATAACCTATGCAGGCCACGTCTTCCAAGCCAATACCGGCTCTTTCGAGCTAATGACGCAGGTTGCCAGCGCACTTCCAACAGGGGCAGGTATCGGCTGGTATGACATCGACAACATCGAAGTGTCGCTGACTGATGTGCAGTTCGCTGAACTGCGTGGGGCAATTCTGATGCGCGGTCAGCCGTTATTCAAGAAGCGGCGCACCCTCAAGGACGCAATCAACTCCGCAAAAACCGTTGCAGACGTGGAGGCAATATCATGGTAATTCTCTGGATACTCGCATTGACTTGGGCAACTTGGATTCTGTTCATCGCTGTGATGGGTTTGAAGAGAGCAAGGGAAGCGGGCAGTCTTTCCCGCACGGCCTATCTGCTCGGACTTCCGGCGCTCATCGTCGGAGTTGTTCTGGATATTGTGGTGGTGAACATCATCCTCCTAACCGTGCTGCTGCTCGAAC
>Ga0100403_1002598_pt1 | contig 14202 bp, 10 predicted proteins | sample CryGeymet201501t_FD_83663 | JGI IMG/M metagenome (GOLD analysis project Ga0100403, IMG submission 83663) | Groundwater microbial communities from Crystal Geyser aquifers in Utah, USA - Crystal Geyser metaG 2015-01t | ecosystem: Environmental > Aquatic > Deep subsurface > Groundwater | place...
AAAACTATTTTTTCAAATTCTCTAATTACCAAAAAGCCTTGCTAGATTTGTATTCAAAAAATCCAGAATTTGTTATTCCTAGTTTCCGTTTTAATGAAATAAAAGCATTTGTTGAAAGAGGTTTAAATGACTTTAGTATTTCACGGCCAGTCGAAAAAATGTCATGGGGTATTCCAGTTCCTGGAGACGAAACACACGTGATGTATGTGTGGTTCGATGCTCTCATTAACTATGTTGATGTGATTGGATGGCCAGAAAATATAGAGAAGTTTGAAAAGTTTTGGCCGGTTATTCAATATTGTGGTAAGGATAATTTGAGGCAACAATCTGCAATGTGGCAGGCAATGCTTATGTCTGCAGGAATTGCTCCATCAAAACAAATAGTAATCAATGGACATATTATGGGTGATGGAGGGGTCAAAATGAGCAAGTCAATTGGGAATGTTATCAATCCATTTGATGTTATAGCAGAATATGGAACCGACGCATTTCGATATATGGTCCTGCGCGAACTCTCTGCTTTTGAAGATTCTGAATTTTCAGCTGCAAAAATAAAAGAAACCTACAACGCCAACCTTGCAAACGGTTTGGGTAACCTTGTGTCACGTACTATGAAAATGGCGATTAATTATAAAGTTACCTTGAATATCAAAGATATTAATTTTGATATTCTTTCTCCAGAATATCAAAATTATAGAAATTTTGTAGAAACATTTGATCACCAAAAAGCAATGGATGAAATATGGAACCGAATAAAAAGCCTTGATACATTTATTGCCGAAAATGAACCATTCAAAAAAATAAAAACAGACGAAGAGGGGGCACGGACTGATGTTGCTTATCTTTTGGTTGGTTTGTACAAAATTGCAAAGCTGCTTATTCCGTATATGCCAGCAACATCAGAAAAAATAATTCACGCACTCCGGGAGTCTCAAATGCCAGAGCCGTTGTTCGCGAGAAAAGAATAAAAAATATATGAAAAAACTTCCTGCTATTTCTGATTACTTTTTAAAGCATGCTGGGAATTTTGGCGCAGAAGTAACTTTGGACGACACATATGGATATGCAGGCAAAATAGTATTTCCGAATGGAAATACACGATATTTTAAATATAACCATATAGATATAAATACCGTAGGATCAAGCGAAATAGCAAAAGATAAAAGTTACGCCGCATTCTTTATGTCAGGTATGGGATACAAAACCATCGAGGGACAGGTTTTCTTTTCCAATGAATGGGCGGTAGATATTGGTTCCACCCAAACAGCAAAGGAGGCGGTGCAATATGCCAGCAAAATAGGCTTTCCTGTTTTTGTAAAACCAAATGATTCGGGGACAGGATTTGGTGTATCTATTGCATATAATACAGAAGAAATGAATGATGCTATAGAAAATGCACTTTTGTACAGTAAAGTTTTTTTGGTACAGAAACCATATCTTGGAAGAAACGACTATCGTCTTGTTGTTTTTAATGGTGAATTCATATGTGCTTATAAAAAAGAACCTCTATTTGTAATGGGTGATGGCACAAAGACAATGCAGGAGCTTTTTGATGAAAAGAAAAAAACATTTGATGCATTGGGCAGGTCGTTTTCAATTACGCTGGATGATTATAGAATAAAAAACTTTTTCAAGAGAGAAGGAATGTCAGGACAAACTATTTTGGATACAGGAGTGAAATGTGTTTTGTTACCCAATGCTAATTTGTCTCAAGGGGGAGAGGGGGTAGATGTTACCGACGAGGTCACTGATAGTTGGAAGATATGGGCAATAGAATTAGCAAAAAAAATGAACTTAAAATTTTGTGGGATTGATGTACTGGTTTCAGGTGATGTTTCTGGGGACAGTAACGACTCCGTGATAATAGAGGTGAACGCTTCACCCGGGCTCAATCATTACAAAACCTTGGGAAAAAAAGCAATGGACAGAACCGATGATTTGTACAAGAAAATATTAGATTACCTCGCGCATTCATAATTTGTGCATGATATACTCATAATATGATAGAAAACGAGATAGAGAACATACCTTTTGTCGATATACATACCCATGTTAATTTTTCTGCGTATGATTCTGATAGAAAAGAAGTAATAGATAGAGCGCTTTCGCAAAATGTTTACATGATGAATGTTGGCACACAGCAGGATACTTCAAAACGCGCTGTTGAAATAGCAGAAGAATATGAAAAAGGGGTGTATGCCATAATAGGCGTACATCCAATACATAGCGACGCATGTTTTCATGATACGCAGGAGTTAGGTGAGGGAAATAAAGAATTCATGAGCAGAGGTGAAGAATTTGATCCTACTGTGTACAAAGAATTGGCGCAACATAAAAAAGTAGTCGCGGTGGGCGAGTGTGGTTTGGATTACTACCACCTTTCACCAGAACAAAAAGAAAAGCAAACAAAAAACTTTTTAGCACAAATTACATTTGCAAATGAGATACAAAAGCCTCTCATGCTCCACATTAGAAAGAGCGATGATAGTACGATAAGGAGTGCATATCTCGATGCTGCGGATATTCTAAAAGCAGAAAGCGAAGTTCCTTTTAATGTTCATTTTTTTGCTGGAACTATCGAAGAAACCAAAATACTCCTGGATCTGGGTGCGACATTTTCTTTTACAGGTGTGATTACTTTTGCCAAGCAGTACGAAGAATTAATACGATATATCCCAATAGATAGAATGATGTCCGAAACAGACGCTCCGTATGTGACCCCAGCACCATTCCGAGGAAAACGAAACGAACCCGTCCATGTGATAGAAGTGGTCAAAAAAATGGCTGAGATTAAAGGTGTTTCTGAGGATGTAATGAAGGAGAATATTTGGCAAAATGTTAATAATTTTTTTGATTTAAGATAAATACTACAAGCTAGCCCTTTGATAGAACATCAGATTTGCAAAGTATTGAAAAAACCGTCACTATGTGTTAGTATCACACCTACGTATTCCTTACGCATAGAGGGGGAGGTGCCCTAATATGTTCCTATAAATAGGGGGAAAACTAGTATCTAAACATTACACATAAAGTTATTATATATGGATAGCAATGATAAGGTGACAATCTATGAACTTGGTTTTCATATCACCACAGCTCTCCCAGAAGAAAAATTGGGGGCAGAAGTGAGTGTTATAAAAGAAGTTCTAGAAAAAGCAGGTGCAGAAATGATTTCCGAGGAATTTCCAAAGAGAATCACTCTTGCATATACTATTTTCAAAAAAACTCAAAATGGTACAATAAAACTAGACGAAGCATACTTCGGATGGGTTAAATTTGCCGTTGATAGTGAAAAAATAGAAGAGATCAAAAAAGCATGTGATGCAAACGCAAACATTGCACGATTTCTTATCGTAAAAACAGTAAGAGAGAATACTATGCCGGTAAAAGTATTCAATTCTGAAAAAACTAATACCGAGGATGACGAAAAGAAAGAGGAGATTACCGAAGACGATGAAAAAAAGATTGATGAAAGTATCGCAGAGCTTGTAATAGAATAATAATAAAAAACTATGTTCATAAACAAAGCACTAATCTATGGAAATATCACACGTGATCCAGAGATGAAATCACTTCCGTCAGGAATACAGGTTACCAGTTTTTCTGTTGCGACAAACCGAGTCTACAAAGACAAAAATGGAGTCAAACAAGAAAACGCCGATTTTCACAATATTGTGACTTTTGGACGACAAGCAGAATTGGTAAAACAGTACTTGCACAAAGGTGACGGTGTTTATGTTGAGGGCAGAATGCAAACACGTAGCTGGGATGGTCCAGATGGTCAAAAGAAATACCGAACAGAAGTTATTGCAGATAGAGTACAGTTTGGACCAAAGAAAGGACCTGGAGAGAGTGGGGGATATTCAGCACCAGCAAAATCATCAGCTCCAAAGGCAGAGAGCAAACAGGATGATGGAGGAGGGGATACTATTGATTATCCTGAAGAAGACATCAACCCAGAGGATATTCCTTTTTAAAGCGATATTTACAGCACTCGCTTTGTTGAAAGAAATTTTCATTCAGGCACTGTACTTCACGTACAGCTTCCTCATAAAAATTTCTTTCGTCTCGCGATTACAGCAAATCTCACTTCAAAATCCCTTTAGTGTCTAACGAAAAATTACCTTCCACCTCGCATCCAGTTCAATTTTCCCAATTAGACCCGCTTGAATCCATAATTCAAATTTAAACAGATTATCAGTAAAACAAAAAATATGAGTAAAGAATGTTATTTCTCACAAAACAACATAAAACACATTGATTACAAAGACACAGAAACTTTGAAAAAATTTCTTACACCGCATTCACGATTGAATGGAACAAAGAAAACAAATGTTTCAAGTAAAATGCAAAGAAAATTAGCAATGGCCGTAAAGAGAGCACGGTTCATGGCGTTACTACCTTATTTGTCTAGGTAATAACAAAAAAACAGCCGGGGCCCGCTTCGCGGGCCCCGGCTGTTTTTGTTTTTCATAAACTAAAAATTCGATCCAATTCTATCAGTATACTCTCCGGTCTCCGTATTAATCTTTATAGTATCTTTTTCTGTTATGAACATTGGAACGCTCACAGTCGCGCCAGACTCTACTTTGACGTATTTCGAAGCCCCCTGGGCAGTATTACCTTTTACGGCAGGCATTGCTTCGGTCACTCTGAGGTCAACTTTTATAGGATATTTGATACTAATAATAGTATCATTAAACAAAACAGCCTTTAAAACATCTTTTTGTTTGAAAAAACGTATTTGTTCACCAACGGTAGCAGGGGAAAGGGCGAATCGGTCCCCAGGGTTTCCTTCAGAATGGAACCAATATTCGTCACCTTTGTTGAAAATATAGATAATGTCTTTTTCTTCGAGGTCCGCCTCGTCGACTTTGTCTGTTTGGTGAAAAGATCTCTCGGTAACTTTTCCGGTAATCATATGACGTAATTTGGTTTGATTTACAGGTTTTCGTTGTTGTTTTCGGAATACATGTGATGAAAGAACCTCATATGGCTCACCATCCAAGGTAATGTATTTTCGTTGAACTATTTCGTTATAAGGTAATATTCCCATTTTTTTATTCTTTATATTCTAAGAGTTTTCATTCTATACAAACCGCCCAGTAATGTCCACAGGTCATTTTCCGTAAAAATCTTTACATTAAAGCATATTTGTGTAATTATACGAATGTGGTCAAACTATGGAGTTTGACATCGTTGAACCTTTTAGGAGACATTATGTCGAAAAAGAAGAGAGTCAAACAGAAAGTTAGGATTTTTCGTGTGAGACCAGACGGAAGCTCGTATGTGCAAACATACCTATCCAAAGCGCCATCATGGAGAGTCCTCCGTTCCAGGCTTGGTCATACGATCAAGGTTCAGGAAAGAAGGGTGGACAGAAGAGAGATTGTCTACTACGCGATATTCGTCAGGAACAAGAGAATCGCATAGCAGAGACAGTCTCAAAAAAACACATTCAAACAGAGAGGATTAGTATGACCTGTGTCGCACATGTTTACACTCCAGATACTGATGGAGAAATGGTGGAAGCATGGAGAGAAACCCTTGAGTCCGACGACAAGCCAAAGCTGGCGACCGTTATCATGGACCGTGTTCTGACTTTGAAGAGCCAGCAGGGTGGACGAGTTAAGCTTGTTCTTGAGACTGCTCGCCGTCGATAGCTTCTCCCTAAGGAGAAAGGGTGGAGAGGTACAAAAGTACACCTCTCCGCCCTCGATTTTTTACAGCCCCCCAATTCCAATTCACCGAAAAAGTCGGTGTTTTTTTGTACCTTTTAATATCTTTTATGTAGAGTTATAATAAAAAACATATGCATCGAATTCTATCAAAGACCATTTTTATCATTGTCGCATTCTACATATCATTCTTTGGTACTTATACAATAGTGAGTCCAACTTTCAGGCAGAATATCTCACAGATAGCCAATGCTGTTAGTGACTATTCATATGCCCTCATCAGAGAAGGAACCATCCTTCCTCAAAGGTCATTAAAAATCAGTAGTATATATTTAACCACCATATCTCCAACACTCGAAACAAATTCTAAAATAGACTTAACATGGTCAGGAGGTAGAAAACCATATTTTGTTGAATTTGACGGTGGAAATGGATGGGAAACAATATCAGGTGAAAACGGAGTTGATGACAAAAAATTCTCATGGAAGATTCCATATACAAAAACAAATACTGGTGTGCCATATTGTTTTAGAATCGGTTATGTCAAACAAATAAAAAATGGAAATTCTACCTATCTAGGTGACGCAACATGTATTGAACCTGTAGAAAACACAATAGAAGGAGACATTGTCTCATCTGACACGAGGCTTGTCATGAAAGGAGTTACTCTCTATGAACTAACAGAGGACAATACAAATTCATACCGTGCTGTTACAGAATGGAGTGGTGGTAAAAAACCTTATGCACTTGAGATAAAGCCCGCAAACGGTTCGTGGATATCTCTTGGGTCAACTAATGATAAAAAATACAATGTTAATATTCCCTCATCTATTACCTCGAACACATCATCCGTTTGTTTTCGTGCTCGATATCAAAAAACAGACAGAAAACTTGGTCTAATCAACTACGTCGGAGTACCTTCATGTATCGAACTTCTCTCTGCTATTCCAGACCCCAACAACCCAGATATTCCTTTGCGGTCTGTAACCAAACTCAGGGCATCAAAAATCACTTGGTACAATTTGAAGCTCAGTTGGAAGAAAGATAATCTCGCAACAGGAGGTTATGCTATTTATCGCGATGGGGAATTAGCTGGTCAGACAACTAAAACTACATTTACCGAGGAACCTATTTTGATGCCAGGAACTCCTTATGTATTCAATGTCGTTGTTGTTCCTCTTAATGTTATCCCTCCAGAAAATCTTCCACCAATTGTTCTTGCTTCGGTTAACAAAGCAACTCTTGGACAAACTGCAGTTGGTGATCCTGCAACTGATGAATATGAAATATCGTCAATTGAAAGCGCTGATACAAAAGGGCAAAATGGTATGGAAGCGGTTGAGGTGGAGATGAAGGAAATGCCTCTTGTGCCTAGTACAGGTACAATTAAGGCGCTGGTATTACCTGTTGGTTTTGCTGACACAACAGACTCTTATTATAATCAATACCAAGCTAACTTAAAAAGAATGATTGAAAATGATGTTCATGAAGTTGATGATTTTTATAGCATAAGTTCATTTGGTAAAATCAAAATGACAACTGAAGTATCTGATGTAATTACACTCAAACAAAACCGTCCTATTGTTCAGGATTTGTATTACCCGCGATTTTTACTTAAGGGGATGTATTCAAAGATTAATAAAGCTGCCAATACCAATGGCTTCGATACTTCAAAATACAATCTCATTGTCTATGTTTTTCCTACTTCAAAATTTCACTGGTATTCAGGAATCGTTGATTCGATTGGTGTGACAACGCAGGGTATTGTCAAGGGACGTATATGGATAAATGGAACCAGCAGTATAATTAGTTACGTACACGAAGTTGGGCATAAGCTTGGCCTGGCTCATGCTAATTTGTATTTTTGTGCAGATGACTTCGATTTTTACCCTGATCCACGAACAATTGGGCATGGTGAATGTGTAAAAACAGAGTATGGAGATGAGCATAATATTTTGGGCACTGGTATCATCGATAATGATGAACAAGATAGCTTTTTTGACTCATTCCAAAAGTACGAATTAGGGTGGATAAAAGGGGGGCAAGTAACACAAAATGGTATATATGACATACTTCCTACAATAGATAAAAAGGTACGACATGTTTATTTAAAAGATCCTTCTTCAGACAATAAAGACTTCAGCGGCGATTTATATTTTCAGTATATAAGGGTACCGTATTTTAATGATCCGTATAGACTTCTTGTGAAAGAGGTTGGTGAATCATCATTTTTTGAAAATCTTGTCTCTCGGGGTAAGGTTTATTCAACATATCTGCATAATACAAGACAAATACGAATTGGAGAGCCTATTACTCTTTTGGATTTTAATGCACGATTAATCCCGATTAGGTTTCAGGATGATAAAGCCGTTATCTCTATTCGCTTCCTCTCAGACTCCGTCCCTGTCCTCACAGCAACCCCAACCGATGATTACAAGAAAACATCACTCTCATGGACCCCTGTTGATCTAGTAGCAGGTTACGAAGTATATAGAGATAGTACTGATTCAGATCCAATATATATAGGAAAAGCACCTCAAACAAACGATAATGCACCTGGCCAACACATATACTATGTCCGAGCATTCGATGAATTCCCAGAATTACCAGGACAAAGATATTACCTAGGATTTTCTGACCCTGTCACCGCAACTTACATCCCACCACCCCCTCCGTTACCCCCAGACGGAACTAATTCATCAATAATCTACACAGACAATGCATGTCCAAACTCTTATGACCAATCAGCAAACATAATCATAAGTAACTTCTCTGAACTAGCACGTAAAGCATCAAGTGTCTCTGGAGCAGGTTGGGTTGATGTCTTTGTTAATGGGGAACCACTTGGATTCTATAACCTTTATGGTTCCTCATCGTATAATGCTGTTTATAACAGATCAAATGATACCTTGGCACTTTCTCTAAATGAATGGGTATCATCTGACACAAGAAGAACATACAACGGTGAACTAGACATTAGAGTTATGGCTCAAGATTCTCGGGTTGATTATGATTATTACCTTGCTCTCCTCTATACATACAACGATTACCTATATGAACATGTAGGAGGATCATGTAAAATCGGTCAAATGAAATACACAAAACAAACCATCACCACCATATGTCCTGCACCAAAAGATATTATCTACAACGGAAAGGGAAGTCTCGGTGATCTCCAAGCAATGAACCTTACTCCTAATGTTAACTGTGTATTCGATACCCTTACTATTACAGACAAATCCCTTCTGTACCCTAATTATGTCAAAGTAAACCCTAATGGAGGAGCCTATACTGATAACGGTACTTACACATTCTCTAAAAGTCAGGGTACAACCGTCCTTTCTCCTTCTTCTGATTCATCTTCTCTCAATTCATTTAAAGCCTCCTCAACGATATCTCTACCTCTTACTCCACCTAAAGGATGGGTGAGTGAGGAGAAGAAGAGGTAGGAAAGTATGACTCAATCCACAAAATATGCATTTTTAAAGGATGCGTTTTCATGTTAAAATATGTTTTATACAATAATATTATTAGGTTTATTATAACGGTATTTCGATGTCACAATTTTACAACGATTCAATATTCTGGATAGAAGTAGATAAGATAAAACCAAACCCATATCAACCTCGAAAAGAGTTTGATCAAATGCAATTAAAAAGTCTTTCTGATTCCATACGTCAATATGGAGTTTTGCGGGCTTTGGTTGTCACAAGGAACGAGGTAACCAAACCAGATGGGGGAATAGTTGTGGAATATGAATTGATAGCAGGAGAGAGGCGTTTGCGTGCATCACGACTTGCTGGACTCACCCAGGTTCCATGTCTCATAAAAACAGGTGAAGAGAATAATCAGATGAAGCTTGAATTAGCTATCATCGAAAATCTCCAGCGTGAAGACCTCAACCCTGTCGACAGAGCAAAGGCATTCAAACAATTAGCAGATGATTTTGGAATGAAGCATACTCAGATTGCTGAAAAGGTTGGTAAAAGTCGTGAGTATGTTTCGAATACATTACGTCTTTTGAATCTGCCTGAATATATGCTGACCGCAATTTCAGAAGGAAAAATTACCGAAGGTCATGCCAGACCTCTCCTTATGTTGACTGAAAGACCAGAAGAACAAGCGACATTATTCAAAGAGATTTTATACAAGAGATTAACAGTCCGAGAATCAGAACAGATTTCTCGAAAGGTTGCTCATGACAAAACCCGAAAGAAAAATTTTGGAGTTGATCCGAAAATAATGGAATTCGAAGAGCGTTTTTCAGAGTCGCTTGGTACTCGCGTTCATATTGAAAAGAAACCAAATGGGGGACAGATACTCATCGATTTCTTTTCTGAAGACGATTTACAGATTATTTTAGATAGTTTGAAAAGTGATATTAAAAAAAGTCCTCAAGATATGATGAATCGGTTTATAGAAAAAGGAGGAAAAATTGCAGAAAATCCCGCATTAGCACCAGGTCCATCTGTAAATGATGCAATTCAAGAAATCAATGAATCAGATCAAAACAGTACTACAAATATACAAACAGATGCTGTTAAACATGCTCAACCAGTAGCACCGCAAGAATCAGTTGTTCTACATGTACAACAACCAACTCCAGTTTCTGCTAATACTTTTGTTAGCAATAATATTCCGCAAACTATTACAAACGAACCAGTTAAGGAAGTCACACCTCAGTTTGTTGCTGAACCTGTAAAAGATATATCCGTTGAGCCTCAATTAGCAGATGTGACAATAGAGCAAGTTCAAAATAACTTACATGAAGAAGTAGAGAAAGATGAAGATGATAGTTTTAATTTGGATAATTTTTCTCTTTAGTTTTGCTTTTTTGGGAGATTTACTTTTTTTAGAAGGCCGTGCGGGAAGTTCGAAATAATTTCTGATATGTCTTTGTGCAATAGTTGTCTTTACAAAATCAAGCCATTTGATATTTGGTTTTCCGTTTTTTCTTGATTCTATCTCGACTATTTCACCGTTTTTTAATTTTTCTGAAAGGGTGGAATATTTTCCATTTATTTTTGCTCCAACAGTATGATTTCCAATGTCTGAATGGATAGTATATGCAAAATCTATTGGCGTAGAATCGATAGGTAGATCAACCACATCTCCACGTGGAGTGAAGACAAAAATTCTCTCTTTTAGGTAGTCACCTTGGAGGTTGTGCTGATAACTATCATTATCAAGATTATGTTTTTGGTATTCAACTAGATCCTTGATCCATTTTGGAGTAACAGTACTGCTCTGGGGTTGATCCTTGGTGGTGATTGGAATTCTTGATAATAATTGCTGTATCCAATGAAAGTTTGTTTTGGATTTGCTGTGGCCACCTTCTTTATATGATATGTGAGATGCAATTCCATATTCACCCTCTTCGTACATTTCTTTTGTTTTAATTTGAATTTCGACAATTGTTCCGTCTCCTACGAAAATAGTAGTATAAATACTTCGGTATCCGTTTGGTTTTGGAAACGCAATATAATCCTTTATACGTCCAGGTAGTGGTCTCCAAACTGTATGCACAAGTCCTAAAACCTGATAGCAATCAGCAACTGTTGGAACAATAACTCTCACTGCATTAATATCGTATATTTTTTCTATATCGTTACCTTTCTTTTGTAGTTTCCACCACAGGCTAAAGAGTCCTTTGATTCGGTACTGAATACTAACATCCCTATAATCATTTTTTGCTAATTCCTTGTGAAGATTTTTCTGAAATTTCGACAAGCTTTTTTCAGTTTCGTTTTTCTTTTCCTTTAGAAGATCTTTAACTTTTCGGTATTCTTCTGGATAAACGTATGGGAAAGACAAATCCTCTAATTGTCGTGAAAGTTTTCTAATACCAAGTCTATATGCAATCGGTGCATAAATCTGTAATGTTTCGGTTGCTATTCGCACCTGTTTTTCGGGGCGAACAAATTGGAGGGTTCCAATATTATGTAATCGGTCTGCCAGTTTTATAATCAAAACTCGAATGTCTTGTGATGTTGCAATAAAAAGTTTTCTAAGGCTTTCGTTGTGTCGTTCTGATCCTTTGTATCTAATTTTTCCAAGCTTTGTAACGCCCTCTACCAAAAAAAGTATTTCGCTTCCAAATTCACGTTGTATGGTTTCTGCAGGGACCGGTACGTCTTCTATTGAATCATGAAGAAAACCAGCGGCAACTGTAATGGGCCCCATACCAAGTTCTGCCAAGTTGTATGCTGTTCCGATAAGGTGTACAAAATATGGTTCACCAGAAAACCTCTTGAGATCCTTGTGGGCATCCATTGCAAAATCATGTGCTTTTGTGATTAAAGCAATATCATCCGGGCTCACAGATTTCATTTTCGAAATAACATCTGAAAGTGTTAGAGTCTTTTGTTGATTCATTACTATTCAATATAAATAAAAAAACGAAAGTAGTAAAGGATGCCGGGTGCGCAAAAGGTCGGGCCAGGCAAAGCCTGGCCCGACCTTTTGAACTTGTGACACACACAAAAGCAGTTTACTTGCTCTGCTTCGCAGCTTCCAATTTATGCGGATTATGATTAGGACACGTCTTATCGGAACATCTTTCGGGAATGGTTTTTGGTCACAAGTCCTCAAAAATTATATTCGTTAGCACTCATTAATTTTTAGGCTTGTGACCGCGACTCGCGCCTGCCTGCCGGCAGGCAGGGTTTCCGTTTTTCTCCCAGTGGTCGTCAAACGGAAACATCGCTCCGTCTGACAAAAACCATTGGCGCAAGCAAAGCAGTTTGCTTGCTCTATTTCGCAGCTTCCAATTTATGTGGATTATGATTTGGGCACGTCTTATCAGAACATCTTTCGGGAATTGTTTTTGGTCACAAGTCCTCAAAAATTATATTCGTTAGCACTCATTAATTTTTAGGCTCGCGACCCCGACTCGCGGTTTCCGTTTTCCTCCAGTGGTCGTCAAACAGAAACATCGCTCCGTCTGACAAAAACCATTGGCGCAAGTAAAGCAGTTTACTTGCTCTGTTTCGTAGCTTCCAGTTTATGCGGATTATGATTAGGACACGTTTTATCAGAGCATCTTTCAGGAATGGTTTTTGTCCCATCCATCATGAGGGCTCCGCATTTTTGACCACCCCTATCATATTCACATATTTTTCCAGTTGGTTTTGCTTTGATTGCATTTTTACAATCAGGGTATGTAGAACAACTATAGAAAACTCCAAAACGACCTCTTCGCTCTACCATTTCACCCTTTTTACACATAGGACAGGTGACCCCAGTTGATTTCTTTTTTGCTTCTTCGGGATCTTCTTTTATAAATTTACATTTTGGATAGGTGTCGCATGATATGAATCGTCCATATCTACCGTCTCTTTCGATGAGCATTCCTTTTTTACAGTCAGGGCATTTTTCTCCAGTTTGTTTTGGACCCTCTAGTTCTTCACCTTCTATATTTCGAGCACCAGTACAGTCAGGGAATTTTGAACAGCTCATGAATTTTCCGTTCTTGCTCAGTTTGATTACCATAGGTGCCTGGCATTTTGGGCAGGGGAATTCTGCAGGAGCATCGCCCATATTGGTGATTTTTTCGATTTTGTCTTTGCTCTTTATATCCTTTAGAAAGGGACCATAAAAATCGGTAAGTGTACGTAGGTAGGTGTCTTTTCCGTTCGCAATTTCATCGAGTTCATCTTCCATTTTTGCAGTAAAGGAATCACTGATATATTGCTCGAAATTATCTTCCAAAAAAGAACTGACCACATCTCCGGTATCTGTCGGCACAAGACTTCTTTGAACTTTTTCAACATAATTCCGGTCTACCAAGGTTTTTATAATCGAAGCATATGTAGAAGGTCTTCCGATGCCTCTTTTTTCCAATTCCTTTACCAATCCTGCTTCAGAATATCGAGGCGGGGGAGTCGTTTCTTTTTCTTCGGTATGTATCGAAACAAAAGTTAATTTCTCACCTTCAGAAAGTTCTGGCAAATATACATCTTCTCCTTTTGCTCCGGGATCAGCTTGTAGCCATCCATCAAAAAGAACACGTGATCCATTAGTGTTAAATTCTGGAACTTCTCCATTTGCAACTTCAACCGAAACGCGAGTTCGCATTATTTCAGCATCAGTCATTTGCGACGCAACGGTTCGTGCCCAAATTAATTTGTATAATTTCTTTTGTTCTTCATTTGCGCCCGCTGTCAGTTTGAACATATCTGTTGGACGGATTGCTTCGTGGGCTTCCTGTGCATTTTTGCTTTTCTTTGAAAAAACATGAGTCTGGAAATATTCTTTTCCATAATTTTTTTCTACCACTTGTTTTATTTGGGAAACAGCTTGGGCACTTAGGTTGGTACTGTCCGTTCGCATATAGCTAATATGTCCTGCTTCGTACAGTCTCTGTGCGAGCATCATAGTTCGTGCGGGTGCGTATCCGAGCCGAGAGCTCGCAGTCTGTTGAATAGTCGAAGTAATAAAAGGTGCTCGGGGAGCTCTTTTGGCTTTTGTTTCTTTTATTTTTGAAATAATCCAAGGACCACTTTTTGCAAGCGATAAAATTCGG
>Ga0100403_1002599_pt1 | contig 14202 bp, 11 predicted proteins | sample CryGeymet201501t_FD_83663 | JGI IMG/M metagenome (GOLD analysis project Ga0100403, IMG submission 83663) | Groundwater microbial communities from Crystal Geyser aquifers in Utah, USA - Crystal Geyser metaG 2015-01t | ecosystem: Environmental > Aquatic > Deep subsurface > Groundwater | place...
AATGGATACGTCAAAAAGTTTCATTCAAATCCCTTCTTTTGAATTTCTGTTCCTTCTTAATTCCATTTACCCCGTTGATTGCATTTGAGATTATCACAAAAGGGTATATTATCAGGCACTGGCTTGAACGACCAGCCTCAGGGATAAGCTTTGGTCTCTCGTTAGATAATGTAAACCATGTATTTAATATGAGCGGATTTTCGCCATTTCTATGGATTCCATTTATCTTTTTTGTTCTCTACAAAACGACCAATCAAACCAAGATGTGGACAATTATCACACTGATTCTACTCATTATTATCAGTTTTTTTGAATATTTTTCAGCTCATTATTTATTTCCCTTTTCGGTATTTATATCATTTGTAACCGTTATCGCCTTGATGCAAAATCGCCTCGGAAAATTGATTCTTATCATTTTAGTTGCTCTTTTTTTACATCGTATATTTTTCATCGAACCGTTTCCACCTTCCTCGAATCGTTCCATTTTGAAAGTAGATACAATTGTAGAAAAGTTGCATGAACAAAACCTCTATAATAAGAGTACGCCACTTGCAATTGTAGCAGTTATGGATCGTGAGGTTCATGTTCCCCAGGCAGACGATTATCACTTTTTTTACCGAATAGATGGGTATAATGCTTTAGATATCAGCAATTACCCGAAAGCAGAAAAGCTCATCATATTTGTCGAGGATCCAACCTTTGACTGGAAAAGTTGGTCATCATGGGAAGTTGATCAATTCGGTTCAAAAACATTAGAAAAAATTGTAGAGATCGACGGAACTCAGGCTATACTCTACACTCATTAAATACAATGGATACACAAAGCCACATGGATAAAACGTATGTCATTGCAACACATAATTTTGCATTTGGCACATCCCAAGCATTAAAAAAATACTTTGAAAGACACAAAATTACTCATTTATTTATTCAGCATGAGTTGATGGCAAACCCATTGACATGGTTTTTAGGGATGGCTGATACATTTTGGAAAGTACTCCAAAATAAGGAACATTTTGATGTTTTTATTGGCTCAAATCGATTGAATGCATTCGTGGGAATTTGGCTAAAAAAAGTTGGAAAAGTATCAAAAGTAGTTTACTTCTCTCCTGATTGGGTGGAGGATCGTCATTCAAATAAAGTTTTGAATTACTTGTATCAATGGCTTGATTATTTTTGCGTGAAGCATTCAGATGTTGTCTGGGATTCTTCGGCCTATATGAAGGTTGACCGAATGATGCAAGAGCGCTTGAAGCGTGGCTACGAAAGTCTTTTCATGAAAAAACACATTCAAGTTCCAGATGGAACAGATCCGTGTGACATCCTTCCATTTAATAAAATCAGTCGAAATAAGATTGGTTTTGTAGGTCACATCAAGGATGGACTTGGATTGGAGATGATGATGCGGTCGTTTCGAAATGTATATCAAAAAAATCCGAATGTTCATTTGGTTGTTATCGGGAGCGGCCCATTGCTCAAAAAACTAAAACGCATGGGAAAAGATCTTCCTATAACCTTTACAGGATTTATGGGTGATATTACAAAAGTGTATAAAACACTTTCAGATTGTGCGTTTGCTCTAGCTCCCTACGAACACAATACCATAACTAAGTATACTGATCCTGGAAAAGTAAAAGTTTACTTCAGTATTGGATTACCGATAATTATATCTCGTGTCCCATTAATTTCAAAAGAGGTCAATCAAAAAAAATGCGGTATAGTTATTGATGACAACGAGCTTGAGCTTACCAACGCAATGCTAAAATTATTACAAGATGATAAACTACTTCGATCAATGAGGGTCAACGTTGTATTAATAAAAGATAAATACAGTTGGGATAATATATTTCAACGAGCACTCTTAAAAACGTTTAATATTAAATAAAAATTACGTTATATATATGATTGAAAAAATCGGTGAAGGCATAGAAAGACAGCTGAGGTCATTTGCTCAAAAATATAAGAGGAAAAAAGTTCTCGATGTTGGATGTGGTATGGGAAATTACACCTCAATTTTTGCTCAACATAATAATGTTACGGGGCTTGATTTGCAAAATGTCGTTGTTGATAAATATAAAAATTTTACTTTCGTTCAAGGAGATGCAACAAAAATGCCGTTTGCTGACAATACTTTTGACCTTGCAGTATCTTTTGATGTCATTGAGCATGTTCCAAAAGATATCCGAATGATTGAAGAATCATTTCGTGTATTAAAAAAATCAGGCCGCTTATATTTTGGAACGCCAAATAAATCCCGACTGACAAATACTCTTCTTCGCACCATAGGAAAAGAAAGAATATATCCTCTTAACTTGGGCGTTGATCCCGTTCTTGGGCCAACTATTCATATACGAGAATATACCGCAGACGAATTAACAAAAATACTTAAAAGTGTGGGATTTGTCAAAATAGTCATTACGTCATACTGGTTTGGACTGCCATTTATTCCATATGGCTTAGTTTCTACTCCACCATTTCTTCGAAAATATTGTCAATATTTATTTTTTGAGGGCCAAAAGCCTTGATTTTGCATTAATATATGAAAATCTGCTATATTTTTTCAAATTTTCACCACGCTCACATTACGGGACAAGCGGGAGTGATGAATAAACTCATCTTGAAAGCAAGTGAGAACAATCAAGTTTTTGTTATATCAAACACTCATCAAGCAGAGCAAATTACCAGAGACGGTGTCTCCTATTATCTCTATGATATGAGCAGCTCTATCTTGAAATTTATAGTAAGCACTATTCATATTGGGCGCATCCTAAGGAAAATTCGGCCAGACATCATTCATGTAAATGGTGCACTTATGTCTGTATATATTTCTTTTATTAATATTTTAGTTGGTTGTACTCAGGTCATACTTCTTTCCGAGACAATAGAAAACATTCCTCTAATCCTTAAATGGATGGCTATACTTTCATTTCGATCTCATCCCGCAATTTTTGTGACAAGTAATTACTTGAAGATGGAATTAATTTCTGCAGGTATTCCTGAAAGGAAAATACACCTCATACGAATTGGGCTTGGCCAAAAATTTATTGACGTTCAACAGAAAACAGAAGCCACAGATATTCTCTATTTTGGCGATAGCAACATCAATCGAGGATTTGATTTCATTGTTCATCTTGCTGAAGCTCTCCAAAAAAAGAAATTCACTATTTTACTCAGATATACGTTTGCTGAAGCAGATATATTGCTCAAAAGAGTATCTCTTCTCCCAAATGTATCGGTAAAAATATATCCCTACAAAGAGCCTCTAGAGCAATTACTCATGGTTTCGAAGTTAATCATTCTTCCCTTTCGATGGATGCTTATTCGACCTCCAATCTCAATTCTTGAAGCAATGGCATTGAGAAAATGTGTCATTACATCACTCATGAAAGGGAATGAGGAAATTATCGATCAGGGAAAAACGGGTTTTATGGTAGACTTTAAAAATAAAGAAAGGGTCATTTCCCTCATAAACAAACTTCTCGATAATCCGTCAGAGCGAAAAGTAATTGGCACAGAAGCTTCCAAAAAAATCCAAAAAATGTATTCAAAAAACGAGTATGAAAAAATCTTTCATACATATCATTTATTACTCAATACTCAATGAAAGAAAAAACGAGCCCTCAAAAACAAATTATTGATCTCTGTGAAAAAATTTATCCAAAAAAAATAACTTCAAATTCCTTGAAGATTCCAAGCTCTGATTCTGAACTTATTTATTTTGCTCAAAAAAATCGCCTCATTCATTTTCTTGCACTCACGTATCAATCGGATTCATTCTATTCACAATATGCAAAAGAGTTCCGTTCATATACTGATGCGATTATAAAATCGCTTCAAATTCTATCAAGAATCACTGATCTTTCTGAACTTCTTGTCATAAAAACAATTTCCTCATATCCCCACGATACAAGCGATCTTGATATTTTGGTAAAAAACCATCAAAAAGCCGAAGAAGTAAAAAAAATGATACAAGATAAACAAATTCATTTTCCATTCGATACAGATATTAATTTTAAAATTTCATGGACCGACTCCGAAGAAGTATCAAATACCTATATCTGGTCTCATGTGAAAAGGATTGAATTTAATGGAATGAAAATATTCGTCCCAAATCCAGAACTTGATGTCTTGATTCGAGTTGCACACATGCCATTTGAGCTTGCTGAAGTAAGACTTGGAGAACTTATGCATATTTATAATCAATCAAAAAACATTCGATGGGATGAATTGGAGAAAGAAGCACAAGATAACAATTGGGAAAAAACGTTTCACCATATAACGGCATTGCTCAATGAATTACACACTTTACTATATGATGAGCCTTGGCACGCAAAGCTCCAAAGAGGGAAAAAACAGAATAGTCCACTTCAGTTTCCCATTTCAGTGCCTTACTCAATTCTTGCACGGGCGGTTATTGAAAAGCGAGCGTGGAAGAAACTGTGGGGAGCGCGTTATATATTAAAAGACCGACTTGGATTATGAATCTTAAACAAACAGCACTCATTGTATTTTGTGGGATGGATGGGACGGGAAAAAGCACTTTAGCAATGAGTCTAAAAAAGCACCTCCATCAAAATAAAATTAAATCATCCTACACTCATGGACATACCTACACAACTGCTCAAAAATCATTTCGATCTGATGAACACACCGTTGAGAAATATCGACTCTTTTGGCGACTTCTGATTCCTTTTGCCTACCTTGACAATCTTTTAACGTATGCCCTTCAATACAGAAGTGCTCAAAGAAAAAATGTCATAATTTCAGATCGGTATTTTTATGACAAAGTTGTACGATTATTGTATTACAAAATATGTCCGCAATGGATTGCGTGCATTTATCTGAAACTCCTTCCTCGACCAGATTACGTATTTTTTTTAGATGTTTCTCCAGCAGTCGCAATAAAACGAAAAGGGGAATATAATAGGGCTGAGCATGAACGTTTTAGAAAACAATATCAATTTGCTGCAAAAGTCCTAAATGTGCCAATTATTGACACTTCTCAATCTATTGATTCGTGCCTATCAGAGATTATTACACACATAAAGAAATAAAAATTAACATTTACCACTTATATGAAAAAATTAACCGTTGGAGTAGTAGGGCTTGGATACTGGGGACCTAATTTAGTAAGAAATTTCACCGATCATGACAAGTTTTCTGTAACATGGGGGTGTGATTTAATAGATCAAAATCTTGATCGAGCCAAAAAAATACTTCCAACAATACAGGTTACAAAAGACTTCAATGAACTTCTCAATGACCCTCAACTTGATATGATAGCTATTGCAACATCACCCGAGACTCATGCATTGTTGGGGAAAAAAGTGTTGGAAAGCAAGAAGCATCTATGGATTGAAAAACCATTCACTACTTCCTTGCATGATGCGCAAGAGCTATTAGATTTAGCCAAAAAGAATAATCTTTACTTGCATGTTGATTTTCCTTTCATATTTTATGGTCCCGTTCTCAAAATGCAAGAGCTTCTTCAAAGCAATACCATTGGAGAACCGTCATATTACACCTCTTTTCGAACCAATCTCGGTCTTATTCAAAAAAATGTTGACGTCGTTTGGGATCTGGCACCACACGATCTTTCAATCTTGTTTCATTTATTTCCGAATAAAAAAATTGTGGACGTTCAAACAATTGGATCTACACCAATTTCAAACGGAAATACAAATCAGATCGCAAATTTGGTCGTCGAGTTTGAAAATAATTTCACTGCATATATTCACCTCAGTTGGCTTTCTCCGGTAAAATTACGACTGATTACCTTAGGAGGTCAAAAGAAAATGATTTTATTTGATGATATCAGTCCTTCTGAAAAAATTAAAATTTATGACAAAAGCATCCAGATAGAACGAAATGACGTCACCCCATTTAAACCGGTGTATCGAACTGGCGATGTGCTTGTTCCTACTTTTTCACAAAAGGAAGCATTACTTGCTGAAATTGATTTTCTCTATCAGAAAATGACAGCGGACAAATTTGAATACTACACCGCCGAAATTGCAATAAAAATTCTACAAGTTTTAGAAAAAGCAAACACATAGATTTGAATATTAAATTTGAACGCATGAAGAACATATTGTTTCTACAAATCTATGGAGGCGGGGGAATATCAGGAGGAACCGAGGTCTACTTAAAAAATCTTTTAAAAGAATTTTCAAAAAAAAATCGTGAAAATAATTATTTTATATCTTCATTTAACAAAAGAAGTAATATATTTATCCCATTTGCTTCTATTTATGATAGTTTTTTTACTAGATTTTTAGAGAGTTGGCATGTTGTTAATTTAGCTTATAAATTTCCTTTGTTAGGTTTGTTTCAATATATCTGGGGAATTTATTGGCAATACCATATATCGTCACGCTTGATACCTGAAAAGAAAATTCATCTTATTTACTCAAATGGAGGCAATTTAACAGCAATTGTGGCTTATCTATTGTATAAAAAATACAAGATACCTTATATCTTACACTTTCATGGACTATTTAATTTTAAAGAACAACTTGACAAAAATGGCTTATTTTCCTTATTATTTCTGAAGAACAAAATTACCAAACTCTCAATCCAAAATGCATCTTATATTATAGGAAATTCAAAAGAGGTAGTCGAAGATATCAATTCTGTTTCTGGAATTAAAAAAAAGGCTGAAATTGTGCACTGTTTTGTTGATACGGACATTTTTTATCCAAAAAGTAAAATCACATGCCGAAATAAACTTGGTTTTAGAAATGACACATTTATTTTTCTTTCTCCCAACAGATTAGATAAAGATAAAGGTATTGATTTTTTGCTAAAATCAATACCACTTATTAAAGATAAGAACATGATGTTTATCTTTGTTGGAGATGGATACTTAAAAGATCAAATCATACAACTTTCAAAAGAGGATGTACGAGTCAAGTATTTTCCTCAAATTAATAATAGCTTGCTTCCTGAGTATATTTCAGCAGCCGACATTATCTGGGGTGCAGCATCTGTCCACTATATTGGACTTAGTATTATTGAGGCGCTCGCATGTGGAAAACCTATCATGGCACTTAATAGACCATCTCCTCCAGATAATAATTTTAATTGCCTCGTTAATCAAAAGACTATTCCATCAAAAATTGGTTATTTAGTAGACAATAATCCAAGCTCATTTGCTCAATTCATGACTTCAAAAAATAACCAAAAAAGTATTCGTGCGAAGATATCTAAAATTTGCATTGACTTTTATGAAAAGGAGTATGGTTTAGCGAATTTCAAAAAGATTTCTAAAATTATATATAATGAGGTTAAGTAATCCGCATAATGAATCGATATTAATTATCAAAAAGTTTTTAAATTTAAGGAAAAAATATAGCACCCATTTATGTGCTTATAAATACTTACTAATGATTTAATAGAACTTTAATAAAGATTAAAAATTATTCTGATATATATGACTTTCGGAAATATTTCAAAAAAAGCTACTGTGGGGAAGAATACAAAAATATGGAATGGAGCACATATTCGAGAAGGTGCCGTTATAGGCAATAATTGCATAATCGGAGAACGTGTATATATTGACTCAGATGTTCAAATAGGTTCAAACTGTAAAATTCAAAATAACTCATCTATTTATCGGGGCACAATTATTGAAGATGGAGTTTTTATTGGACCTCATGTCATTTGTACAAATGACAAAGTTCCCCGTGCAGTCACTTCGCAAGGCATTCTAAAAACTATCCATGATTGGACTGTTGGTGAAATCACAATAAAAAAAGGTGCATCGCTAGGAGCTGGAACAATTGTTTTACCCAATGTTACCATAGGCTCCTATGCGATGGTGGGTGCAGGAAGTATCGTTACAAAAAATGTTCCTGCATTTGCACTTGTGTATGGAAATCCTGCAAAAGTCGTCGGAAAAGTTGATAAAGAAGGTAATATTACCGAAAAGATTTTGAAATAGAGTTAATTTTTTGAAATAAATTACATCATATTCTTCTTCTGAAATCAAATAATGTCAACCAATTGTAGATATCAAATTAAGATTAGTGTTTATTTGATTAATTCTTTTTATGTTTTACAATGTCATTTTTCCAATACTTTTCATTCGGAAACTTCAAAGATACAAAATATATACATATAAGCAGAATATAAATCCATAATCCTATCTTTTGAGGTTCGATCACCATCTCAAATAATAACGTAATCGGCAAGATGAAAAGTAATAAGAGTGCAAAGAAAAGACTTATTTTATACGAAATTTCAAATTCTCGAGAGACAACGATCCACATGATGGAAATAATTCCTACGATAAAGCCTACCGTCTTTAGGTTAAAAAATATATCCCAAAAAATAAGAATGATCATTATAAGTAGTAAAGACCATTTATAAATGAATTTTGTATGATTTTTTTTAAATTGTCGTATTTCAAATTTAATTGAATCGTGAAAATTCGGAGGGATATATTTAATAATATTTTTAAGCCAGTTAATAATAATTGCATAAATAATTAATTTGAAATATCTATGAATACGCAATTTTTTATCAATATAAGAAATAAATAAGAAAAAAATCAATGGAAGCATGTTCACGACAATTGCATATATCACATCTCTATCTTTCAACAAATTAATTATTTTTTTATTCATATATCTATAGATTTCTTGGGTGTTTGTTGACAATAATTTACGAGAAAATACATGCTTACTTTCGATATGCTGATTTTTGATTCCAATACTTATATGATTATTACTTGTACCATTGAGGGATTCTATTTCAAAATAATATTCTTTTCCATTGGAATTTTTTATTAATGGGAATCCAAACGGATATTGAGGAAGACCAAAGAATGCAGCGGTATTATAATCGGATTTATAATACCAATTTAGGTTATTTCTTTCTTTTATACGAAATCTTACTGTATCACGAACAACTCTATTATGACTGTTGAATAAGAAGCTCACACTTCCCAAATTATCTTCGGGAGAATAAAAGCTTCCAGACACTACATTTCCTTGTGTTAGATTGATATTCTGACTCTTTGCAAATACTCCATTATGTCTGAATACTAAGGAAAAAAACCGATCCTCATATTTCAAAACAAACAGCATCGTCATCACAATCCAAAAGGAAAACAATAATGTGAAAATAATCACTTTATGAAACGAAGATAATTTTTTAAGTTTAGTTGCGGAAAACATATTTTTTTAAAAATGCTACAAAAAGAAGTACAGATAAGGAAACTATGGTGGTAACGCTCACAATAAGTCCTAATACAAAAGGCACTTGAGGTTTAAAAGAAACATATACATCAGTTTCTGATGGAATCTCAGCAGCATTAATGAACCATGCATTTGCGTAGGAATTTGCAGTTAGGTGATGAGATTCATCTATTGGCACAAGGGTTCCTTTGAGGCGATCGAGTAATACAAAGAGGTTGGAAAAAAAAGGTGACCAGCGGGTCATTGAGGAAAGTAGTTTATTTTTTGTTCCAGCAAATGCTTCCCAACTGGGATTATAGTTTTCAGAAAAAATTAAATAAAACGATTTTTTTTCAGGATTATTAATACTTACCTTGTAAAGCGTTGGGTTAATTTTGTTTATCTGTAAACGTATTGATGACACGTCACTTGCCTGATTATATTTACTTAACGGAAGGACGGCTAAGTTTTGTTCCTTCGTTTCTGTCGTTAGTATTTGCTCTAATGCACTTAGTTGATCAGTATTTTTTACAATAACTTCAGGAATATAGAACTTTGGCAATGTATCATTTGAATGTAACTCATAGATGTCAAAGAGCTCATTTGTACTTATTCTTTTTAATTTGTCTGTCTGAGTTAACTGATTTGTCAAAACCTTTGCTTTTCCAGCTCCGTGTATTTGTATTGGCTTGATAGAAGTTGTAAATTTGTAATATTCAAGAGCGTCCTTGTGAAGGATGAGATACTTAACATTTAAAATTTTTAATAATGGAATATAATTATTAAAATCTTTTTCCAGACGCGATACTTTCCAACTATCTTTTGTCGTTAAATTGTTAAATCCTTGATCCATAAACCAAAATGACTCAACTACTTCTTGATCAAAAAAATACATATCGGTAGGAGGCCCAACATATTGATCATTTTTCCAATTAAAAATTGGGCCTGCGCCATTTGGAGTAGTGGGTAAAGACAATATACGATAGCTTTTATTCAGATTTTCATTCTTTTCAACATTAATATACTGTTGGGGAATTGTACTGAGAAGCTCTGATTGTGGAATCTGCCCAAGGAAAAAAGGAAAATTATAAATCAATAGCAAAATCATAATCATAAATGGAATCTTGAGAGATTTCCGTTGTGATGCAATCATTCCTATTCCAAAAGAAAGAAGTATCGCCACTGCAAAAACAGCGTAATATCCAAATTTAGGGTAAACAGCGCGAAACATGCCATAAAGAGGAATCTTCGTAAAAATAAACAGAAACAATTCGCGAAAAGGGGGATGTAACCCCTTGGTAAAAAATATACTTCCAAGCAATACCGAAAGGAAAAAAAACTTAATTTCTTGATATTTTGAGGAAAAAAGAGGGATCAAAGCAAGCATGATTGGCGCAAATCCAAGAATAATAAAAAAGGGGGACTGTGTATATAATTTAAAATAAGGAAAGGACTCCCACGTGACGCTTCCGGCAAGGCGAAGCATATTTGGAAGAGAAGTATATGTGCTATGAAGTTGAATTGATGAATAAAAATCTTCTGCAGTCCCAACATTTCCATATGGATTTGAATTTTGTTGTAGCATTGGAAGCCAAATATATGTAGTAGCCACAGCGACAATACTGAAAAATGGGATGACAAATACATAGATTCTATCTTTCAGATTTGAAATATGCTTTCGGTAGTAAAGAACAAAGAATAGAAGAAATAAACTGATACTTATTGTGTTTGATGGATTTCCTGCAGCAAGTACAATAAAGAGGAAGGTGAAAAAACTAGTATAAAAAAGGTTTGTTTTGGAAAATAGATTTAAAAGCAGTGCATAAAAAATCCACGGAAGTATCATATATGAGAGATGGTAGGGAAAGATTGGCATGCTCATAAGCGCCATCGTATAGTGATTGAACATGTAGAAGAGAGATCCGATAAGACCTGCTATCATTAAGTGCTTTTGATTTGTATACCTTGTAAAGAATCGAAAAATGCTTTGAATAGTCACACACATCCCTGTCCCCGAGACAAAGAGAAACATAAAAAAAAGAAATCGATCAATAATAAAAGATGTCAGTCCAACTTTATAAAAAAGTATTATCATGAGATTCCATATTAAACTTACCGTAGACGTAAGGTTCATCTTACCTGGCGCATGATGTGAATCCCACATATAAAAAATGAGGTCTTTTAATGTGTTTGGAAATTGATATGCAACTCCTGCATCATCTCCTAGAAAATTTTTTTCAAAACCTAAGTTGCTGAAAGTTGCCCCCATTGAAAGAAGAGCGATAAAAATAAATGGAATATATTTTAAGATAATTCGTTTTGAAGGATATGAAGTTTTCATAAGAGATTTATCTTGTAACATGCCACCATGGCTGAATCCAATAAAAAGAAACCATAATTAAAAACTGAATAGATAATATTATCACAATGATATATTTTAATTTTTTATTCCCCATAGCTGACGCTATTCCAAACGCATAGGGTAACACTATACCCATTTGGTAGGTTAATCGTGCTGAGGAGTAATGATCGCTTGAGTAATTGTAATATATATACATTCCAAGCATTGTTGTGCCAATTATAATCATATACAAGGAAATTCTTTTGCTCTTCGACCATGACCGATATAATCCATATAAACTTAAGGGAAAAAGTACAAATCCAAGAGTCCATAGAATAAATGCTTTTTTATGAAATTCAACAAAGGGAGTTATTGCATTGTGACCATCTGACCAAAAACTATTCCACGCAGCCCCAGAAAGTGAATAGTACTGTGTCGTATACATGTCTACCTTGGGGATCCAATCAAGACGATAATAAAAATCGAGAGGTCGTTTGTTTTCCACTAATTTTTCCACATCTTGCAAATTGCTGACATAACTAATGTTTCGTATTCGTAAAAGAGATGGTAAAGAAAATAATACAGAAATCATGAACAAAAGCGCAAAAATAGTAAGGAGCTTCTTGTCCTTTTTATATTTATGAATAAACAACGCCAAAACCATGAGCATTGAGGGAATAATGAGAACAATCGAAACTTTTGTCCACCATCCTAAGACAATGCTTGCAAACATCCACAACAGGTACTTTGTAATCTTTTTTTTATTTTCTTCTGTAATCACATATATCCCTGCCACTAATGCAGACAAAATCCAAAGAGTACTCAGAAGTTCATTCGTAATCATTGCCGGAAATATATTGAGCATGGGAAGAGCAGCAATGGATAGCATTCCTATGAGTGTCTGTATTTTATTGTGAAATACTCGCCATAAACCCAATCCAGAAATGCCAATAATAGCCCAAAGAACAAATGTATTGATGTACTGTGCAGACTTCATCGTTCCAAAAATATGCATCGCACCTGCCCCAATAAGATAGTAGAGTGGTGGCTGGTGAGTTTCCCAATTTGAAGAAGGTTCTGGCAACATTCCCTTGTCGTATATGAATTCAATATAATAATAATGACCCGTTCCATCAAACCCATGCGTATGGTTATACAACGATGCATTATGGAGTCCAAGAAGCACTGAAGTACTTATTACCAAGAGGGATACAAATATCAAAATACTGTTTTTCGATATTGACTTCAACATGTTGTTCATTTTATCAGATTTGAAGCCGCTTATTTCGTAATAAAGATCAATTTTTTATTATATCTTTAAAAGATCCAAAATGACTTCTCATATATGAACGTCGTATTTTCGTTATAATAAACTATAAAATGATAAAAAAACTTAAAATTGAGTACGTGTTGCTTCTTGCATTAATTTTTGTCGGTTTATTTTTCCGAATCAAAGGAATCAGTACCGATCACTCATTTTGGTCAGATGAAGCGTATGTTGCCGAACTCTCCCGTGATCTTCTCGAGGGACAACGAAGTTTTTCTGAGGTCATGAATTTGTACAATTATCAGCGCCTCCATGTCCTTATTACTTCATTTTCATTTCTTCTCTTTGGGTATTCTGAGTTTGCTGCCCGATTGCCAAGTGTATTTTTTGGAATAATTGGCATTGGATGGGCATACTTTCTCGCAAAAAAACTTTCAAATGTTTATGGAGGAATGATTGCAGGATTTGTGTATGCATTTTCTCAAATGAATCTTTCCTACTCAACGCAAGCAAAATCATATGCAGGTCTTGAGCTCATGTTCCTCATCATTATGTATTTATTACTTCAATTGCATACAAAAAGTACAAAAAAATTGCATATTGCAATCATTCTTCTTATTATTTTGGCTACCTTTTACCATTTCCTTGGAATTCTCCTCTTGATTCCCTATATTATTCTTCTTTTTACTTACAATCAAAAGAGGGTTCGTACAATAATAAAAAAGCCGTTGATTGTTGTCTTATTGATACTCGGTGCATCTGTATTTTTTTATGTATTAAATGGAGTAGTAATTCTGCGATCATTTTTCTCTGGAAGCTCACTTTTTTTCTCTTCAAATAATATTAGTCTATTTCGTGAACTTATATGGCGCAACTATGCATTTATATCTCTTCCTGCAATTTTTGGACTCCTTATCGCTATCAAACGATACAATTCCTGGACTATTGCTCTTGTTGGATTGATCTTCATTTATGCGTATTTATGGATATTTAAGCTGCATAGCCCAAATATTCGATATCTACTTCCACTCTTCGGACTTCTTTTTGTTTTCTTTGGAGTATTTTGGGGGTCAATCATTGAAATAATTTTTCAGAAAAAGAAGTTGCTCATAACTGCTTTAATAATTCTTATTCTTTACGCAGGGGGGTATAAAATTGTACGGAAACCAAATCTATACTACTCGCCAAATGCAGATTTCTTTGCTGATGTTCAAAATGCTGACTACAAAACATTTTATAAGACAATAAAGACTGATTTTCCACAGTTTCAAAATTATGCTGTATTTAATGATTGGGGCGATACGCAATCATGGTATTTCCCTGAAAAAAAGTCAACTGCCTATTTTCGCAAAGGAAATTATGATATCAATCCTCAGCAAAACAACTCTGATAAGATTATGGTTTATGGATCGCTC
>Ga0100403_1002600_pt1 | contig 14199 bp, 13 predicted proteins | sample CryGeymet201501t_FD_83663 | JGI IMG/M metagenome (GOLD analysis project Ga0100403, IMG submission 83663) | Groundwater microbial communities from Crystal Geyser aquifers in Utah, USA - Crystal Geyser metaG 2015-01t | ecosystem: Environmental > Aquatic > Deep subsurface > Groundwater | place...
ATGCCAAGATCATCATGATGGAAAAAACCAACATAATTAACACTTCTTTAGTGATCTCAAAGCTCCCGAATTCATAAATTTTTTCTGGTAATGAGGGAATGAGATAAGCCCTAGAAACAAATACACCCAGAAAGCCCGGGACAGCAAATGTAGCTCCAACTTTAAAGTTGACGAGACCATCTCTCATCTTTCCTATCGCACCAAATCCAGAGGCTAAACCGACAATAAAGAGCGAGTATGCTGTCGCTTCAACCGCATTCACTTTAAAAAGATAGATAAGAATTGGAACAGTGAGAATGGACCCCCCACCACCAAGCAATCCTAAAGAAACTCCCATAACGAGTGTAAAAATATAACCTAGCATTTCCATATTAACTCCTAAGGCAGAACCTTATTTATAAACGGCTTCACAAAGTGAAAAACAACCATCCCAAACAACATCGAAACAACAAATGTCAGGGACGAGGAGCTTCCAGATGCCAAACTCACTATCCCTGGACCAGGGCAAAAGCCGCCAAGTCCCCAACCAGCTCCAAAAAGGGACGCCCCCACAATCAGCCGCAGATCAAGGTCTTTGGAAGTCGGCAAATGAAACTGATCTGTCAATATTGGAGATTTTCTTTTTGTAATCATTGGGAAAAAGATGGCATGAAATCCAATGGCACCAACCATTACGAAAACAAGAGCGGGATTCCAGTGACCAAAAAGATCCAGAAAGCCAATGACTTTCTGGGGCTGTGTCATTCCAGAAACCCCAAGTCCAATCGCAAAAGTCAGGCCGACGAGGAAAGAAATTAAAAGTTTCATTAGACCCCCCCTACTAAGTAGACAATGAGAATTCCTACCGCCATAAAAGTGACCGTTGCTGTTAGAGATCTCAAAGAGAACCGACTGATCCCACAAACACCATGCCCGCTAGTACAACCATTTCCTAACAACGTGCCAAACCCTACAAGAAACCCAGCAAGAGCTGTTCTTGAAAGAGGATAATTAAGCGTGTTTTCCAAGCTCTCTGGAAGAAATATCCGCAACAAAATGCCCCCCACAACCAGACCTAGTAGAAAAATTCCTCTCCAGCTCCAGTCTCCGGCACTAAAGGTCATAAAGTTGTAAGTGATGCCACTAATTCCAGTGACTCTTCCTTTAAAGAGAAGCATGACCGTAACGGACAACCCAATAACCAAACCGCCAATTAGAGCCATTAATATCTCATTTGATTCAAATGTCATTTTTCCACCTCACATCCATCTTCATTCCATTTTATCATTCCACCGCTCATGTTGAGAACCTCCTTAAATCCCATTCGAAGTGCCAACTCGGTGGCTCGACCAGATCGCCCTCCGCTTCGACACACAAAGATCAGCTTTTTAGATTTGTCTTCTTTTTCTAAAAAATTCTCGAGTTGCTTGCCCAAAGTCACCAGCAGGCTTCCCGAAATATGCCCCAACTCACCGACATATTCCTCTGACTCTCTGACATCTATGATTTCATAGCCCTCTTTGATAAGCTGGAGAACTTCATTCGTTTGTACTTCTGGAATTGGTTGACTCATTACATCTCCCTCACTTTCTCTTTCCGCAATTAAGATTTCTAGGTAAAGCCGTGTCCATCAGTTTTGGATTGGGCAAGTTTAAGTTCTTCATCAAGTGAACAAACTGGTCCTCAGAAATATCCTCCGAAAGCCTCTCATTAAACTTTTTCTCCTGAAGAATCGTTGACTTAGAAACGCCTCGATCGTCATGTCCAGGGTAAACGCAATAGTGATTCGGAAACTTGAACAATCGATCTCGAACACTTTGAAATAAGACCTGAGAGTTTCCCTCCTGAAAGTCTGTTCTTCCACACTTCCTGATGAGCAAAGCATCACCTGTAAAAAGGTTCTCTTCGCATTCATAGGTTATACAGGCGGCGGTATGGCCTGGGGAGTGAATGGCTCGAATTTGAAAGGCTCCAAAGTTAAATTCTTGCCCATCATCGATTTGAACGTCGGCGCACTCCACTCCGGCAAACTTAGAAAGGGCTATGAGCGCCTTGGTCTTTGACCTTAAAAGATCACTTGATGTGACATGGTCGGCATGGATATGAGTTTCAAAGATATATCTGAGCCTGAGATCCAATTCTTCAATTAAACCCATGTCTCTATCAAATTGCTCGAGGACAGGATCGATGATTATAGATTCCTTAGATATATGATCCCATAAAAGATAGGTATAGGCGTGAGACTTCTCATCAAATAGCTGAAGAACCTCTGGCTTCCTAGACATTTTGACTCCGCCCTTTCTCAATGACCAGTGGAGCTAGAGGATATCCCGCGTCAACCCATGAGCCCAATCCACCATCTATTATAAAAACGTTATCCACCTCAGAATGTTTTGAAACCTCAGAAACCAGCTCCGCGGGAGCCTCGATCAAAACAAAGACTTTGTTTTGATCCTCCAAAAAAGTTTTGATAGAGATATCCTTTGGACTCAAATTATTCGTCCCCGGAATTCTAGACGATTGAATGGAACTTATCGATCTAAAATCTAAAACCTCCATGCACTCACATTCTGATGCCCAAATATCGTATACATTTTTTGCGCTTAAATAACTTATCATGCCCTAAGACTACCTCAATGATCTCCAGGCACTTATAATCTAGATGATAACTGAAAAAATTTGAGCCACCTTCATAAGCGGCGCTCAAACATCCGTGATTTCAATAGATTTCCTGATTTTTGATGAGTGCCAGACCGTGCCCCCATCTCTTTCTCCTCTCCTTTTCTCGACCGCTTTTTTAGGTTTCAAAGAAGACTCTTGTTTAAAGATTTCTCAGTTCAATCGAGAGGTTATCACCGAGGCCAGGAGGCCGGTCATCATTTTGCAGCATTTTGATACATTCATTTTTGTCTTATACTTCCATTGCAGACTTTTCTCATAAAAGTGGCATGGCTTCATCTCACTCAAATTTTAGGGATTCAACGTTGTCGATTGCAAGCCGGATTGAGGTGACTCATCTTCCATGAAGTTCTTCAACGATATCCATCAATATGGATTCATCAATTATTTCTATATATCTTCGATTTTGTTCAATCGCCCCTTTTTTCTCTAGCTCACCTAAAGCCTTTATCACTGTCGGCGTACGAGAGGCACAGTAATTGGCAATTTCTGTTCGTGTCCAAAGGTGCTCTGGGTGGAGTTTCTTAAACAGAAGGAGGGCATAAACAACTCTTTCCATGATATGTCCTTCGGAAATAAGAACACTGCGGTCCTCAGCTCGTCGAAGCTCTTTCGCAAGAGCCCTTGCTAAGAAGAAGTAAGCCGAAGGATTTTTGTCAAAAGTTTCAAAGACAAGTTTTTTGTCAACGAAAACCAACTCACTATTTTCCAAGCATTTTGCTGTTGCGTGATATTGTTCATCAGAAAACAAAGCGCGATGTCCAAAAAATTGCCTGGTTCTGAAGACACGCAATAGGCTTTCATTCCCTGATGCTGACGTCTTTATTAGACCAACCAAACCTGATTGAACATAGTAAAGGCCCTTTGGCATCTCCGCTTCAAGATAGATTGCATCTCCACGACTGTAGCTCTTTGTCACTCCAGAGGACAGAAGTCGATTTACGAACGTCAACTCATTTGCTTTTTCAAACTCCATCTATTTATCTTATGTGAATACATTGGAGCTGTCTTTGTTTAATGGATGAATTCTGAATGCACTTTCACTTTCGATTGGAAGCACCCCTTGTCTTTGCGCAATGCGAAAGAAAAAAAATGGATCGAGTCAGACACCTGTCAAAAAGGATTTTGCCAACTCCCGTTTTGAATTCAAAGACAAAAAGCTCTTACGAGCCGAAGAGGGCTGGGCTGAATCCTACGCAGCCCCCGATTGGAGAAAACGGGGGATCGAGCTCCAATAAAGAGCTCGATCCGCATTCTGAAATGCTTTCGCTGAATGAGTAGTATGAACACTTTAATCTAATTTTAATCACCAAAATAGTCCTTGGCGCTATCATAACTTGGTCCCGTCCTTCGTGCGTGGGAACTGAATGGAACCGTATAGGATCCGCCTCCGTAGCTGTCGAGGCCTCCGGAGTGGTTCACCCGATCTGAAATAGAGAGCTCAACTTTTACGTCTAGATTACGAACGGAGTGATCCGCTTGCAATCCGAAGGGGGTGAGATTCTCAACTCTCTTCCCACTATGAAGAGTGCGGAGCTCAGATAGTTCCCAAGTAGTGAGCCCGGGCAACAAGATATGTTTTAGATCCGTCAATATAAAGTTGAGATCCTCGGCAGCAAAACCCTGATTAATGATTTGGTCTACTCTTGCCACATTCTCCTTGGACATTTTTTTCGACCAGTAAGCCAAAAGTTCTCTCAAATGATCCAACTCAACTTTAGCAAAAGAATCCTGGAAAAGGTCTAATCTCACGATGCGCCTTAGAGATTCCCTAAAAACAAATGGAATCTTTGGCTCCAGGCTTCTGTGTCGTTCTAAAACCCAATTTAAATCCTCTCGGTTTAACTCAGGCTTTCTCGAGATCTCTTCCATCCTAAGAAGATCCTCCTCCGAATTGTGGCTCCTCCAAAGTTTCAAGAGTTCTTCGACTTTCTCAAATGAGGTCAGTCTATATGTCACCATGCTTCTAAAGCGTTTCTGAGATTGTCTCGCTAGATTCAAAAATTTTCCTCTGATCCCCTTATGAACCTCCTCAAAAGAAACTTGAGAATCCGGGTTTAAAGTTCTCCACTTCAAAGTGGCCTCTTCTGCTCGCTCAGTGGCTTCAAATCCTAGGAAGTCCTCAAAAATCGCATAGTCAAAAAACACTCTTTCGACCGTGCTGAGCTCATTGATCAAATCTCGATGGATCAAGCCCAATCGAAGATCATAAAATCGCTGCTCTTCATTAAGTCCATTCTTTTCTAAATAGCCGACCAAAAGGGCTCGTAGCGCATCCACTCGCATGGAGTTAGCCACCTTTAAGCTCCTCGGAATGATCGAGTGGGTTGAGAGTCCCTTTTTAAATCGCCCTCTTAAAGCCTCAAACCTTTGCCGAAGCTTCATTGGAGAAAGAGAAGGTCCCATATATCCCAATTCTCTTTTTGCATTGGACGGCAAACCGATCCATTCGTGAAGCTCCTGATAGAGAACTCTCAAGACATCTGGATCTCCTCCCCTTCGCTGAATGACCTGGTAGAAGATACGACCATCCTCCTGTGCCCGTGCCGTTAAGGCCACATCCCCGTGGTCCGTGACCACTCTAAAATCCAAAACAGAAGATTCACTCACTGCCTCTTTTCCCGTCTTTCCATAGCTTCGAATATCAAAGAGGGATGAATCCAAAAGGCTTTCACATGGGGGATCATCCGCCCCGTGACCGGCCACTGGAAAAGTGAAACAAAAAATAAACAACTGGGAAAGAATTATAAACTTCAAGCGCACAAACCACCTCGTTGGACTCATAGACTCTTTTTTTAGATTGTTGATTGTGGCTTGCAAAGCTAAGACCAGTTCATGGGTGAAGCTCAAGTCCCCTCCCCTGGGCAAAATTTAATTGTTCTCGCCCTAAAGCAAAGCTATAGCCCATTTTTTTTGGAGCGCCCTAAAGGAAACTACATTGCCACAATAAGTGATGGGTCTGAGCTACAGGAAAAGTCCTTCGTTGAATTTAAAAGACCCTCAAGCGAATACACGGGATACTCGCGCTTTTTGAACGACTGACGAATGGATCGATTGGTGAAGCCCCCGCTCTGATTGATGGATCGCACTTGAAACTTGATCTCAGCTTGACCCTTTCCCCACATCCGATCCAGATACTCCCTCAAGGGAAGGATCTCTGGTTGATCAGAGAAGTCTTGATCAAAAACCAATCCATCCACCATAAGAAAAACGTGATTACTCCAAGTCACATCCTTTTCTCTAGGAATAAGGGGCTTCAATGAGGCTTCCTCATCCTCAGGGATCAAATAGACGGCCTGAATTTGGCGATTCTCTGAAAGGTTCAACTCGTCAAGCAAGGTCCAAAAATTTTCCGTATTCTTTGCACACTGCAAACTCATGTAGAAGTCCTTAGAGTAAGTGGAGCGCTGAAGTCGAAAAGCGAAATCAAGATTCCGAGCGGTCGTAGCACAGGAGGACTGGCCCGAATACTTCGTGGGCTTGCTAAGTCTCTGACACTGCTGAGGAGTCACAACATTACGTCTCAAAGAAGAATTGTCCGCCATGATGTTCTCGAAATCGACGGACTCATGACCACCTTGAAGAAGGATATGACCAAGCTCATGGGCCTCTATGGAGTATTTCAAGGTGAGGACCTTCAAGCGATCTGGACTTTTAAAGGGAAACCAAGCTGTGTTGTTCAATTCACGCACATACTCGTCGTTTTTAAAAACTGAGAGAGGAAAAGAGCCGCCACTTGAAAGCGGTTCCACATAGTCTTCGAAATAAAAAAATTGAATTTCCGTCACATGAGGTGACTGTTTAGAAACCCCCGTCATCCCGTCCCACTGAATTTCTCTCTCTCGATCATCAATATGCACTCGAGGATGAGAAGAGTCCCAATCATAAAAATAGACATGTCTCAAATGGAAATTACAAAGTGAGAAGGTCTCATTGATTCCCTTAAGACGCGCTTTTATTTCATGATCCGACCAGGAGCTCTTCGAGGCCCTGTGCATCGATATGTCTATAGGCTCTGAAAAAGAATGAGGAGCTTCATGGGTTAATATTTCTTTCAGCCGGAACTCATTAAACGCGAAGGAGAGCGAGCTCCAAAAAGAAAGAGCAACGCATACAAAGAGTCTTTTTGAAAATGACACCTTCTCCTGAACCTTCACCACCATCCCCCTCCCAAGTAGATAGCAACAACGCCTTTTCGACGAGAGAGATCGATCTATTGGTTGTCCCAACGAAAGGTTCCGTACTGTGGGTGCACAACTTCTGAATAAGAATTCATAACAATTGGCTTATTCTCCCACTCCCAATCAAAACCGAGCTGATTCACATCCTCTCGAGAATAGATCTTGTAGACCCTTCCATCCACGTCTTTAAAGCTGTGGTTCTCAGTGACCACACCTTTATCATCGATCTGCCTAGACAGCCTGATCTCAATGCTTCGAACCGCATCGTACTCGTTGTCAAACTGACCTTGATTTACAGTGACTGGAACAGTGATGTCCACTGTTGATCCATGCATATTCCCGCCACCCTCATAATCACAGTCGCCATAAAACTCGAGAACAGAGCCTTCTCCGAGCCTCTGACACTTAGTGATGCCACTAAAAACACCGGCAATGGCAGCTTGGCCTGAAAGCGAAAAAACCGTAAAAGCAGTGATTATAAAAAATATTGATTTCACCTATAAGCTCCTCTTTAAGAAAGTCTCCTTCGAATGGCTGAAGTCCAACAGGAATCCAAAGTCACTAGATAGCAAACTGTTTGATCCGAGTAAACTTCTAGCGTCTGGCAGCTCGGATCGCAAAATAAAAAGGGTGCTTCTGAAATATTGTAAAACTTGAAAATGAAATTCTAAAAAAGTTTGGACTAAAAACTTCGACCCACTTCGTTTCAAGCTGAGTCATATTTTTTAGAAAGCCTCATTCCAAATTGAAACACTCTTTTAGAAATTGATGTGGAGGAGGCGGAGGCTCTCTTGAGGCTAACCCTTGCCTCAATTCAGTCATTGAAATTTGAGAATTTCGCAATGAATTCCGATGACTAGATCAGTATGTTAGGAATTACTTTACCGAGACTTCATCTCATCTTTGCTCTTCAATTGAAGCCAGGAAAGGCCATCCTGCTCTCTTCCATGGCTCTTAGCCTCATCTGCTCAACTGGTTGCAAGCAAGGCGAGGGGGTTGAGAAGCTCTTCGGAGGCGCAAAAATTGGAAACTCGGCTTTAAGCTTTCAGCCCAACTCCTACGACTTTGGCCTGATTGCGGTGTCCTCTGGGACGTCTGAAAAAATCATTTCAGTCACCAATTCTTCCACACAAACTGTGGCGATCAGCTCTCTCACTGGACTGGACGCAAACTTCACTGTTTCCGAGAACACTTGCCTGACGGAATTGGCCGCAGGAAAAGGCTGCAGTTTCCGACTGACTTTTAGGCCCAAATTAAGTGGAACCTCTGCAATCACCCTCGGACTAAATTATAAAAGGTTGGATAGTGACGAGCCTCTGATCTCCCAGATGGGAGTCAGCGGAAAAGGCGTCAGTCCACTCAACTTCTCAGGGCTAACAAGTCTTTCTCTAGTGAAGCACAACCAAATGACTTTAAACTGGACCGCAAACTCAGATGCGATTTCATTTATCGTTTTTGACACCACTTCTGGATCGACCGTCTTCAAAAAGACTCTTGTCAATACAGGAGGAACCATCGCCTCCACAGTGATGACGGGACTCATACCAAACACCTCTTACTCTTTTCGAGTGATTGCCAATGATCAGCTTGGAAATAGTGTTTCCAACGCCATTGATAAAACGGCAACGACGCTAGCCAACACGGCCCCCAATCTGGCGGCCATCACCAATCCCACGGCCTACAGTGGGGCCACGATGGCTTCTATAAATGCAAACGACTCTACGACCAGTGGCGATACGGATGCCGATGGTGACACCATCACTTACAGTTGCCGCTATGACAGCACGAACAACGGCTCTGTTGGCTCAGGAGGAACTCTTTGCACTTCACTTCTCAATGAGGGCAGCGGCTCCCCAACCTTTAACACCTCGACTGGGACTCTTTCTGGATACATTCCTAAACACGCTGACATCGGAAAATTTTTGGAATTTGAGATTGTGGGGACGGACGTCTATGGAGGAGAAAGCCGAAAAATTTTCTCCACAACCATTCAAGCGGGACTTCCTGTTCTCACAAATATTTCGGACCGGCTCTTTCCATCGACCCCTTTGGCAATTTCAGAGCTCTTGAGTATAGACATCAACAACGAAAGATCTGGAACTCCTACAGACACAGGAATGAGCTACACTTGTGTCTTTGACCGACAGGCCGATGGCTCAGTCTCTGGCTCTGATGCTTGCACCTCACTTCCTGGAACGGCCTCCTTTAATACGTCGACGGGGGTGCTCCAATGGACTCCAAATTCTTCGGCATTTGGATCCTACGAACTGAAATTTTCGGGTACCAATGTGGTGGGTTCAGCCAATGAAATTGTTGTTGTTGATATGAAGCCTGCCATGGAGCAAACAAATTTATTTCGCTATTTTGATGCCCAGTTTGCAACAACCAGTGGAGGACCCGGTCTGAACAGTCCTTTTGCCAGCTCCTGGACGGATCTCGTTGTGACACTAGGATCTGTCGTCGGAACCTTGCAAAATTTTGGATCCATTGTGAGCAGTGGTTGGGCGGGATCTGTTTCGGTCTCTACAGCCACAGAGACACAAAGTCCTTATCGCCTTGTCTTGGATGGCACAAACGATCGCGTGTCCTTTGGGACCTCTATGAACTCGCTAACAAGTTTTACAATGGATACGTGGCTTCTTCCTTTAAGCTCAACCACCACCAACTCCACCGTGCTTGGTAATCTCGATTCTAGCTCCAACAAGGGAATGGAAATGTTCTTAAGCCGTTCAGGTCAGGGGCGTCTCGGTGTGACGGTGGGTGGACCGAACTATCAGGATCTTATTCTGAGCGATGGCCCCAGAGTCTACTATCGATTGGGAGAGCAACAGGGCTCAGACAAAGCGCAAGACCTATCTGGTCAAGGGAATCATGGAATCTATAGTGGGGAATTGAGCTGTGGAGTTGGGGGTGCGATCACCGGAGATGTGAACACCGCCTGTCAGTTTGACGGGACCAACGATTATGTTTCAGGAAACGGAGACTCACTGGCCCTGTCCACCGCTTTCACCGTAGAAGCTTGGATAAAGGCGTCCGCGGGAGAAACCCAAGCCATCTATGTTCGAAACGGTCAGTTCTCCCTTCAAACCAATACGGCCAGTGAAGTGCGGGGATTCGTAAACTCGGGAAACACATGGACGGCGAGCAATTGCTCCGGGGGACTTTCACAAACTGACTTTGAGCACTTTGCAATCACATGGGATGGAGCCAACGTCACACTCTACCGAAACGGATCGGCCTGCCCGTCAGCCTCTGCAGGAGGATCACTCACTTGGGGAGATGGCACGGATCACAACCTATACATTGGCCGCTTCAGTGGTGGAGGGGGCTTTTACGCTAAAGGATTTGTCGACGAAGTGGCCATTTACGACAAAGTCCTCACTCCAGCAACCATCGCAAAAAGGTATGCCGCCAAGAACACTTTGACCTGCGAATCCAAAACGCGCTTGGTGAATGGAGTTTGGCAACATGTCACCTCAAGCTATAACTCGTCCACATCAAACCTTAAACTTTATCTGAACGGGAAAGAGGAGTGCTCGACCACCAACGCTTCGGCCTCTGCATTTACTGGAAGCTCTAGTGACTTTTCCCTAGGCTCCAACACAGCTCTTTCGCAGTTTTTCAACGGAGGCGTTGGAGATATGAGACTTTATAGCACTTCGAGCTCGTCCATTCCGAACACCAATTACCAAGCCACTAAAGCTCGCTTTGGAAAAGTTATTCCCTCTGACATTGGAACGCTAAGAGCCTGGTATCAAGCGGACGCAGTGAAAGGCATGAGTGGCAGCACGGTTCAAACTTGGCCTGACATGAGCGGAAATAGCAATCACCTCACACAAGCCGTAGCCGCCAATCGCCCGGTCCTGGCGGATGCCGGATTGAACAATCATCCGGTGATTTCGTTTGACGGCGCGAATGACTACTTCTCTGCCACATTGAACGCCAATTTGGGAAACAGCTTCTCCGTTATCTCTGTCACTTACTTCAACCAGCTCAACCAGGCCAATGGAGACTTTGATTACATCTTCAATGTGGGAAGCGGAACCGTCAATCAAACCTACAGCTTGGCCAGATCGGCTGGCGACTGGGGCAGTGGAGCCAATCTCGCTTATGCCTACAATGGCGCGACAACAATGAACGGAGGAGCGATTACGGGGCAGTCTTGGAAGATCACCACCTCCACAGTAACAAACTCAAGCCCCTATCATGAAGCCTTCGTTAATGGCACTTCACTTTCCATGTCCGCATCGGCCGCACCTTTGAATATCAACAACAATTTAGAAGTGGGCCGGTGGCAGGCTGGAACTCACTTTATCAACGGCAAAATCGCTGAACTGATTGTCTTCGATGGAGCACTGACGACCGTCAATCGACAAAAAGTTGAGTGTTACCTTTCAAAAAAATACAACGTGGCGGTCTCTCACAGCTGCCCTTAAATAAAAAGCGCCCATAACTCTAGACGAAAAAAATTAATCAAAAAACTTTGGGAACATCTAGAAAAGAAAATCTCAAATCAATTGAAAATCTATGAGTTCGTGAAGTTGGAATTCAGCTAAAGGAGTTCCATGCAAAATGTGGGATGTCGATTTCAAAAAGGGTGTGAGTTCAACTATGCCGATGGCATAAAAAGATCCCCTCAACTTTCATTGAGGGGATCCTTTCAAAAAATCACTAAGTCCGATCAGTTTACGCTCAAAGTCTTTGCTTTTCCAGAAGCCTGCCCTGCATCCGCTGCATTGATAAAGCAGATTCCTCCAGATTTTGAAGAAACAAAACTGACTGCGTCGGCCGTCGATCCTTTTTTCTCTGGAGCGGTCCCGCTACCAGAAAGCTCTTGCTCAAGCCAATACTTTTGATAAGCATCGGCTGACATTCCAAGAACTTCAGAGAAAAACTTCTGTCCAGCGGCCGAGTTGGCGTCAGTGATGCAAGGAGTGACAGTGGTTCCGCCAAAACTAGACATCTTTCCGATAAAAATGTTTTTTAAATCTCCTTTGCTGATGCTGCCCGCAGAGATTCCATTATTGGCAATCACAGCATAGTCAGCAAAAGTAGCAGAGCCGAAAACGATCATGGTCAATAAAATTAAGTTTTTCATAAAGGCTCCTTATTGCAAACGCCAGAAGTAAGAGAATGAGAAACGGACTTCACCATAGTTCTGATCTCGGCCATTCACTTTTTGCAAATGCTGAGAGTAATCAGACTTAAGTGCCACAGCGTAAGTTGGCTGATAAAATAGGCCAAGAGTTGCTTTAGAGAACTTTCCATCATCAGCAAGACCAGCTTCGTTATCTCCACCCCATGACTTATCCAAAACGGTCTCTTTGTTCTCATACATGTCAAATTGAGCATAAGGAGTGAGGTTTCCCCGCTCCGTGATGAACGTATAGCCCAATCGAGTGTAAGAGGTCTTAACGTCGTAGTCTCCATTGGTGTTGATCGTTCCACCGCAACCAAAGCGAGCGCGAGAAGCCGTGCTCATTTTAGCATTAGAGCAAATTGAGGTGACAGCTGCTGAGTCACGAGTGGCATCATGGCTGGCCGCGTAGGTTGCCACTTGGAAGGTCCAATGGTCGTCACGGTACTGCAAGTATCCACCAAAAACACTGAACTTATCCTCTGACATCCAAGGAAGAACAGCTCCAAAGGATCCAGACTTTCCAGATGTTCCGATGGATGCAAGGGATTTCGCATACCCACCAGAGTTATAGTAAGAAGATCCGATCTTCCACCTTGTGTCGATCGTGTAGTTCACATCCATTCCGTATGGAGTTTGGCTGCTTTCTCTTTCATCATTTCCAGTGGTCAAAGCATAATTCAAGAAGCCTGGACCCATTTCCGCTCGACCATGAAGCATCGCGTTTGTGGTTCGAGTGAGCATCAAGTGATCACCATCGAAAAGCTCTGGTGGCTCAATTCCTATATATGTGGGAACCGCATCTAAGATCTCATTATATAGACCGAAGGGGCGATAAAGCTTTCCGATTCGAAACTTTAAGTAATCGCCATGCAGATCACTCTCAACCCATGCGTTGTTTACAACAAGCGCATCAGACTCTGTACCATAAACGTTCAAATACGTCTTAAATTGATCCATCTTACTCTGAACAATCAAATGGACGTTCGGAACTTGAAACTCCGATGGGTTTTTAGAAGTGGCGTCAGCACCGGTATTAGTCAGGGTCGGCTGATCATCAACGTCTTCCCAATAACCATTGATGTATCCATAGATCCTGGTGTTCATGTCTTCTGCGCCGGCAAACGGCGAGAAAGCTGAGAACAACAAGGCTGCCGCAATTAGATTTCGCAGTTTCACATTTGTCTCCTTGTTAAGATAACGTCCTATTTTGATTAAAAGTATTTAATCTGAAAAAGAGTTGGTCAATTCAAAAGAATTATTATTTAAACTTTTTCTAAATTATCTCGACCTGATCTCCGATAAAATTTTGGTGCCGATGAACTTATCAAACTTAACAATGAGTCCAACTCGACTTTCGTAAGGAGATCTTTCAATGAAGAGACTGCTGTCAAGAATCTCACTGAGCCTCCGAATTGGATTGATTATTTTAACCTATAGCCTTGGAGTCGTTGTAGTTTCAGGAATCGCAGTTCTAGGCTTCGAGAAGGTTAAGCTCGAGGTCAAAAAAAGCATACAACAACTTGCCATCAACAGCACCAGCCTTGTTGGTCTTCAATCAGCAATGGATGAAACGGGCCAAACTTATCAATTGATTGTTGCTGAAAATGGAGCCAATGGACTTGAGCAATTGAAAGAATTGCGCCAAATCAAGTCTCAGTTTCTAGAAAGCCTTAAAAAACTTGAAGAGGACAATAAAAGTCTCAAGTGGCTTCCCGAAAAAATTGTTGCCATAAAAAGTGACTTTGATCAGCTGGACGAATACGGAAAACAAATGACTCTCGGATTTTTGCGACAAGACGAAGGTCTAGTTAGCGCCAATCAAGCCCAGCTCGATAAAACCATTTCTAATATTCGTGCAAATATTTTAAGCATTAATGATCGCTTCACTCAACAAACTGAGGAAAGCATCTTCTCAGAGATCAAGATGACAGAGATCACCATGGCTCTCGCCGGTGGTCTCGGATTGCTCTTCGCCTTTGGATTGGCCTTCCTCATCTTAAAGATCACAAGAAGCGAGATTGAATCCATCTCCGTCAGGCTTAAAGGCGCCTCCAGCAACAACGTGAAATCGACAAATAATATTGAGTCTATGTTAAGGAGTGTTTCTGATATCACCCATCAGCAGGCCGCTTCCACTCAGAAAACTTCCAGTGCTTTGAACCAAATTTCCTCGATGGTCCAGATGTCGGCCAAAGATGCTCTTGATTCTTCAAAGAAGGC
>Ga0100403_1002603_pt1 | contig 14184 bp, 13 predicted proteins | sample CryGeymet201501t_FD_83663 | JGI IMG/M metagenome (GOLD analysis project Ga0100403, IMG submission 83663) | Groundwater microbial communities from Crystal Geyser aquifers in Utah, USA - Crystal Geyser metaG 2015-01t | ecosystem: Environmental > Aquatic > Deep subsurface > Groundwater | place...
AATTGAATGTAGTGGTTGACCACCTAAATTCCGAGAGATCATAACATCAATTTCGCGAATGTCCTTTGGTAATGGGAATTCACCTGCGAATTTCTCACCATTATAAAGAATTGAAAATTGTCTTTCTACTCCCGGGAATAAGCCCATTTTAGTTGAAACCTTCCATCATTCTAGGACGAACAATAATAAAACTTACATCTCTTGAAGTCGCTTGTTTATTGGAAATATTATGACGATCGGTATTTAACTTACACCAATACATTGCAATTCTTCTTCCGGTAGAAGCTTCCCTAAACTCAAATTCATGACCTTTATGAGTAAGAATTTTGGACAAGGTTACTAGGTTCATAGCGCCTGGTTCATTAGGATCAGTTACAACATGTAACTTTCCAGTTAACCCACCTTTATAATACATTGGTTTCGAATCTAATGGAAAAAATTTCCCTAAACCATAGAACTCTTCTTGGTTATAATTATGATCAACATCAACATTTTCGATGAAAGCTCGCACTTTGCCATCGACAAGAACGTCCACATTAGATCCAACGAGAATACTCGTATCAATTTGTTGCGGTAGTGGTGGATCGTTAGCCATTTACTCCTGTCCCCCTAAGTGGATTTAAAGTCATGAGATAAAAAATAAAGTTAATTGGAAGAACTACGTTTCCTTCTAAATCAGTAAAATACCAAGTATCACCATCAATTCTGATTCCAAAATTTTCTTTAAATGCAGCTTGGCTTAATTCTTCAGAACCAATTAGGAAACCAGTTTGCACGAAATCTTCTAACTGTTTTTCAACATAACCAATCACATCAGGGATTGTAACTCCTTGAACTTTAGTCGCTCTTTGATCTGCTGGAACTTCACCAATAAATTGAGCATTAAAACCCACTCTGAGACGTTTAACCATGTACATCGCAGCTAGAACAGATGATTTCTCGTTAAGTACTATGTTATCTTTACGTTCCGTGGTAATTGATCTTAGAATTATCATTGATCCGTCTTCTGGATTTTTATCCAAACAAAGAGCACCAGCCCTAATTATGGCATCTTTGTCTTCTATGATTTCAGCAGAACGTAAAACTGTGGAAAGAGGCTTCCACGTTGGGGTTTCTCTTGGCATCGCACCTGCTGAAATAGCATTGTCGATAACAGCCAACATATACCCTGGATAGATTTTTTCTTTCCCATCTAACCCAAAGTAATAAAACTTCTCTAAACCGTAGTTCGTCCAATAGCATCCAAGAGTTTGAGCCTCTGTCTTTCTTTCTGATAGAGTTTGAGTCAAATCAGCTCCTACGCCTGAGAATGTTTCTGTAAGACCGGATGTGGAAATCAATTCTTGAGAAACTGATTTAAAATACAATTTATCAGAAAGATTCCCACCTAGAAGATTTCTATAAAATGCTTTAAAGTTCTTTGCAAAATCTATAGCATCTTTAATTGCAGTTGCACCTGGAGCACCAGACGAACCACCTTGAGCTAGAAAAATAGGGGTAACGGTTGGTTCTAGTGGTTTTCGTGTTGAATGGACAGTTGTAAATTCTGCATAACCTGTTGATTCAATCCAAGATATTTCCATCGCTAAATCTGCAAAAATGGAAATAGGAGAAGCTTTTATATTAACTGCCTCGGTAGATTCGATATGATCCAATTCAGTAGACAAAAAACCAGGGTTTCCAACTAATTCTGCAACATAGCCAGGTTGGGAATTAATATAATCAACAATCTCACCAACGGTCGGAAATTCAGCAAAAGGAATATCAAGATTAGAGGATCCGTCAGTTGGGCTTGATAAAGTAGTCGTTAGACCAGTCGAGTTTATTACTATAGTTGCGGTAGCGCCATCGCCAATATAATGAATTGAAAACAAAATACTCTCGAGAACAGGGGAAGTCTCGGTTCCATCAGAATCACCAATTAATATTGTTTTATCAGAATTCTTTTTTACTCGTATTTTTTTACCAAATGGACCAGCAATAGGGTAGCTTAATCTATGAACCCCGACGTTCTCAGAAGTTGTATCAAAATCAGCATATGCTTTTGTGTTTGCGTTGATATTGAGCAAAATGAATTTTTGGGGACCATTAGCGAAACGATCGTCGTTAGACGGACTGTCAGCAAGATAAACTGCTTCAAGCAATTCGCCATCTCGCATGATTTTCTTAGCTTGTTCAAAATTGGAGACTTGTATAACTCTTTTTTCTAGTTCCAAGCTGGAATCCAGACAATTAGGTCCATTTTTTGAAGTACCAATAATTAATTGAGTAAAAAGCTCTTCACCGATTCCAGGGATTTGTCTAGGAGTTCTGAATTGACCTCGAGAGCCAGGTCGAACATGAGAACGTCCTCCAAATTGTTTGCCTATAACTCCCATTATTTACCTACCGACAGATAATATTTTTTAAATGCAGCTTCGCAATCTTCTTTAGTTTTGAATTCTTTATAAGCTTTAAAATTACGTGAGCAGAATATTCGAAAACCTTGAGCAATTGAGTAGCGACTTAACTCTGTTTTTGAAGAGATGAATGTATCGAGGACAGAAACCTTTTTTTTCTCTTTTTTCTTAGTAACTTCTTTTTCTAAGGCAGGCTCATTGGTTGGGATTTTACCTTCTGCTTTTGATTGATTATTTACTAGGTCTTCTTTGTTTTCTGCCATGGAATCGGACAAAGATACTACCTAGATTTTTTTGCAAGATATTTTTTATAATTTATTTGGATTTGGTTCATAATTTCCAACGAAAGGTTTGAAAATTACTCCAGGCTTTCCAGGGCTTCCGATTAAGGAAACATCAGCTTTTGAAATCAAACCTTCCTCAAGAAATCTATAGGTTCTTTTTATTTGTCTTACATATACAAGAATTTCAAACCCCCATAACCCATTTGCTATATCAGGAGATTCCACATTAGGTGAAGGTTTGGAATCCCCGAAATCTAAAGTTGCCTTAAACTTCTTATGTAAAGTATGTGCCAAAAAAGGTAGAACATCAAGCGTTGCCATGTAGAGAGTTTGAGCTATTCTTCTTCCTTGGCTACCACTCCCCCCCCAGCCTGAAATTAATACTTCAGATACAACATGAGTGGTAAAAGATTGATATGATTTGTAATTTCCTTCTAAAGCTTTTTTTATGTTAGGATGGTTATAATTTTCATCTTTTGCTTCAATATCTCTATTTAGATAGTATTCTAATCTTTTTCGAGTATGGATCGTAAAAGGCTCATGGACATGATTACGCCCAAGGTCATCTTCGATCTCATCAGAAGACCATTCTACACCAATTTTTGGGAAAAACGAATCTGTATTGCTCTTATCATTGTTTTGTGCTGTGGCCAAAGTATATAAAGGATGACCGAAGGTTACTAATCTTTTAATTGGGATTCCTAAAGAATCAAGGGAAGTTTCTTCATAAAGTGACATTAATTCCTGGGTTATTCTGAATTCTGGTGCTAATTGCCAAACTGAAGCTATCATTTTTTTCGACCTTGGGCTTGCTCTTTGATATCCATTAAAATGGCCAGTGCAAGTTCTTGTTTAAAATTGGGTGAATGAAGATATTTATCAACTTCTTGCTGAAGTTTACTAGCAAACTTATGAGGCTTAATTCTAGGGTAAGGTTTCCATTTATTGTCTTCCGTTAATATCACTAGATTCTTGAATGTAGATGAACTGCCTCCACCTTCATGTTTTTGAGTAAATACAGTAGTTTTAGATTTCCCGATAATTTTATCGGTCACTTTTTGAGTTCTATATTTATTCCTTTTAACTGTTCCTCCGATTGGAGAAGGTTGGGTAGTTGACGAAATAATTTGAAGTGCTTGGTCGGCATGGTTAGAATCAGAACCCATCGGAATAATAATATACTTCTTCCCGTTTTTTGAGATTCTTACTTTTTTCGAATTATTTAATAAATTAGAGGCAATATCGTATGGACTTCTTCCGTCTTCGACAACTTTAGCAAAATCTATCGCTGCATTTCCTTTATCATAGTATATAACATATCCTATTCCTTGTCTTCGGATTTGAATTTTACCATGTGCTAAATATTGAGCTCCCCACCACCCAAGACCACCTTCCTTTACTCTAATACCAGCTCTTTTAGCAGCACTATATTCCCATTTATTTTTAATGTCTTCAGCTGCTCCCATGAGTAACGCAAAAAATCTTGGGAATTTATTTGGATTTGATTTTATCTGAGAGAGAACAGATTCAATTTTCATTCTCAGGCTCCAAACATCATAGGTGTCATTGCATCAGCTTGTATTTGAGCAAACTTCTTCGCCAAAGACTCTTTAAATAGGTTCAGATTGTTCAGGGCTACCGATATTTTATCCAACTCTGTTTGGAGAGCAGATTCACCTTTCGAAGCTATGATTGAAGCTGCAAGCTTTGCAGTTCCTCGATCATCAAGGTCAGTGACCGTGTCACCAAGGAATTTTTGAATTGGTTTCTGAATTTGGTTGAGCAAGTTTTCGAATGCTGCAGTATTTCCTTTTGCATCGTCTTCGGAACCTACCATTCTTAAAGCTTCTTTCTCTACATCAGATCTTCCAGAGTCATCGACTCCTTTCATTCCGAGTCCTTGTTGATTTTTCATTGTTTCAATATAGTTTCTAACTTGAGGAACGGTTACACCTTTACTTCGGTTCGCATTGTACCAGGAAAAGGCTTTCCGTTGGAGAGTTTCGTTTGGAGTTCCGTCTTCATTGACTCCGTATTTTCCAAGAACAACACCAAGGGCTTCGCCTAGAGATTGATTTTTTTCTTCAGAACCGTCTCCTTTGGATTTGGTTCTATCTTGCTTTGAATCGGATCTTAGGAGAGACTTAAAATCATCGGATAGATTATTTAGTGCTAAGGTTCCTCGGATATGATCAGGGTTTTCGCCTGTTACCTTGGATATGTCTTGGATGGATTTTCCTTGCTCAATGAGTTTTGCATAGGCTTTTGCATCATCTAAGCGTTCAGGCTTCCTCTTATTCTTGTTCGCCGAAACTTGAGCAAGCAACCTATCAGCCTCGGAGTCGAATTTTTCCTCAATCACATAAACGGGAGTATTAGAAGGCAGTTTCCCTTCTTTGATCAATTCATTGACAGCAGTGAATCTATGGTGTCCATCCACCACTCGGAGTTTGCCGTTCTCGTCTCGGTCTACCTTAATGGGAGAGCCTGGATCAAAACCTTTTGCAAGAATTGATTCCTTTATCCCATCTATAACCTTTCGGTTGTAATGTTTTACATCGGTGTATTGCTCAATAGTAGTGATATCGGAAGCTGGAACGGTCTTTAGTTTATCGGAAGTGGACTCTGAATTTTCGCCTGATTCTGTAGCTGGCGAATCGGTTTTTTTCTTCTTTTTCTTTTCGAGAGAGTTCAAAGCTTTTTGCTTTAATTCTACTTGACTTTTACTGTCTTGATTTGTAGAATTATCATCAAGGTTTCCTTCTAAAATGCCAACTTCGAAAGAAGCGTCTGCCCCCGAAGGACTTGAACCAAGAGGGTCAACAAAAGTCTTGGTTGCTCTTTTTTTACTAAGAGAATTTCCCTTACTTACTTTAGGGCTTTTTTTTTTGGCTTTTTCTAGGGATTCGATTGCTTTTTGTTTCTTGGCATATTCGACCATCCACTTCATGTCCAAATCACCATCGGAATTGACTGGAAATTTGTCTGGGGGCTCTGTCCCATAGATTCTTTGGATGGTGACTTTCTCTAAATCACTTAATGATTTGAATCCATCATTTTTATATTTTTCTTTAAGTGCTGATCGGTATTTTTCACGAGCTTTTTCTACTCTTGCCCAACCTAGTTCAGAATCATCATTTAAGTCCTTAGCGTCTTGCAGTTCTTTCTCAGCTTTGGATATTTGATCAGAGATATCTTTATCAGATAATGATCCTGAATTGAATTTTTCTTCTAGAGACTTAACTTCCGCATCAAAGTCATTCTGCATAGAAACAGGCATGGAAAAGTGCTCTGTCCCTTCCATGATCTTATTATAGTTTCGATCGAATTCTTCTTTTGTTTTTGATCCAGAAAGAAGTTGTAATTGTTTATCGTAAATAGATTGAGATTCTAAATTGGAAGACTTCGATCTTGATTTTATTAATTTGGATAAGTTTTCAATAGCCTTTGCTTTCTTTTCGGGCTCAGGCATTGTATCGAAATTATTAGGTTTGGATCCATTTAACTTTTCTAACATTTCATCGATGTATGAACCTGTAATTATACTGTTCCGGAATCCTTGAATTTGGCTTATTTCATATCCATCAATAAGTTGTTTTAAATCTCGAGCAACATCTCTGACTTCTTGTTCCGTAAATTTTCCTAGTTTTAAATCCTCTAAGACTCCATTAATTCCTCCACCAACTCTTAGATCAAAAATAATGACAGATTTATTCCCAGGCTCTGTATTGTATGCTTGCATTAGGGCTTGGAGTTTCTCATTATACTCTTCTGAATTAAATTCAGAAAAAGGCTTAAGAGAATTAATATTTGGTGCGGATAATTGAATTGGTTGTGAATACTTCCCAGCTATGAATCTCATTAATTTAAGATTCCACTTAGGTTTCGGCTTTTCGAATTCATCAGCTTTTACTTGAATTTTTTCTTTAAGGGTTTTAGGTTCTTCTGATACTATTTCATCTTCGGGAGCTAGAAGGATTTCTGTTGGCTCTGACTCAACTTGGGATTTAGGCTCTTCTGGTTTTGGTTTTGGGGTAGCAGCTAAGAGCTTTTTGTCCCATTGTTCTTTGTTCTGAAAATACTCTGCAAGGTGATCCTTAAAAGTTTCAAACGAAACAGGCTCACCAACTTGAGATTCTATTTCTGATTTAGATTGGGAATAATCCGATTTTACTTTTGATACAATTTCTTGATCCGACTTTAAACCGAAAAACAATCCGATTTTCTTCCAAATGGATTCTTTTTTGGGTTCTTGAACTACTGGATGATCCTTATCGTATTCTTCTTTGGTGTACCAATATTTCCAACGATTGTTTCTCAATTCGCGTTTATAGTATTTGGCATCTGCTTTCTGCGAGCCTTTTGCACCTTTGAGAAATTCGATGATTCTTTGGTTCATGGGAGTTGACAAAGTTAATTTTTATTAAATTAGTCAATCCATTTATTTAGATAGAATATCATTGCCTGATATTGGTTTTTTTCTTAACTCCGCTTCAATTTTATCTCTAGCTTTCCGTAAGTTGGATGCTAAGTGACCAAGCCTATTGGATTCGTTAAGAATTTCTTTTAAAGCCTTTTTGTAATAAGGGTTGGGATGCTTATTTGCTTCAACCATCAATGCTTCAGTATGTAAATTTTTCTGAGTCAACTTAGAAATTTTCTTTTTTTCTTCCGGAGTTAGTTCAATTGGTGGATGATCATTTTGAGGGATATCATCTAAATTTGTTGGTCGAATGGACTCCAATTTTCTTAATGACTTTTGCTTAATATAATTCTTTATATTTTTTTGAACTTCCTCAGTGCTGATCTTCAGTTCCTTATCCAATAGCCTCCCTGATTTTAGGGATTCTACTGAACTTTCTAAAGTCCCTCCAACTTTTGAACCTGATTTCAAGCTTCGAGAAATCGCGTCTATGGCACTAACTCGTTTGGCATAGACTGGATTCTTTTTTAAAAGATCTGGATACTGTCTGAGTACTTTTACTGGGATTTTTTCTCCAGCTTCCATGGCTTTTTCAACAGCAGCTTTGTGAGAAGCTTTGTCCCCACCAGCCTTGGCATGTTCTTTATCGTCCATTTGGTGAGCTTTCTTGTCTCCAGAGCCGATAAGTTTCCACCCACTGGCTTCTTTACGATATTTATTCCCGTCTGACCAGGTTCGGACTTCTCCGATTTCTGCCTTCACGCCTTTAAAGAATTCTTTTATATTTGGATCCATAGATTTATTCCCTCCTTTTGCGAACGCCAACTCATTGGGAGGGAATAGATATATTCCACCACTCGCCAACGCGACTTTCAAAAATCCGTCAACCTTATCAATTACTTCGCCAATATGGCCACGGTTGATTCTACCTGAACTTGCTCTTTCAATTCGAATTACATCACCAGGCTTTGCATTTCCGACATTCCAAACAGAATCCTTGTTTTGAGGGGTAGTCTTGGCCATTCTCTCTCTATTAGCTTTCTTAGCTTTTTCTTCGAGCTGTCTCCAACGGTCAATGGTTTCGACCGCTCTTTGTTCATGAGACTTAGGTTGGCTAGCAGCTTGAGAACCAGGTCTTTGGCCTGAATTAGATTGAACTGGCTTTTTTGAAGAAGAAGATACTTCTACCCATTTACCGTCACCAGTCTTTTTGTGAACTGTTCCATCACTCCAAGTACGAGTCTCGCCAACTTGGGCAATTCTTCCTTTTTCAAAATAAGTTTGCCATTCGAGTTCTGTATGGATTTGAGACTTAGTGAATTGTTTTGCAGGTTTTTTGGTATCTTCTGATTGAATCCAGTTTTTAAATTGATCGATAGTCATCGGGATAATTGAACCCAATCCTTTCCAGCCTTTAGAGTAGTTCTTTAAATATCCTTCCTCCGCTTCTGCTTGGGTATTGAATCCAAGCATGACCTTGTGTTCGTCGAAAATACCTTTCGAATTGTTTTGATTTATGATAAATACAAGCTCTGATTCAATATTAGGACCTACAAATACATCAACATGATCACCGTCTTTCCCTTCTGTTCTCTTAAAATATCCATAATGAGAGTGCATTTTACATTTCCATTTTTTCCCATTTGGATCAGTTCCAGAACGATAAGCACCCTTTGGATTCTCAATAGTAATGTCGAGCCCATGGACTTGAACGTGAGCTTTCTTATAATTTCCTGATTCTTTTTGGGATTCAGTTGGATCCGTATTCACATCCGAAAGATTTATTTTTAATGAAGATTTGGTGAAATCTACCCAAGATCTAAAATTATCTATATCATATAGGCTAGGGAACACACCCTTAAACTGAAAAGCTCTATCATCAATATAAATATCTGCAGGTAACTTTTCATTGGTAATTGTTAGCATTTTAGCAAGGTATGTCCTTTCGACTCCTTGACCACTCAAGTACCTTGCTTTTCTCCAAATAGTTTCATTTTCAGAAATATAATTTTTTATTGCTTCAATGCCTTCACCTTTGGCCCTACTAGAAAAAATTATTACATTATACCCACTATTTATTAGTTCCCAAAGGAAATCAATTGCACCAGGGACTATAGGATCATTTATATCATCTATCCCCTCCCTTCCACTTTTATAAGAATGGATTACTCCGTCAAAATCAACACAAACAGTTTTTTTAAGTTTGGATTTAGAAAATGATTTCTTTTTCTTTTTAAATGAATTGATTAATGCAATTATCTTAGCAGAAAAAGAATCTTTCTGCAAAGCAGCCCCATCTTTGAGTTCTGCTACATTTGTATTTCCTTCTGAATTTGCAGTGAGCATAAAATTAAAAAGGGGTCTTTCGACCCCTTAAATTAATCAGCTAGGAAGTCCTTATCCTACGTTCGCAGTAGGTAGGTTCTTAACCACATAGAATCTCTTAGGTTGCAAAACCGCAAGAGTTCCATAGAGTTCTACCATCCCAGCAATCTTTCTTTGATAGAGAGCATTATCTCTTCCAAATTTGGTTTGAAGAAGTGGTAACATTCTAATGAACTGGTATGTTCTAGTTTCATCTGTAGCCGATTGAGAGTTAAAATCTCCTACAACACCTTCAGTGCATCCTGGTCTCCATTCATTAAGATCAGCATGTACAGTAGTAGGGTTATTGGATTTTACAATCCTTTCAGTTAAATAAAACTTTCCAGAACCTGGAAATGATTCTCTGAATATTTCAAAGTAATCCGCAGTAATTCCAGTACCAGCAGGTGTGATTGTTAAGTTTACAGATTTACCAGCATTAATTGGCAAATCAGAAGTAACTACAGTAGATTTAGCTGATCTTCCCCAACGGTTGCAAGCAACAATATGGTAGGATACTTCTGCATCAACTCCAGCAGAGTTCTTGCAATCGTTTGCTTTCCACTTGCTTCCAGCAATTAAACCCGAAACAGCAGCTACAGCACTAGGTGCATCGGGGGATTTATCATTAGTTTTACCCTCAACATAAACTCCGTTTGCATTTCTATAAGTAGGTAACTTAACTTGATGACGATTCAACCACATATCAGTCTTAAATTGTAGTCTGTTATCTTTTAAATCAGCACCACGAAGACCTGGAATATCATAACCAATATCAGGATTAGTTGTATTAGGATGTACTACGAATTCTTTCGCACCAACGTAATAGTTGTCTAGAACAGCTTTTGCAGCAGGGTGCAACCAGAAATCATTTACAAGACCCCAATTTTGACGAATTTCTACAGTCATTTCTTTAATATCTGAAATTGCAGGGAATCCGCCTTGAGCATCATATACTTGTCCAGCGTCAATAAGCTCTTTTACGAATCCAGGGAATTCAAGAGAGTTGATTGATTTATTTCCATACCAGGTAGTATAAGCAAGGGTTCTCATGATTCTCATGATCGCACCTTGTACTTGGATTTGTTCTGGATTGAATGATCCTGTATTGCTCATTTCAAGAACTTTTGAAATTGCATATCCTTCTGCCATAAAGGAGACATTGGCAGTGATACGATCAATATTCACGTCTTTGAATTCAACATCATCAGCTTCGCCGACAAATGATGGATCACCGTTACCGCCCCAATCCAAAATTCTCGCAAATATATTCAATGTAGATCGTGTATCTTTATTGAACATAGTGTTGATGAACTTGAAATCGTGCATAGAGTTCGCTAACAGAATCATAGTATCATCTAGATTATGGTAGGTTGTTCCAGCACCGTTGGTAAGAGCAGCGACATCTGTATTCCCTTCGGAATTAGCTTGCCAAGCTTTTGTGAATGCTTTCAGATCTTCAATGTTTGTGAATGATGGAGTCATCAATGCAATGGATGTCCCACCAACCGCAGCAGCACCTAGATCTCCAAAGGAGATCAAAACGCCAACAATTAGAACTGAAAGGACGAGCGATAAGAAAGGTTTAAGTTTTAATTGTTTCATTCTTAGTTTTGTCCTCCAATGGATTTTAAAAACAATTTCGCAGCGTTAGTTTGTACGCCGTTTACGTCGAATTCAGTAAAATCACCAATTGCGATCTTACCTTCTTGAGCTCCCTTAAAGAGCAGTTTCTTGATTTCAGCTTTATTCATATCCGGAAGGATATGGTTAGGGTCAGTAACTACTGTTTTGGGATTGGCTGGAGTTTTTTCCATGATCCCCAACTTTGATTTCAAAAAGGAAATCTCTTTATCAGAAGTTTCCTTTTGTACCTTCATTTCCCCACGCAATCTTTGATTTTCGTCGATCAAACTTCCTACTGCATTTTCAAGTCGAGAGATGTCTTTTGCATGAACAGAAAGTGACTTTGCAAAATCCTTTAGTTCAGTATCTTTAACTACTCCACTTTTTTCTATAGGAGTAGATGGCTCAGGTTCTTGATTTGGTTCTGGTTCTTCACCAGTTGCATCGGGTTCGATATTACCAGAAAGAATATCCCAAAGCATTTGAGTTTGCTCTGGAGTGAAACCGTTTTCTCCACACCAAGTCTTAAGTGCTTCTTCACTTATTTCCAATTCACCTGCTTCAATTGCCATTTGAACTTTTTCTAGAAGTTCATCAGGGATATCTTGTGCAGGCTCTCCTTGAGCAGGTTCGTTTTCAGGAGAGGAAGTATTACCAGGCTCTTCGCCTCCCATCGATTTAATAAAACTTTGCAGTTTTTCTTTAATTTTCATTCTCTTCCTTCCTTTATGAGTTAAGTAAATGCAATAAGTGAACGGTATGCTTCTCTGAATCTTCATCAGAGAGTCCGTGAGATTTAAGAAATGAGTGAATTGGTGCAAATCTTTTTGCGATTTGTCCGGATTCTATGGAGTCAACTAGTCTTTCAGCCACCCAAGTTTTATAGTTTGGTTGCGACTTCATGAACTCTGCGATGGTATGTTCTAAAGTGATTGCTTCACCAGTTTGATTTTCTTTTTCAGTTTTTTGTTGTTTCCCAAAACCTAAAGATTCGGCTAATGATGACTTAATGAGTTCGATTTCTGTTTTGGGATTGACCCCTTCAGCTGCAGGACAAATAGCAATATGGTCTAAAATAGCTCGATCATACGTGTTTTCACCAAATTTAGCAATAGTTTCTGGTTTAGGATCAAATGCTCCACCAGCAGCGGATGCTTCAAGACCTTGGTAACCTTCTTTGATTAATGGAATATATGCAGAAATGTATGGGTTTTTGGCGTTGATTCGAGTATCGCATACAGCTTGATCGCCTTCGATCCAGATTCCTTTCCCTTTCGGGATTCCTAAAACTGCTTGAGACGCAATCCTCTCTGCTTCGGCTCGTTCAACTACAGAAGCACCAGCTTTAAGAAATCTTGTAGCTTTGGAAAGATGGTTCCAATCGATCTTACCTTTTTTAAGAAAATATGCAACATCCTCTGGTTGGGTCCAAGCACTTTTAAGAAAAAGATCGCCTTGCTTATCTCGGACTTCTGAAGAAAACCGAATCCGTAAATTTACGAAATCTCTATCTACTTCCATTTCCTGGATGGTTGCTGATTTAACGAAAACTTTATTCTGCACTGATAGTCCTCTCTACTCGAATGAGTTTTGTGCCTGTTGCCTTAATCGCTATTTCTGTAGGATTAAAATTCTCTAAATTAAATGCAGAGGCAGTTAAGAAATTCCCAGAATTATTGAAATCAACTTGAATTAGTGCAGGGTCGCCTTTTTCAATATTATCTTCTAGATAATCTTTTTCATAAGTGGCTCGAATGAAAACGCCTGTTGTTTTGGTTGGAGGCGTAATTACTACTGGAGTAACCTGAGTATCCACAATAGAGTTATCTATGATGATAAATTGCTTTAATACTCCTATACCAAACTTTAAATCATTTTGATACAATGGAAGATCTGACTTTGTCCCATTATCCGAAATCTCTGTTAATGCAGTCGTAACCCTTAAACTTCTCATCTAGTGTTACCTGCCTCAATCCAGTATCCAGAGACTTCAGTTACTCCGGTAAAGACTGCTTGCTCGCATACAAATTCTTGAGGGAAAAGGGCATTGCCCGAACCATTTCGAGTGTAAGGTGGAGCTTGAGTGTCAGAATTTCTGTAGGTTAAAGACCAAGCGCCTGCAGCTCGAACTTCTAGGATAACATACATTTTTTTAGGAGCAGAAAGATTTACAACCCCAGCACCAGCTAAAACTGGAGCTTCATCATACGCATACTCATTGAGAGCATGGTTAGCTTGGAAGGTAAAATGATTTTGGAATTTACCTTGCGCAATTGATTGCTGGAGTAGATACTTCATCTAGAGAAGGGACAAAGGAACTATCCCACAGATTTTGCAATCAAAAAAACTTTACACTTGATATTTTTTTATGTCTCGAATAAGGTCGTCTTTGATGGAAGATAGTTATAATTTGTCGAGAGCAGAGTTTATCATGATCCATTCGTCAATAGATAGAATCCTGGATTTACATCAAAGAAGAGAAGTTATTATCTCTATGAAACAATTGAGAAATCTTAGAGATATAAGAAAAAAACCTGACTATCTCACTAAAGCACAGAAAAATTTAGTAATGACTATATACAATTCACTTCTTCTAAGACACCGAAATCTATTTTCTATAATGACCCCAAACCAAAAGAAGAGAAAAGACAAGGAACCTGGCATTCAAGAATTCAAACACCAGCTTATAGCAGTGAATAGCTCTATGATTGCTGCTCTGGAAGATCTTGGTAATTTGAGGCAATAAGAGTTTTTCTAGGATGGATAATATCCTTATCGCTTGCTAGAAATCTAGGAATTACAGTCCATCCTCTCTTGAATAAATAAATAGCAATGGAAATTCGTTTAGAATCGTATTCATAAATATCCATTTTTGGCGGTACTACGGATACATGGATTACAGAAAAAGAGGCAAGGGATTGAAGTAAACCCGATAGAAAGTTTAATCTCAACCAATGGAAAAATATTACTGATTTCCTGTGGATCCACCACATTCTTTTCTTATAGAATAGCGTTAAGAAGAGCATCGCCTTGTATTGCTCTTCATTCAAAATATTCTTAGCTCGTTTATTGAAATATTTTTTATTGC
>Ga0100403_1002605_pt1 | contig 14180 bp, 12 predicted proteins | sample CryGeymet201501t_FD_83663 | JGI IMG/M metagenome (GOLD analysis project Ga0100403, IMG submission 83663) | Groundwater microbial communities from Crystal Geyser aquifers in Utah, USA - Crystal Geyser metaG 2015-01t | ecosystem: Environmental > Aquatic > Deep subsurface > Groundwater | place...
CACCTACGCGCTGCTGCGCGGCATCCCCGGCATCACCGACAATCAGCGCTCGGGCGAGTTCGAGGCCTGCGTGGCGGAGAAGGGCGGCTGGACCAAGGCGTACGAGCATTATGGCGACTATACCCGCGAGGGCGGCTATGACGGCACCAACCTGATCCTTCAGGCCTATCCGGAGGTGACGCTGATCCACTACGCCAACACCGCGATGGCGATGGGCGGGCTGGAGGCGCTGGAGGGCGCCGGGCGCAACAAGGAGATCTTCAATACCGGCTGGGGCGGCACGGGGCTGGAGCTCGACGCCATCCGGCGCGGCGAGCTCGACGCCACGCCGATGCGGATGGGCGACGACGTGGGCGCGGCGGCGGCGGAGGCGGTGAAGTATCACCTTGAGGGCCGCGCCGAGGCGTTGCCGCTGGTGTTCCTGGGCCGCATCCTTGTCGCACACGACCAGATGTCGCCCGATGAGCTGAACGCGCTGGAGAAGGAGGCGTTCCGTTTCTCTGGCGTCGGCGCGCTGCAACGCTAAGGTGGCGGGGAGGGGCCGTCGCCGGGGGCGGCGGCGGTCCGTTCGGAACGGGGGGGATGATGCGGTGAGCGTTCGGGACAAGATCGTGCTGGTGACCGGGGCCAGCCAGGGCATAGGCCGCGCGACGGCGGAGGCGTTTCTGGCGGCGGGGGCGAAGGTGGCGCTGGCCGCGCGCCGCGCCGACGCGCTGGCCGCCGTCGCCGCGCCGCACGGCGACCGCGCGCTGGCGGTCGCCTGCGACGTGACAGACGAGGCGTCGGTCGATGCGCTGTTCGCGCGCATCGGCGCGGCGTTCGGGCGGCTGGACGTGGTGTTCAACAACGCCGGCGCCGCGCTGCCCGCCACCGAGACCGGCGACGTGGCCTGGGCCGACTGGCGGCGCGTGGTGGGCGTGAACCTCGACGGCGCCTTCCTGATCGCGCGCGGCGCGTTCCGCATGATGAAGGCGCAGGCGCCGCAGGGCGGGCGGATCATCAACAACGGCTCGATCTCGGCGCACACGCCGCGAATCGGCTCGGTTCCCTACACCGCGTCCAAGCACGCGATCACCGGGCTGACCAAGACCATTTCGCTCGACGGGCGCCCCTATGACATCGCCTGCGGCCAGATCGACATCGGCAACGCGGCCTCCGACATGACGCAGGCGATGACCAAGGGCGTGCCGCAGGCCGACGGGACGCTCAAGGTCGAGCCGGTGATGGACGTGCGCCACGTCGCCGACGCGGTGGTGCGGATGGCCGCATTGCCGCTGGACGTGAACGTGCAGACCATCACCATCATGGCGACCAAGATGCCGTTTGTCGGACGGGGGTGAGTTTCGCTTGAACTGAACGCTCGTTCTATTACTCTGCGGCGAAAATCGGCGGGAGGGTTTTGGCGATGTTCACGGCAGGCATGGGATTCGCGCTGGGCGAGGATGTCGAGGCGCTGCGCGACGCGGTGCACCGCTTCGCGCAGGAGCGTATCGCGCCGCTCGCCGCCGATATCGACCGCGACAACGCCTTCGCGCGCGATCTGTGGCGCGAGATGGGCGCGATGGGCCTGCTGGGCGTCACGGCGCCGGAGGAATTCGGCGGCGCGGGCATGGGCTATCTGGCGCATTGCGTCTGCGTCGAGGAGATCAGCCGCGCCTCGGCCTCGGTGGGGCTGAGTTACGGCGCCCACTCCAACCTCTGCGTCAACCAGATCACGCTGAACGGCACGCCGGAGCAGCGCGCGAAGTATCTGCCCAAACTCATCAGCGGCGAACACGTCGGCGCGCTGGCGATGAGCGAGCCGGGCGCAGGCTCGGACGTGGTGTCGATGACGCTGCGCGCGGAAAAGCGCAACGCCGCCTATGTGCTGAACGGCTCGAAGTTCTGGATCACCAACGGCCCCGACGCCGATACGCTGGTGGTTTACGCCAAGACCGACCCCGAGGCGGGCGCGAAGGGTATCACCGCGTTTCTGGTCGAGAAGGGGATGAAGGGCTTCAGCACCGGCCCCAAGCTCGACAAGCTGGGGATGCGCGGCTCCAACACCTGCGAACTGATCTTCGAGGATTGCGAAGTGCCGTTCGAGAACGTGCTCGGCGAGGAGGGGCGCGGCGTGCGCGTGCTGATGTCGGGCCTCGACTATGAGCGCGTGGTGCTGGCGGGCGGGCCGCTGGGCATCATGGCGGCCTGCATGGACGTGGTGATGCCCTATGTGCGCGAGCGCCGTCAGTTCGGCCGCCCGATCGGCGAGTTCCAGCTGATGCAGGGCAAGATCGCCGACATGTACACGGCGATGAACGCCAGCCGCGCCTATGTCTATGCGGTGGCGCAGGCCTGCGACCGGGGCCAGACCACGCGGCAGGACGCGGCGGGTTGCCTGCTGTTCGCCTCCGACCGCGCGACCCAAGTCGCGCTGGAGGCGATCCAGGCGCTGGGCGGCAACGGCTACACCCGCGACTATCCCGCCGAGCGCCTGCTGCGCGACGCCAAGCTGTATGAGATCGGCGCGGGCACGCAGGAGATCCGGCGGATGCTGATCGGGCGGGAGTTGGTTGGGGTGGTGGGGTAGGATTGACAAACGTAATGTAAAGAGCCATATATCGGCAAGCCAACCATGGAGGCTGATATGACCCGATTTCCACACGAAACCGTTCGCCCGTCCAAGAAGCGCGAGGTCTGGGCGATCTGCGACAGGCTGTTTTTCTTCACGCACCGCAAACCGAGCCGGAGCGAGGTGCGGGCGGCGTATGGTGATCGGAACGACAGTCTGAACAGCGTTGACAGCTATCTTTCGTCATGGTGGCGGCATGTTGGAACGGTTGCCCATCATGGTTGAGGCGCTCCATGTCGGCGTGAGGCCGGGGTCGGAAAAGGCGCGTATCTGGGAGATATGTGATCGCCTCTATGCGGAACGTGGAACAATGCCGTCGGGCCGCGACGTTGTTGATATTTATGTTGCGCAACATGGAAACGAGGGCACTGGGTTCACGCAATACTCACACTGGAAGAAGGCGCTGATGGCAACGCAAGGATTTCAGGAAAAGCCGACTGTATTCGAGGCGCAACCAGCGGCGGCTTCGGGCGAGCAGGATTACATAGCCCTGAACGTTTCGGCTGACGGTCGCCTCCTGATCCCCGCAAAACTGCGCGAGGCGATGATGCTGGACGGGGATGGCCGCGTGACCGCCAGCGTGGTTGATGGCGAATTGCGCGTGATCTCTCCGTTGGCGGCTGTCCGGCAGGTGCAGAAGATGGCGCAGAAGTTCAAGAAGCCGGGCGAGAGCGTCGTCGATGAGTTTCTTGCGGAGCGGCGGGCGATGTGGGGCGAGGAGTGACCGCCACTCTGGACACCTCGGCCGTGCTCGCCGTCGTGTTCGGCGAACCGGGCGCGGACCGCGTGCTGCCGGAGCTTGCAGGCGGGGCCATCTCGGCGGTGAACGTCGCCGAGATCACCGCCAAGATGGTGGATCGCGGCTTCGACTGGACCGACGCGCGTGCGGCGGTGAACCGCTTCGGGCTCTCGGTGGCGCCATTTGACGCGCCCCTCGCCTTTGCAAGCGGTTCGTTGCGCAACGGCACGCGGGCGCGCGGTCTTTCACTGGGCGACCGCGCCTGCCTCGCGCTTGCGCAGCGCGACCGCTTGCGCGTGCTGACGGCTGATCGGGCGTGGGGCGATCTCGATCTCGGCGTCGAGATCGAGGTGATCCGCTGATGCGCCTCACCTCCTCCGCAGCGCCCCGCGCCGACGACTTCCGCGCCAACCGCGCCGCGCAACTCGATGCGCTGGCGGAGATCGAGGCGGCGGCGCAGGTGGCGCTGGCGGGCGGCGGGGCGGAGGCGACCGCGCGCCATGCTTCGCGCGGAAAACTGCCGCCGCGTGAGCGGATCGCGCGGCTGCTCGACCCCGGCGCGCCGTTTCTGGAGGTCGGGCTGTTCGCGGCGCACGGGATGTATGGCGGCGACGCGCCTGCGGCGGGGATCATAACCGGCGTCGGCCGCGTCGCGGGGCGTGCGGTGATGATCGTCGCCAACGACGCCACCGTGAAGGGCGGCGCCTATTTCCCGATGACGGTGAAAAAGCATCTGCGCGCGCAGGAGATCGCGGCGGCGAACCGCCTGCCTTGCGTCTACCTGGTGGACTCGGGCGGCGCCAACCTGCCGCATCAGGACGAGGTTTTCCCTGACCGCGACCATTTTGGCCGCATCTTCTACAATCAGGCGCGGATGAGCGCGCAAGGGATCGGCCAGATCGCGGTGGTGATGGGCAGCTGCACGGCGGGCGGCGCCTATGTGCCCGCGATGTCGGACGAGACCATCATCGTGCGCGATCAGGGCACGATCTTTCTCGCCGGTCCGCCGCTGGTGAAGGCCGCCACCGGCGAGGTGGTCAGCGCCGAGGATCTGGGTGGCGGTGACGTGCACACCCGCCTGTCCGGCGTCGCCGACCATCTGGCCGAGGACGACGCCCACGCGCTGGCGCTGGCGCGGGCGGCGGTGGGCAATCTGGGCGTCGCGCAGGGCGCGCATGTCGATGCGCAAAGCCCTGAAGACCCGGCTTTCGACCCTGACGAGTTGCTGGGCGTCGTGCCCGCCGACCTGCGCCAGCCGTATGACGTGCGCGAGGTCATCGCGCGGATCGTGGACGGCTCCCGCTTCGATCCGTTCAAGGCGCGCTACGGCGAGACGCTGGTCTGCGGCTTCGCCCATGTCGAGGGGCTGCCGGTGGGGATTCTCGCCAACAACGGCGTGCTCTATTCCGAGAGCGCGCTGAAGGGCGCGCAGTTCGTGCAACTGTGCTGCCAGCGCGGCATCCCCTTGCTGTTCCTGCAGAACATCACCGGCTTCATGGTGGGCCGCAAGTATGAGGCGGGCGGCATCGCCAAGGACGGCGCCAAGCTGGTGACCGCCGTGGCCTGCGCCGAGGTGCCCAAGCTGACGGTGCTGATTGGCGGCAGCTTCGGCGCCGGCAACTATGGCATGTGCGGGCGCGCGTTCTCGCCGCGTTTTCTATGGAGCTGGCCCGCCAGCCGCATCTCGGTGATGGGCGGGCCGCAGGCGGCGGGGGTGCTGGCCACGGTCAGGCGCGACGGCGTCGAGCGGCGCGGCGGAGCGTGGAGCGCGGAGGAGGAAGCCGCGTTCCGCGCGCCGATCACGGCGCAGTTCGAGCGCCAAGGCCACCCGCTCTACGCCTCCGCCCGGCTCTGGGACGACGGCGTGCTCGACCCGCGCGCGACGCGCCGGGCGCTGGCGCTGTCGCTGGCGGCGGCGTTGTGCGCGCCGATGGCGCCGACGCGCTTCGGCGTGTTCAGGATGTGAGCGCCATGTTTGACAAGATCCTGATCGCCAACCGGGGCGAGATCGCCGTGCGCATCGCGCGCACCTGTCGCCGCATGGGGGTGCGCACGGTGGCGGTGTTCTCCGACGCCGACGCGGGCGCGATGCACGTCGCCGCCTGCGACGCGGCGGTGCGGATCGGCCCGGCGCCCGCTGCGCAAAGCTATCTGCGCGGCGAGGCGATCATCGCGGCGGCGCGGGCGACCGGCGCGCAGGCGATCCACCCCGGTTACGGTTTTCTCAGTGAAAACGCGGGCTTCGCCGAGGCGGTTCAGGCGGCGGGTCTGGTCTGGATCGGCCCGCCGCCCTCAGCCATTCGCGCCATGGGGCTGAAGGACGCCGCCAAGGCGCGGATGCAAGGCGCGGGGGTGCCGGTGGTTCCCGGCTATCATGGGCCCGAGCAGGATCCGACGTTCCTGGCGGGTTGCGCGGCGGAGATCGGCTGGCCCGTGCTGATCAAGGCGCGCGCAGGCGGCGGCGGCAAGGGGATGCGCCGGGTCGATCGCGCCGCCGACTTCGCCGAGGCGCTGGAGGGCGCGCAGCGCGAAGGCGCCTCCAGCTTTGGCGACGGCGCGGTGCTGGTGGAGAAATACGTCGCCACGCCGCGCCATATCGAGGTGCAGGTGTTCTGCGACAGCCACGGCGGCGCCGTCCATCTGTTCGAGCGCGACTGCTCGCTGCAGCGCCGCCACCAGAAGGTGATCGAGGAGGCCCCGGCGCCGGGGATGAGCGCCGAGATGCGCGCCGAGATGGGCGCGGCGGCGGTGCGCGCGGCGCAGGCGGTGGGCTATGTCGGCGCCGGCACCGTCGAGTTCATCGCCGACGCCAGCGACGGCCTGCGCGCGGATCGCTTTTATTTCATGGAGATGAACACACGCCTTCAGGTGGAGCATCCGGTTACCGAGGCGGTGACGGGGACCGATCTTGTGGAATGGCAACTGCGCGTCGCCGCGGGCGAGGCGCTGCCGCTGACGCAGGACGCGCTGCGGCTGGACGGCTGGGCCATCGAGGCGCGGCTCTATGCCGAGGACGCGGGAGCGGGCTTTCTGCCCGCCGCCGGGCGGCTGACGCATCTGGCGCTGCCCGACGATGCGCGCGAAGGCGGGGTGCGCGTCGATGCGGGCGTGCGCGCGGGCGACGCGGTGACGCCCTACTACGACCCGATGATCGCCAAGCTGATCGCCCATGGCGCGACGCGGGCCGAGGCGCTGGGGCGGCTGACGGCGGCGCTGGACCGGGTCGAGGCGGCGGGCTGCGTGACCAACGCGGGGTTTCTCGCGCGGCTGCTGCGCGACGGGGACGTGGCGTCGGGGCGGGTGGACACCGGGCTGATCGCGCGGCGGGGCGACGCGCTGGCCATCGACCCGGCGCCGGAGGCGCTCGACTGGGCGCTGGCGGGGCTGGCCGCGCTGGGCTTGAGCGATCCGCCAGCGCCGGGGCCGTGGGGCGCGCGCGACGGCTGGCGCGCCTGGGGCGAGGCGCTGGCGGTGGCGCGGCTGGAGGGCGGCGACGTGCGGCTGACCCGCGCGGGCGCGGGCTGGCGGGCGCAGACCCCGGCGGGCGACGCCGCCTTCGCCGCGACGCCCGGACCCGACGGCGCGCTTACGGTGCGCTTTGGCGACGGCGTGACCGGCGCGCGACCGGTCGCCGATGCGCGCTTTGTCACGCTGTTTCGCGACGGGCGGACGCACCGCTTCGCGATCCCCGATCCGCTTGCGGCGGGCGGCGAGGCGGCGCAGGGCGGCGACGCCGCGCGCGCGCCGATGTCGGGGCTGGTCAAGGCGGTGCATGTGGCGGCGGGCGACGCGGTGACGGCGGGCGACCGGCTGGTGACGCTGGAGGCGATGAAGATGGAGCACGCCCTGCGCGCGCCCCGCGACGGCGTGGTGGCTGAGGTCGCGGTGGCGGCGGGCGATCAGGTCGCCGAAGGCGCGCTGCTGGCGGCGCTGGCGCCTGAGAGCGACGCCGCCACTGGCGCCGCGCCGACCGATGGCTGAGCGCGCGCGCCTCTACGAGGTCGGCCCGCGCGACGGCTTGCAGAACGAGGCGCGCCCGATCCCTACGCCTGCCAAGATCGCGCTGATCGACGCGCTGTCGCTGTGTGGCCTCACGCATATCGAGGCGGCCTCGTTCGTGTCGCCGAAGGCGGTGCCGCAGATGGCCGACGGCGCGGCGGTGCTGGGGGGGATCCGCCGCGCGCCCGGCGTGGTCTATGCCGCGCTGACGCCGAACCTGCGCGGCTATCGGGCGGCGGTCGCGGCAGGGGCGGGCGAGGTGGCGGTGTTCGCCTCGGCCTCCGAGGGCTTCAGCCGCGCCAACATCAACGCCAGCATCGCCGAGAGCCTTGAGCGCTTCGCCCCGGTGGCCGAGGCCGCGCGGGCCGACGGCGTGTCGCTGCGCGGCTATGTCTCCTGCGTCATCGCCTGCCCCTATGACGGGCCGACGCCGCCCGGCGCCGTGGCGCGGGTGACGGAGGCCTTGCTGGCGCTGGGCGCGCGCGAGGTGAGCCTTGGCGACACCATCGGCGCCGGGGCGCCCGACACGGTGGACGCGATGCTGGACGCGGTGCTGAAGGTCGCGGGGCCGGACCGGCTGGCGGGGCATTTCCACGACACCGGCGGGCGGGCGCCCGACAACGTGGCGGCGGCCTGGGCGCGCGGCCTGCGCACCTTCGACGCCTCGGTGGCGGGCCTTGGCGGCTGTCCGTTCGCGCCGGGGGCGCCGGGCAACGTGAGCACGCGCGCGGTGGCGGCGCGGCTGGCGGCGCTGGGGGCGGATACCGGGATCGACCTCGACCGTCTGGCGGTTGCGGAGCGGCTGGCGCAAGCGATGCGCGGCGGCAGGGGCGGGGCGTAGGGCGCCGCCGCCTCACCCCGACCCTCTCCCCCGGAGGGGGAGAGGGGGCGCGGCTTGGCGGGTGGCGCCGGGGGTATTGCGGGGTTTCTGGTTGCGGGGCTTGTCGCGCGTCGCGCGCCGCCCCCTCACCCCGACCCTCTCCCCCCGATGGGGGAGAGGGGGCGCGGCGTTGCGGGCGGCGCCGGGATTTTTGCGGGGCTTGCGGTTGCGGGGCCTGTCGCGCGCCGCGCGCCGCCCACTCACCCCGACCCTCTCCCCCGGAGGGGGAGAGGGGGCGCGGCGTTGCGGGCGGCGCCAGGGTTGGTCCGGGGCTTGCGGTTGCGGGGTCTGTCGGGCGCAGGGCGCCGCCGCCTCACCCCGGCCTGCTCCCCCGGATGGGGGCGAGGGATTTAACCTGCGCCGCCTGCACGCCCTCTGCGGCGATGGCGCCGTCCGCGCCCCTTGCGCCCCCTCTCCCGCGTGCGGGAGAGGGTTGGGGTGAGGGGTCAGGCGGCGATCAGGCGGGCGCCTTCGACGGCGGCGATGCGGGCGGCGATCAGGGCGCCGGGGGGCGTGGCGGCGGTCTGCGCGGCGGTCAGCGTGACTTCGGCGAAGCCTTCGGAGCGGCCGACGCCGCCGGCTTCGACCACGCAAGCTTCGACGCCGCCGACGCGCCCGGCGCGCCAGGCGTCGGCGCGCGCCGCGCCCGCCGCGCGCAACAGGGCGGCGCGGGCGGCGCGCTCGGGCGCGGGAACCTGCGGCATCCGCGCGGCGGGCGTGCCCGCGCGGGCGCTGTAGGGAAACACATGCAGCCACGTCAGCCCGCAGGCGTCGATCAGCGTGCGCGAGTTCCCGGCCATCGCCTCGGTCTCGGTGGGAAAGCCCGCGATCAGGTCGGCGCCGAACACGATGTCGGGGCGGCGCGCGCGCATGTCCTCGCAAAAGCGGATCGCGTCGTCGCGGCTGTGGCGGCGCTTCATCCGCTTGAGGATCATGTCGTCGCCCGATTGCAGGCTGAGGTGCAGGTGCGGCATCAGGCGCGGCTCGGACGCCATCGCGTCGGTCAGCGCGGCATCGGCCTCTACGCTGTCGATCGAGCTCAGCCGCAGGCGCGGCAGGTCGGGAGCCAGCCGCAGAATGCGCTGCACCAGATCGCCAAGCGGCGGGCGGCCCGGCAGATCGGCGCCCCAGCTCGTCAGATCGACCCCGGTCAGCACCACTTCATTATAGCCGCGCGCGACCAGGCGGCGGATCTGCGCGACCACGTCGCCCGCCGCCGCCGACCGCGACGGGCCGCGCCCGAACGGGATCACGCAGAAGGTGCAGCGATGGTCGCAGCCGTTCTGAATCTGCACATGCGCGCGGGAATGGCTGGCGAAGCCGTCGAGCAGGTGCGGCGCCGTCTCGCGCAGGTCCATGATGTCGGCGACGCTGACGCGCGGCGCGGCGCCGATGAAATCCGGCGCCCAGGTGGCGGCGCGCAGCTTTTCGGCGTTGCCGATCACGCGGTCCACCTCGGGCATCGCGGCGAAGGTCTCGGGCGCGATCTGCGCCGCGCAGCCGGTGACGATCAGCGTGGCGTTGGGATGTTCGCGGCGCAGGCGGCGGATGCGCTGGCGCGCCGCGCGCACGGCGGTCGCGGTGACGGCGCAGGTGTTGACCACCACCGCGTCGCGCAGCCCGGCGGCGCCGGCCATGGCGCGCATCGCCTCGGTCTCGGCGGCGTTCAGGCGGCAGCCCATGGTTTCGAAGACGGGCGTCTCGCAGGCGCGCGTCTCGCAGACGGGCGCGGTCACGCCAGCCCCGCGAGGAACGCGGGCGCCAGCGTTCCCTCGAACACCGTGGCGACCGGGCCGCTCATGCGCACGCCGCCGCCCTCGGGCCAGTCGATGTCGAGCGCGCCGCCGTCGAGGATCACCCGGACGCGCCGCTCCAGAAGCCCCCGCCGCACCCCCGCCGCGACGATGGCGCAGGCGCCCGAGCCGCAGGCCAGCGTCACGCCCGCGCCGCGCTCCCACACCCGCGCGCGCACCGTGGCGCGGTCGAGAATCTGGACGAATTCGACGTTCGTCCGCTGGGGAAACAGCGGATCATGCTCGATCCGCGGACCCAGCGTCGCCAGCGGCGCGGCCTCGGCGTCGGCCACGAAGAACACGCAATGCGGGTTGCCCATCGACACGGCGGAGGGCGCGCCGTCGAGCGGCAGCGCATTCCCATCCGCCGCCCGCGCCAGCGGAATCGCGCGCCAGTCGAACGCGGGCGCGCCCATGTCCACCGTCACCTGTCCTTGCGCGTCGCGCCACGCGGGCAACAGGCCGAAGGCCGAGCGCAAGGTGAGGCGGCAGGCCGCGCTCTCGTCCATCAGCAGCGCCGCGACGCAGCGGCTGGCGTTGCCGCAGGCCCCGGCGGTGGAGCCGTCGGCGTTCCAGAACGTCACCGTCGCGTCGGCGCCGCCGCCTGCGTCGCCGCCTGCGTCGCCGATCACCACAAGCTGGTCGAACCCCACGCCGCGATGGCGGTCGCCCAGCGCCCTCGCCAGCGCAGGCGTCACCGGATCGGCGCGCCCACGCGCGTCGATCACGACAAAATCATTGCCAAGCCCGTGCATCTTGCGGAACCTGAGCGGCGAAGGCGGAAGCGCAGCGGTGTTCATGACGCGCGATATACGCAAGGCGCGCGCATGGAACAACAAAGCGTTCACGAAATCCGGCTCACTGTGTGGTATTGGCGGTGTGAAGAACCAGGCGGAGCATTGTGTGAGGGATCGTGGGCGCGCAGGCGAGACGGGGCGGGCGCATGGCGCTTGATCAGGACGCGCTCAGCGAGCTTGTCTCCGGGCTTGGCGCGCTCACCGAGGACGCGATCCTCATCACCGAGGGCGGCGTCTGGGACGACCCGCCAAGCGACTCCACCATCGTCTGGTGCAACGCCAGGTTCGAGGCGATGACCGGCTACAGCGCCGACGAAGTCATCGGCCGCTCGCCCGAATTCCTGCGCGGCCCCGGCACGAACCGTGAGACGGTGCGGCGCGTGCTGGCCGAGCGCAACGCCGACATGCCGGTGCGCGCGGAATTGCTCAACTATCGCAAGAACGGTGAGCCGTTCTGGGTGGACATCACGGTGAAGCCGCTGTGCGTCGGCCCCGCCGCCACGCCGTTGCGGCTGTCGGTGCAGCGCGACATCACCGAGGCGAAGCAGCGCGAAGAGGCGCTGCGCGCGGCGCTGGAGGACGCCTCGCTGCTGGGCGCGGTGGTCGAGAGCGTCAAGCACGAGATCCAGATCTTCGACGCCGAAACCCTGCGCTATGAGCGGGCGAACGGCGTCGCCCAGCGTAACCTCGGCTATGATTGCGCGGCGCTGCGCGCGCTGACCCCGCCGGACGTGATGCGCGACGTGGACGCGGCGCGCCTGCGCGCGATCGTCGCCCGGCTCAGCAGCGGCGCCGAGGACAAGGTGGCGCTGCGCACCCGCCAGATACGGCGCGACGGGCGCACCTATCCCTGCCTTGTCGAGCTGACCTATTTCGAACGCGCGGCGCAGGGGCTGGTGGTGGCGGTGGTGACCGACCTCACCGAGCGCAAGGCGCAGCGCGACCAGATCGAGCGCAGCGAGCGGCGCTTTCGCATGGCGGTCGAGGCGTCGGCGGACGGCATATGGGAGTGGGATCTGGTCAGCGGCGCCGTGGCGTTCAGCGCGCGCAACCGCGAGATGCTGGGCTATAGCCTCGAGGAGTTTCCCGACCGCTACGCAAGCTGGCTGGACGTGCTGCACCCCGACGATCGCGATCGGGTGACGGCGGAGATCTCGCGCTATCTGCGCGACCGCGACCGCTATGAGATCACCTATCGGGTGCGCCGCAAGGACGGCGGCTATCTGTGGTGGCGCTCTCGCGCCGCGCTGGAGCGGGCGCCCGACGGGCGGCTGTTGCGCATCACCGGCGCCAACAGCGACGTGACCGCGCTGGTGGAGGCGCGGCGCGCGGCGGAGGAGGCGGCGCGGCTGAAGGCGGGGTTCCTCGCCAAGATGAGCCACGAGATCCGCACGCCGCTGAACGGCATCCTCGGCATGGCGGAGCTGATGCGCTTCACCGAAAGCGACGCGGAAAAGCTGTCGCGGATCCAGACCATCACCTCGTCGGGGCGCTCGCTGCTCAGCATCATCGAGGACGTGCTGACCATGGCGCGGCTTGAGGTGGGCGCCGAGCCTGCGCGCGAGTCGGTGTTCGCGCTCGATGCGCTGTGCGAGGAGGCGTTCGACGCGGTGCGCGCCACCGCGCTGCGCAAGGGGCTGGCGCTGGAGCATGGCTGCGCGCAGGCGTTTTATCGCGGCGACGCGCGGCGCATCCGGCAGGTGCTGATCAACCTGGTGGGCAACGCGGTGAAATACACCGATGCGGGCGCGGTGCGGATTTCGGCGGCGCCGTCGGGGCCGGACCGGCTGCGCTTCGAGGTCGCCGACACCGGGCCGGGCGTGCCGGAGGCGATGCGCGAGGCGATCTTCGAGCCGTTCCGCCAGCTCGACGACAGCGCCACCCGCGCGCACGGCGGGCTGGGGCTGGGGCTGGCGGTGGCGCGGGAGTTCGTCACCGGGCTGGGCGGCGCGATAGGGATGATTCCCCGCGGCGGCGAAGGCGGCTCGGTGTTCTGGTTCGTGGTGCCGGGCGCGGCGTCTGCGGCGGACTGACGCGGAGTGCGGGTAACAGTCTGCGCTGTCGCGCCTTTCCCGGCCTCTGGGCCGCCGCGCCGCGCCGCTATGCGATCAAAGTAGGATACCGATCCGCCCGCGCGCGCCTCACAGTCTCGTCATCTGGCAGGAAAGTGCGCGAGATGATGGACGGCGAGGACACCACGGCGCGCGGACGATCTGTCCGACGCCCGCTCTGCGTTTTCCGGGGGATCGCATCATGATCGACGGCGGCGCCCTGACAGTCACCCTGATTCACCAGAACGGCGCGGTGAACGCCCGCCTCGACGCGCCGCAGCCGCTGTCGTGGGCGCGGATGCTGGCGGGCAAGCCGGCGGTGGAGGCGGCGCGGGTCGCGGGCCTTGTCGCCGACAGCTGCCCGGCGGCGCATGAGGCGGCGGCGCGCGCGGCCTTCGGGCTGCCGCCGCGCGAGGGCGAGGCGCGGCGCATGGCGCTGGAGGCGCTGCGCGAGCATGTCTTCAAGTTCTGCGTCGCCTGGCCGCGCGCGCTGGGGCGCGAGCCCGCGCCCTATGACCCCGAGGACGACAATCTCGACACCATCAGCCGCGCCGCGTTCGGCGACGGCGGCGCGCCCGATCATATCGCCGGCTTCGAGCGGTGGATGCGGGACCGCGCCACCACGGCGGCGCAGGCCATGGACCATGTCTGGCGGCGCTGGGACGCGCGCTGGGGCCGCGCCGACCTGCCGTTGTGGCGCGCGGGCGACCCGATGGACGAAATCGACTGGAGCGAGGCGGAAATCGACGGCTCGGTCGCAGAGATCGGCGTCGCGGCGCGCATGGCCGACGCGCATCTGATGCGCGAGATCGAGGCGCGGCGCGGGCGCGGCGTCGCCTGGCGGCTTGCGGCGCGGCTGACCGACGCGGCGCGCCTGATCGCCGCGCTGCGCGGCGAAGCGCCGCTGGATGCGGCGATGGTTCTGGCGCCGGGGGTCGGCGCGGCGCAAAGCGCGACCGGCGTGGTGCTGGCGCGCGGCGCGCTGACCGATGGCCGGGTGAGCAGCTTCGATCAGCTGACCCCCACCGATTTCGCGCTGCACCCCAGCGGCCTGTTGAACCGGATGCTCGGATCGGGGCCTCATGCGCTGGGCGCGCCGGCGATGCGGGTCGCGGCGCTGACGCTGGAGGCGGTCGATCCCCGCTTGCCGACCCGGCTGGTGATCGAGACCGAGGCCCCGGCCCGCGCCCGGCCGCGCGCCATGGTGGCGATGCTCTCGGCGCGCTGAGGCGCGCGCCCTCCGCCGCGCTTGCGGCGCCCTCCGCCTGCCCGCCGCGCTTGCGGCGCGCTCCGCCCGCCCGGCGCGCGTG